>Ga0075522_10000981_pt1 | contig 21487 bp, 20 predicted proteins | sample NGEPerA_FD_74796 | JGI IMG/M metagenome (GOLD analysis project Ga0075522, IMG submission 74796) | Arctic peat soil microbial communities from the Barrow Environmental Observatory site, Barrow, Alaska, USA - NGEE PermafrostL2-A | ecosystem: Environmental > Terrestrial > Soil > Wetlands > Peat ...
CGGGGACCTGGGCCACGGTCGGGCGCGGACTGCGCCTCGAGGCCCGCGACAGCGCCGCCATCCGGCTGGCCACCGAGCGCCTGCGCCGTGACGCCCGGCAGATCGGGGGCGCTGCCGGGCGTCACGGCGCAGGCGCTCGGTGGCCAGCCGGATGGCGGCGCTGTCGCGGGCCTCGAGGCGCAGTCCGCGCCCGACCGTGGCCCAGGTCCCCGGACCAGTCACCTCGCCGATCGGGGCGGTCGCGTAGTACCAGGCGGTCACGGTGCGCGGCCCGCGGGCGGGGTCATCGTCGATGCCGACGAGGCGGAGCCGTTCGCTGCGCACGCCCTTCCTGACGCCCACGTCGACGCCGGCGGCAGCCGCCACACGAACGGCGGCAGCGGCAAACCGCTCGCGGGCCTCGAGGTCTCCCCGAGGCAGGCCGCGGCGCACCGTCAGTACCTGGAGAGCCCGGCTCGGGGGCACCGCGGGGTCTGCGTCGAACCCGAACACGGCAACGCCCACCGCCATCGCCGCCTGAGCCGCACGCGCCATCTCGCCTCCTTGTTTAGGCTGATGATGGCACAAACTACCGGTTTGGAGTCCCTCCAGCGGCGCGAATGACGCGATCGCTCGATCGCGCGACCGCCGTTGGCATCCCGTGGGCGGGGCAGGGATCGAACCCGCGGCCTTCTCGGTGTAAGCGAGACGCTCTGACCAGCTGAGCTACCCGCCCATTCAGCGCCACTCTACGTCAGCCACCCCGCGTGGGCGGCAGGGAGGCGACTTCGTCAGCCGCCACCGTGGTGTGGACGTGGTCGGCGGCGATGAGCGCGATGCGGTCGGCGGTGATCTCCACGTCTGATCCGAGGATCCCGTGGCGCACGGACACGCCGTGGAAGATGTCCGCGTCGTCATCGGCGAGCACTCGGTGGACGGTGCCGATCGGCCCCCCCTCGCGGTCCAGGATGGCGTGCCCGGGCTTGATGACCCGCCAGGCCAGCGTCTCTTCGTCGGGGTCGTGCACGTCGGCCATCAGGTCACCTCCTCGTCGTGTGGTCGCGAGTCAGGATAGGGCGGCAGCACGCGGCCGGGCTCCATGCGTGTCACTGCGCCGGCGCCGTCGGCAACGATGGCGAGGGCGGCCATGCCGAGGAAGAGGCCGTGCCCGACCACGCCCGGGATGGCGTCGATCTCAGCGGCAAGTCCCTCCGGGTCCGCAATGGCCCCGAAGTCGCCCTCGGCGATGAGGTTGCCGTTGTCAGTGCGCACCGGCAGGCCGTTGGCGTCGAGGCGCAGGGTGAACGGTGCGCCCGTCCTGCCGAGCAGTGCCATGGTGCGGTGCACGCCGAACCCGAGCAGTTCGACGGGGACAACTCCCGCCAAACCGGGGCGCAGCTTGCTCTCGTCGGCGATGACCACAAAGCGCGCAGCCGCCGACGCCACGATGCGCTCGCGCACCAGCGCCGCGCCCCGCCCCTTGATCAGGCGAAGGTCGGGATCGACCACGTCGGCGCCATCCACGGCCAGGTCCACGCCTCTCCCCTCCAACTCGAGCAGCGGGATGTGGTGCCGTTCGGCCAGGGTCGCGCTCGCCAGCGAGGTGGCCACCGCGGTGACGTGGAGGCCGTCGGCGACGCGCGCCCCAACCGCCTCGATGAACCATCGCGCCGTGGTCCCCGTGCCCAGCCCCACCGTCATGCCGTCCTCGACGAGGAGCGCCGCCGCCTCCCCCACCGCGCGCTTGGCCATCTCCTGATCCATCGCCGCAGGCTAGCAGGGCGCCTCGGGGCTCAGGCGATCCGCCTGCGCAGGTCCTCGTACGCCACCAGGCGGTCGGCTCCCTCAGGCTGGCGCATGAACGCCTCCTGGACGCCGAAGATGGCCTCGATCAACTCGGCTGGGTTGACGCCCGGCCGGGCGATCACGCCGCGGCGGCGCAGGGAGACGAGAACGCGGGTCGGCACAGCCCCCCCGCGGAGGTTGACCTCCTCCAGTTGTGTGAGCAGGCCGTCGAGTTCGCAGAGTGCGTCGCGGCGGTGCGCCCGCCTCTCCTCCTCCTCCTCGGCCCAGGTCAGCTGGTTGAGCACGCGATTGCGGACGAAGGTTGCCATCGCAGGAGTCCTCGGGAAGCGCGCCTGCTCGGGGGGTGGAAGAACGTGGAAAGAACGAGCCGAGCGGGTTGGCGATCCTGGGGCCGCATGGTAGCGGGATTGGCGGCCGTTGACCAGCGGTTTGTGGGTTTGCACCGACTTGTTGGCGAGGATCTCGTCATCCGAGCACAAATCGCCAGGCGTGTGTGACCCCGGAAGTCCCGCTCAGACGGTGACGGCGCGGTCCTCGGCGATCACCGACTGCACATGCCGCCCAGCGCGTACCAGGGCGCGCCCGGTGACCGCGGCGAAGTCGACCGCCACGCGGCCGGCGACATCGTGGAGCCGCGGCACAGGTCGGACGCCCAGTGACTCCAGCGAGCACACCCCGGCTCCGCTGATCCCGCAGGGGATCACCTCCGCAAACCAACCCAGGTCGGTGCTGACGTTCAGGGCCGCCCCGTGGGTGGTCACGCCGGAAGCCAGTTTGACGCCGATGGCGGCCAGCTTGGCCTCGCCGACCCAGATCCCGGTGAACGGGGGGCGACGCTCTGCCGCGACGCCGTAGGCTGTCACGGCGTCGATCAACGCCGCCTCGAGCGCGCGCAGGTGGGCGAGGACGTCGCCGCGGCCGGGGTGCCCCGCGAGGGGAAAGACGTCCGCAATCCGCAGGATCGGGTAGGCCACCAGCTGGCCGGGGCCGTGGAAGGTCACCGAGCCGCCGCGGTCGACGTCGACGTAGTCGGCGCCGAGGGAGCGCAGGTGCTCGGGACCGCTGGGGACGTGGTCCGCCGACCCGGTCCGGCCCATCGTGTACACCGCCGGGTGTTCGACGAGCAGGAGCAGGTCATCGATCTCATCGCGCGCCCGGGCTGCGGCCAGCCGCTTCTGCAGGGCCCACGCCTTCCTGTAGGGCACTCGCCCGAGCCACAGGTAATCGAGAGTGGCCATACCTCAGACGGCGCTCGCCGCCACCGCCTGCTCGCGGGCGTGGTAGGAACTGCGCACCAGGGGCCCGCTCTCGACGTGGAGGAAGCCGAGGCGGAGCCCGAAGTCCTTCAGCTCCGCGAACTCGTCGGGCGTCCAGTAGCGCACCAGTGGATGGTGCTTGAGTGACGGACGCAGGTACTGGCCGATGGTGACGATCTCGACGTCGTGGGCACGGAGGTCGGTGAGCAGCTGCCTCACCTCCCCCATCTCCTCGCCGAGCCCCAGCATGAGCCCGCTCTTGGTGCGGCTGCGCGGTTCCAGCTTCTTGGCCTGCTCCAAGAGCGTCAGGCTCTGCCGGTAGCCGGCCTTGGGCCGCACCCTCGGGTAGAGGCGCTCGATCGTCTCCAGGTTGTGGTTGAAGATCTCCGGCACCATGGCCATCACCACCCGCAATGAGTCGATGCTGCCGTTGAAGTCGGGGGTGAGCACCTCGATGGTCGTGCCCGGGGCCTGCCGGCGGATCTCGCGGATCGTCTCCGCGAAGAGGCCGGCGCCGAAGTCGGGCAGGTCGTCGCGATCGACGGAGGTGACCACCGCGTGGGCGAGGCCCATCTGGGCGACGGCGGCGCCCACTCGGCGTGGCTCATCGGCGTCGATGTCACCGCCGCGTCTGCCGCTGGTGACCGCGCAGAAGGCGCAGGCCCGGGTGCAGACCTCACCCAGGATCATGAACGTGGCGGTGCCGTGGCCCCAGCATTCCGCGATGTTGGGGCAGCGCGCCTCCTCGCACACGGTGACCAGGTCGAGGCCACGCATCAGGGTGCGGACCTTGCTGTAGCCGTCACCGGCGGGCAGTTTGACCGTCAGCCACGGCGGACGCCTGTCCACGCCCTCGGGCAGCAGGCGCTGGTGCAGAGGGCGCGTGTCCTTCTGCCGGCTCGCACGCGGTGTCGGCGTCAACGGGATGTCGCGCATGCCACCCTCAACTCTACAACGCGCTCGAGCGGTGGCGGCCCGCGCCGGGTGACCCCAGCGCGGCGGCGGCCTCATCGGCCGGGTCACGGTGAGCCACAATCTCGGCGATGACAGTCAGCCCGCCCCTGCCGCGCAACGAGCCCGTCCTCGAGTACCGGCCCGGCTCCGCCGAGCGCACCGCCGTGCGCGCCGCGCTCGATCACCTCGCCGCGTCGGTGCCGCTCCCCCTCCCGATGCGCATCGACGGCGCGGACGTCGAGGGTTCGGGAGCCCCGTTCACCGTGACGGCGCCGCACCGCCATCGGCTGGTCCTGGGTGAGGGCAACACCGCCACCGCGGCCGAGGTCACCAGCGCGGTGGACGCCGCCCTGCGCGCCGGCAGGGACTGGGCGGAGGCGTCGTTCGAATCTCGCGCGGCCGTGTTCCTGCGCGCCGCCGACCTCCTCGCCGGGCCGTGGCGGGCGCGCGTCAACGCGGCCACGATGCTGGGCCAGAGCAAGACGGTCTTCCAGGCTGAGATCGACGCCGCCGCCGAGCTGATCGATTTCTGGCGCTTCAACGTCCACTACGCCGCTCATCTCAACGACAGCCAGCCGATCTCACCACCCGGCGTGTGGAACCGGATGGAGCTGCGTCCGCTCGAGGGCTTCGTACTGGCCATCACCCCCTTCAACTTCACGTCGATCGCGGGCAACCTGCCGACCGCGCCCGCGCTCATGGGCAACAGCGTGGTCTGGAAGCCGGCCACCACCCAGCAGTTGGCCGCGTCCGTGCTGATGCAGGTCCTCGAGGCAGCCGGCCTGCCCCCGGGGGTCATCAACATGGTGACGGGGCACAGCGGCGGAATCGGCGCCGCGGCCCTCCCCCACCGCGACCTCGCCGGCGTCCACTTCACCGGCTCGACCGGCACCTTCCAGCAGATCTGGTCGACGGTCAGCGCCAACCTCAGCGGCTACCGGACATACCCGCGGCTGGTCGGCGAGACTGGCGGCAAGGACTTCGTTGTCGCGCATCCCTCGGCATCCCTCGACGCCCTGCTCGTCGGGCTGCTGCGCGGCGCGTTCGAGTACCAAGGCCAGAAGTGCTCGGCGGCGTCACGCGCGTATGTCCCGCGCGCCCTGTGGGAGGAGTTGCGCGGTCCGCTCGCCGCAGCGACGGAGTCGCTGGCGGTGGGCGACCCCACCGACATGCGCACCTTCATGGGAGCTGTGATCGACGAAAGCGCCTTCCGGATCCACGAGACGGCGATCGCGTCGGCTCGCGACGACACCGCCATCACGCTGGTCGCCGGCGGGGAATGCGACGACAGCGAGGGTTGGTTCGTCAGACCCACCATCTTCGAGACGGCGGATCCACACCACGACCTCATGGAGCGCGAGCTGTTCGGCCCCATCCTCACCGTCCATCCCTATGCCGAGGACGACTGGGAGACCGTCCTGCGCACCGTCGACGGGACCTCACCGTATGCCCTCACAGGAGCCGTGTTCGCCACCGACCGCGCGGCCGTCGACACCGCGTTGCGCGTGTTGCGCAATGCGGCCGGCAACTTCTATATCAACGACAAGCCCACCGGCGCCGTGGTCGGCCAGCAGCCCTTCGGGGGCAGCCGTGGCAGCGGCACCAACGACAAGGCCGGCTCCGCCTACAACCTGCTGCGCTGGGTGTCGCCGCGCGCCATCAAGGAGACCTTCAACCCGCCCACCGACTGGCGTTACCCCCACCAGGCCCTCGACTGAGGCGACGTGCCTCGCTGACACCGGCGGTGCGCTCACGGGCCGCTCGCCACGGTGAAGGTCCACGTCGACGAATAGATGTCGGCGTACGCGTTGGCGGCGATTGCAAGGGTGGCCGTCGTGACCAACGTCTCGTGGCCCCGGCCGGCAGCGTGTACGGGTAGGCCGCCGAGATCGTGTGGTCGGTGCCGTCGAGCCCCTGGCCGGGGAACGTCACGGACGTCGGTTGAGTGATGGACAGGCAGTTGGCGTTGGCGCCCTCGCAGTAGTGGACCTGCGCGCGCTGCAGCGAGAGAGCGCTGGGATACACGGCCACGTCGTCGATGATTCCGTTGAAGAAGTTGCTGGTGGGAGCGCTCGGCCATCCGGCGAGGTTGTCCTCGCCGACGCGCCAGTACCCCGTGTAGTTCTGCGCCGTCGTGGTGGTGGGATCCGATGCGACCTGGCTGCCGTCGACATCGAGGAACATCCCTGCGCTGGACAGGGTGGCGACGACGTGGTGCACGAAGCCGTCGTTGTAGGACAGCGCGGAATTGATGGTCCGCACAGCGCCGGCGGACACGCCAAAGTACAGTTGGCCGCTGTTGGCCATGTAGACGGCACGGTCGGCGTTGACGCTGTTGCCCGTCTGGGTGTCGCCGCGACATCGATTGTTCCTCACCGGGACTGTGGTTGCACTCTTCTGGGTGAGATCGTGTCGACTGCACATAACGCGTCATCCGACGCAATTGCAACGACGATGTAACACTCCGCCGAAAGAACCAGGACGGCGACCGTTCCGTCACGCGCCCTGTCTGCGCCGGCCCGGCTACATCAGGGAGCCGGTGTCGTCGATCGTTTCCAGCAGGTCCTTGACCTTCCTGAGGAAGCGGGTGGCCTGCAGGCCGTCGTTGATGCGGTGGTCGAAGCTGAGCCCCAGGTTCATGATCGGGCGGATGGCGATGGCATCGTCGACGACCACGGCCCGCTTGATCACTGCGTCCATGGCGAGGATCGCTGCCTGGGGCTGGTTGATGATCGCCTGGGTGAGCACAGTCCCCAACGCCCCGGTGTTGTTGAGCGTGAACGTGCCGCCCTGGATCTCGTCGAGCTTGAGCTTGTTGGATCGGGCGCGATCGCCGAGGTCCTGCATGGCGACGGCCAGCCCGGCGACGCTCAGCCGGTCAGCGTTGCGCACCACCGGCACGATGAGGTTCTCCTCGAGTGCCACGGCGATGCCGAGGTTGAGGTCGCGATGCACGATGAGGCCGTCGTCGCTCCACGACGCATTGAGCGTGGGGAACTGACGCAGGGCGTCGCACACCGCGCGGGCAACCAGCGGGAGGTAGGTGAGCTTGGCCCCGTAGCGCTCCTCGAACGCGGCACGACGGGCGCCGCGCAGTCGGGCCACGCCCGACATGTCGACCTCCATCATCAGCCAGGCGTGCGGCGCGGTGCGGCGGCTGCGCACCATGTGTTCGGCGATGGCGCGGCGTGCCGGCGTGAGCGGGGTCAATGTATCGCCCTCACCCGGCGCTGCCTGGGGAGCGGGCCGCGCGCCGGGCTCCGCCGCAACCGCCACGGCGGGGACGGGCGTTTCCGTCGGCGCCGGCGGCGCCGGCGCGGCCGGCGCCGGGCCGGGCGCGTGCCCAGCGGAGTCGCGGCGCTGCACATAGTCGAGAAGGTCTTTCTTGGAGATGCGGCCGCCGAGCCCCGTGCCCTCCACCTGCGCCAGGTCGACCTCGTGCTCCCGCACCAGCATGCGAACGGCCGGTGTGAGGTGATAGTCGGCGCCGCCTCCGCCAGGCTCCGTGGCCGGCGGCGCACCCACCGCCGCCGCGACGGGCGGGGGGGCCTGCTCCGCCGCGGCCGGCGGCGCCGCCGCTGCTTGGACGGCCGCCGGCTGCACGGCCGCCGCTTCCGGCGCCACCGGCTGGACCTGCTCCGCCGGCTCTTCGGCCGCGGCTCCGTTGCCCGCCGCCGCCTCCCCGTCCGCCTGGTGCCAAGCGGAGCCCGTCTGCCCCTGCTCGACTGTCTCGATGGTGCAGATGGGCTCGCCGACGGCGACCACAGCGCCCTCGGCCGCGATGTGTTCGCCCATACTTCCCTCGGCCGGCGCGGGGATCTCGGCGTTGACCTTGTCGGTGACCACCTCCGCGATGGACTCGTACTTGGCGACCATCTCACCCGGCTGCTTCAGCCAGCGCGCGATGGTTCCCTCGGTGACGCTCTCGCCGAGCTGCGGCATGGTGACAGTCAGGGCCATGGTGTGCTGTTCCTCAGTACGCTGCCAGCGTGCGCAGTGCCGCCTCGAGCTTGTCGGGTGTGATCAGGTAGAAGTCCTCGAGCGCGTGCGCGAAGGGCATGGCGGGGATCTCGGGGCCGCCGATGCGCATCACGGGCGCGTCGAGGTACTCGAAGCACTCCTCGGCGACGATCGCCGCCACCTCGGATGCGATGCTGACGGCCAGGTTGGCCTCCTGGGCCACCATCACCTTGCCGCATTTGCGAGCTGAGCTGACGATGGCGGCGCGGTCGAGCGGGCGCAGGCTGCGGAGGTCGACGACCTCACACTCGAAGCCGTCCGCGGCAATGCGCTCGGCAGCCTCCAGGGCCATGTGCACCACCATCCCGAAGCTGAAGATGGCGATGTCGCGGCCCTCGCGCACGACGGCGGCGCTTCCCAGCGGCACCGTGTACTCTTCGTCGGGCACCTCGCCCTTGATGGAGCGATATGCGCGCTTGTGTTCGAAGTACAGCACCGGGTCGGGGTCCCGCATGGCGCTGATGAGCAGACCCTTGGCATCGTAGGGGGTGCTCGGCACCACCACCTTGAGCCCGGGCACGCCGCAGAACATGGCCTCGAGCGACTGCGAGTGGTAGAGCGCGCCGTGGACGCCACCGCCGAACGGTGCCCGCAGGACCATCGGCACGCCCCAGTCGTTGTTGCTGCGATAGCGCATCTTGGCCGCCTCGCTGACGATCTGGTCGACCGCCGGGAGGATGAAGTCCTGGAACTGGATCTCGGCGATGGGGCGCATGCCGTATAGCGCCGCGCCGATGCAGACGCCGACGATGCACGACTCAGCCAGCGGTGAGTCCATGACCCGCCACTCACCGAACTCCGCCTGGAGACCCTCGGTGGTGCCGAAGACGCCGCCCTTGGCGCCCACGTCCTCGCCGAGGATCATCACCCGCTCGTCACGGCGCATCTCGTCGCGCATCCCCTCGCGGATCGCCTCAAGGTAGCTCTTGGTCGGCATCAGTCGTCCTCGGCGTAGACGTGCAACAGGGCGGACTCGGCGAGAGGGTCGGCGGCCTGCTCGGCGAAAGCGGTGGCCTCGTCCACCTCGGCGACCAGCTCCAGGCGAAGTCGTTCGGCGTCACCGGGTGCGAGGATGCCGAGGTCCTCGAGCATGGAGCGGAAGTGGGGCAGGCAGTCATGCGCGCGCTCTGCGGCGAGGTCGTCGGCACTGCGGTAGCGGCGCTGGTCATCGTCCGACGAGTGCGAGGTCAGCCGGTGCAGCTTGGCTTCTAGCAGCGTCGGCCCCAGTCCGCTGCGCGCCCGTTGCACCGCGTCGCGCGCGGTTCGGTAACAGGCGATCACATCGTTGCCGTCGACACTGACCCCCGGAATCCCGTAGGCGAGCGCGCGGTCGGCCACGTTGGGCGTGGCCATCTGCTTCTCGACGGGGACGCTGATCGCGTAGCCGTTGTTCTCGACGACGAACACCACCGCCAGCTTGTGCGTAGCGGCGAAGTTGAGCGCCTCGTGGAAGTCTCCCCCGCTGGTGCTGCCCTCGCCGATGGACGTGACGCAGACGGAGTCTTCGCCACGCATCTTCATGGCGAGGGCGATCCCCGCCGCATGGAGCAGCTGCGTGGTCACCGGCGATCCGGTGCTGATGATGTTGTGGGCTCGTGACCCGTAGTGGGCGGGCATCTGGCGGCCGCCGCTGTTGGGATCATCCGCCTTGGCCAGCACGGAGAGGATGTGGTCTCGCGGGGTCATGCCCAGCACCAGCGTCAGCGCCAGGTCGCGGTAGTACGGCGCCAGCCAATCCCGGCCCGGCTCCATGTTCATACCCACAGCGACCTGGATCGCCTCGTGGCCGATACCGCTGATCCAGAATGGGGCTCTGCCCTGGCGGTTGAGCACCCACATGCGCTCGTCGAGGACGCGCGACCTGAGCATGTGCCGGTAGAGGGTCCGCAGCGTGTCGGCGTCCACGTTCTCCCTGGTCACCGCGTGCGAGCTGGCCACGACCACGTGTGTTCGCTCCTAGATGTGCAGGGCCTCGCCAGACACCGCGAGGGCGGCCTCGGCAAGTGCCTCGCTGAGAGTGGGGTGCGGGGCGACCGCCCGCGACATCTCGAACGGCGTGGCCTCGAGGAGCGCGCCCAGCGCCGGCCCGTAGATCAGCTCGGTCACCTCGTTGCCGATGATGTGGACGCCGAGCACGCTATTGGAGGACCGGTCCGCGACCACCTTGGCGAAGCCGCCGGCGTCCCCCCAGACAACCGCCCGGGCGTTTCCCCGAAAGGGAAAGACACCGACGCTGACGTCGTGCCCGGCCTCACGCGCTTCCGCCTCGCTGAGTCCGACGGACGCGATCTGCGGTGTGCAGTAGGTGGTGCGCGTCACCAGGTTGCGATCCAGCGCGTGCGGATCGCGCCCCGCGATCGCCTCCACGGCGATGACGCCCTCGTGCATCGCCTTGTGCGCCAGTTGGAAGCCGCCGGCGCAGTCGCCGATGGCACTGATTCCAGCAACGTTGGTGCGCTGCTCGCCGTCGACGACCACCGCACCGCGTTCCACGGCGACGCCAGCGGCCTCGAGACCGATCTCCTCGACGTTGCCGGCACGGCCCACGGCGACGAGCAGGACCGCGGCCTCGAGGCGCTGCTCGGCGCCGTCGGCGCGCACGGTGACGGCCACCCCGCCATCGCTGCGCTCGACGCTGGCCGGGTCCAGGGTTGTGCCGACCAGGCAGCGGATGCCTCGGGCGTCGAACTGCTTGCGCAACTCGGCGCCGATCGCCTCGTCCTCCAGGGGGACCAGTCGTGGAGCCATCTCGACAATGGTGACGTCGCTGCCGGCGCTGCGCCAGAACGACGCCATCTCCACGCCCACAGCCCCTGCGCCGAGCACGATGGCGCTCGCCGGGACGCCGTCGAGGAAGAGGGCGTCGTCGCTGGTGATCACCCGGTGCGAGTCCATGTCGAGCCCCGGCACGCCCCGTGGTCGCGAGCCGGTGGCGACGATGATGTGCGCCGCCTCCAGCTCAATGTCAGTCGAGTCTGCGGCCGACCGGACGACGACGCGACCCGGTCCATCGATGCGGCCCGCGCCCGCCACCACCGTCGCCTTGTTCTTCTTGAGCAGTGCCTGGACTCCCTTGTGGAGCTGGTCGACCACCGCGTCGCGTCGTGCTGCGGCGACACCGTAATCGAAGCTCACCTCGCCGGTGTTGACCCCCAGCCGGTGACCGTCGCGGGCCTGGTCGAGGAGGGCCGCGCTCTGCAGAAGTGCCTTGGTCGGGATGCAGCCCCGATGCAGGCACGTCCCTCCGACCTTGTCGGACTCGACGACGGCGATGCGCAGGCCCAGCTGCCCGGCTCGGATGGCGGCGACGTAGCCGCCGGAGCCACCGCCCAGGATGACCACGTCAAAACGCTCGGACACACGGCCGAGTATAGGTCCGCTCACCCCCTCAGCCGACCCTCTCGGCCGACGGGTCCTGCTGCTGGCGGCGGGGCGCGGTCACGCCGCGAAAAGTGCGAGCGCGGCCTGCAGCTGAGCGTCGTCGCTCGCCGCCGCCGACTGCGCGTCGAGCTGGAAGCGATCGTCAGGGCTGGCCAGGGCCACGGGCCGGTCGGGCGCGACCCCGCTGCCCTCGATGCTCTCCCCGTCGGGTCCGTACCAGCGCTCCACCGTGAGGTGCAGGTCGGAGCCATCGGGGAGGGGGAAGTCGAGCTGGACCGACCCCTTGCCGAACGTCTGCTGACCGATGATGGTGGCGCGGTGGTAGTCGCGAAGCGCGGCCGTGGTGATCTCGGCCGCGCTCGCCGAGCCGTTGTCGGCGAGCACAGCCATCGGCTGGGTGAGGGCCACCCCGCCCGACTGGATGGGGTCGTCCACGACGTCGCCGGCGCCGTTGGGGTCACCATTGGTAGGCAGCCTGCCCTTGCGCACCACCACGTTCTTCTGGGTGGCGGTGGGTTGCACGAACTCGCTGACCAGGGACTGCGCTGCGCTGACATACCCGCCTCCGTTCTGGCGGAGGTCGAGGATGATCGCCGTTGCCCCAGCCGCGATCCCCTGTTGCAGCTGCGTGCGCGCCACGTTCCCGGTGTCCGTGTCGAAACCGGTCACCTGGAGGTAGAGGACGTGTCCGAACAGGCGCGAGTACACCGAGGGGATCTGCAGGTTGGCTCGGGTGGCTGCGAGGGTCAGCTCGGTGGCGCCGCGCATCACGGTGAGGTGCACCGTGCTGCCCACGCCGCCGCGGATCACGTTGGCTGCGCCGTCGATGCGGCTGTTCTCGTCGCTGCCCAGCGAGCTCAGGGATTTGCCGTCGACGGCGATCAACACGTCACCGCGGCGCACGCCGGCGCGGTCAGCGGGCTGGTTGACGAGCACGTCCTCGATGGCGGCCAGGGTCGCCGTCTGACCGGTGGCGCACAGGACCGCCCCGGGACAGCGCGGCTCGACGGCGATGCCGATGCTGCCGTCGCGGCGACCACCGAGGGTGGAGGTCAGTTCCTGGTACTGCGCGGCGCTCAGGTAGGCGGAGAAACGATCGTTGTAGGTGTCGTGGAGGATCTGCACGATCCCCTGGGCGGCGCCCTGCGTTCCCTGGGCGGCCGGGAGGTTTCGAATGACGTAGTTCTGCTCGACAGCCTGCCAGGCCGCGGCGATGCTGGACTGGTCGATGCCGGGCCCGGCGCCGATGTGCGGGAAGACGGTCGCGATCACACCCCCGAGCGACGATGTCGACAGGTTCACCACCAGGAGCGCCGTCAGGTAGCACGCGGCCACCACGGCTGCGGTGCGGCGCACGCCCAAGAGCGGGAGCGCCAGTCGAGGTCGCCGCGGCACGGTTGGGGGCTCGGGCAGCTCGCCGGCGCCGGGCGGGCCGATCAGGCTCACGAGAGATAGGCGAGCGGGTTCAACGGGACGTTGTTGAGGTCCACCTCGAAGTGGAGGTGACAGCCGGTGCTGTTGCCGGTGCTGCCCTCGTACCCGATCTGCTGTCCACGGTGCACCGTCTGGCCGTCACCCACGGTGAACGATTCCATGTGGCCGTACACGGAGATCCAGCCGTTGCCGTGGACGATGATGATGTGGTCACCGTACCCATACGCGCTGTAGTAGGTGTGGGCGATGCCGCTGTCCGCGGCGGTGATGTTGTTGCCGCACGGCGCCGCGATGTCGAGGCCGCTGTGGAAGTGCCTGGTGGCGCAGTTGGGGTCGTACGGCTCGAACGGGTAGGTGGTGCAACCGAATCCCTGCGTGATCGGGCCGGTCTCCGGCCACGCGAAGTGGCCGTTGCCGCCACCCGCGGCGAGGGCGGCCGCCTCCTGGACCTGGAGGGCGGCGATCTGGGCGTTGAGCTCCTTGGTTGCCTGCTCCATCGCGGCGAGCTCCGCCTGGTCCTGTGCCTGCAGCGCCACAAGCTCCTGCTGGGCCTGCTGGCGAGTGGCGAGTGCGTCATCGAGCTGCGCCACGATCCCATTCAGCGTGGCCAGCAACTGGGTCTGCTGGTTCTTCGATGTGCTGATCCTCGCGACGTCGTCCTGCACCGCCTGCTCCTCGGTTGTGACCGTGGCGATGAGCTGCTGCTCGCTCTGGCCGAGACGATGCACATCGAGGACGTGCTGCCAGAAGCTGTTGAAGTCGCCGGAGTTGAGGAAGTTGCTGAACGTGTTTGACGCCATCTGCGCCTTGTACATGACCACGATCTCGACGGTGAGCTGTTGACGGTCGGCGGCCAGGTGCTGCCGGGTGAGCGCGAGGTTGGTCCGCGCTGCGGCCAGGTCGGCCTGTATGAGACCGAGCTGCGTCTGCGCTCCGGCGACCTGCGACCTCGTGGTGGACACCTGCGTGTTGAGGCCGCTGATGGCTTTTTCCAGAGCCGACTCCTGGGTGGCGGCCGCCGCGAGCTGGCTGCGCAACTGCGCCATGCTGGCGCTGTCCGCGGAGAGCTGGTGCTTGGCCGTACCGATCTTGTCGGTGATGCCGTCCGCGGCTGCCCGGCGCGAGTCGGTGCCGAGCGCGGCAATCGCGACCACGGCGGTTGCCAGCATGACGGCCACGAGGCCGCGGGAGAGCGATAGCGTGCGGCGGCGCCGAGCCCGGCGCCGCGACGTCGGCATGGGGGTGGTCATCGAGATCTGCCGTCGCGTCCTTCCGCCCTCAGGCGGCGAGGAAGCGACGCACCCCCAGGTAACTGCCGATCGCGCCGATGATGGCGCCACCCGCGAAGAGGCCGGCGACCACGACAAGCGTGAAGAGGCCGTCGAAGGGAATCGAGAAGAGCGCGCCCGCGGTGAGCGACACCACCAGCCGGTAGATGCCGAGCACCACGAGGCCAGCGAGCATCGCCCCAAGCACCCCGCCGAGGATACCCTCGAGAAGGAAGGGCCAGCGCACGAACCAATCGGTGGCACCGACCAGCTTCATGATCTCGATCTCCGTGCGGCGCGCATACACCGCGGTACGGATGGTGTTCATGATGATCACCAGGCTGACCACGAGCAACATCAGCGACACGAAGCCCACCACCGCCTCGATGATGTTGATGGCGGCCTGGATCTTGGGCGTGACGTCGGGGTTGTAGTCGGTCGGCTGGGTGGTGTCGACGATGGGGTCGGACCGCGCAACTGCGTCCAGCTGCACGAGGTAGCGCAGTTGCTTGACGTCGACGTTGAGCGACGCCGGCAGTGGGTTGCTGCCCAGGGCGGTCACGGCCGTGGCGATGTCCGTGCCCTTGCTGGCCGCCTCCTGGAAGGCCTGGTCCTTGTTCTCGAAGCTGACGTCGAGCACGCGGGTGTCGGTCTGGAGGCGGTGCTGGAAGTTGACGATGTCGGCCAGGGAGACGCCGTCCTGGATGTAGATCTTGAGCTTGCTCGCCCGTGATTCCTGGTCCTTGAGCACGTTGGTGAGAAGGTGCGTCCCCAGCGCCAGCGCCCCGATGAGCACGAGGATGAGGCCCATGGTGCAGACGCCCGCGAGCGAGACGCCCAGGTTGCGGCGGAAGTTCTGAAGGGACGACCGGATCGCGAACCAGAACGCGGAGAAGAAGCGCCTCAAATGGTTGCCTCCCCCTCGCGCAGGTACTGACCCTCCTGCTCGTCGCGGATCACCCGTCCGCCGTCGATGGCAATGACCCGGCGTCGCACCAGGTCGACGACCTCACGGTTGTGCGTAGCCATGAGAACGGTGGTGCCGCGATGGTTGATCTGCAGGAGGAGCTGGACGATGCCCCAGGAGGTGTCGGGGTCGAGGTTGCCGGTGGGCTCGTCCGCGAGGAAGATGCGCGGCCGGGCGACCAGGGCGCGCGCGATCGCGACGCGCTGCTGCTCGCCGCCGCTCAGCTCATCGGGGAACTTGTCGATCTTGTCCTCGAGGCCGACGATCCAGAGCGTCTCCTCCACCTTCTGGCGGAGATGACGCTGACCCGGCCGGGTGACCTGGAGCGCGAAGGCGACGTTCTGCCCCACCGTCATGGTGGGCAGGAGCTTGTAGTCCTGGAAGACGATCCCGAACTTGCGGCGCAGCTTGGGCAGGCGGCGACGGGGCATGCGGGTCACCTCCTGGCCGTCCACGAAGATGCGACCGGAGCTGGCCATCTCGTCGCGGATGAGCAGGCGGACCAGGGTGGACTTGCCAGCCCCGCTGGCGCCCACCAGGAACACGAAGTCACGCTGGTAGATGGCCAGGTCGATGTCGCGGAGAGCCACCGTGCCACTGGCGTAGGTCTTGCCGACGCCGTGGAAGCTGATCACGGGGCGCAGCGCCGGGTCGCTGGCAAGGGCAGGGCGGTGGGCGAGCGCTATGGTCACGCGATTCCCTGCCGGCGCAGCTCCGCGGGCGGCGTGGATCGCCGCAGCGCAGGACGCGGATCGGCGTCGGAATGGTTCACAGCGGGGGATCCCAGCGCCCGGCAGGCCGTTCTTCACGTCCGCCCAGCCGGGTGGCACGGCGTGAGGTCCCGCCCGGTTCGCGTGGAGCGTGGAGCGCATTGAGACCGGCGAAGGGACCGTCCGAGTATACGACCGGGTCGGAACTTGCTCGCACAATCGCGACAAACCCACAGAAACGGGCAGGGATCGATCGGAACACCGCGACGCGCTTGCGTCGTGTGCCGCGAGAGGTCAGGCCGCCTCGCGGGCCGACCATCGCAGGTAGGCCTCCATGAAGGGGTCAAGGTTGCCGTCGAGAACCGACTGCGCGTTGCCGACCTCGGCGCCGGTGCGGTGGTCCTTGACCATGGTGTAGGGCTGGAGCACGTAGGAACGGATCTGACTGCCCCATTCGGCGGGCATCGACTCGCCGCGCAGCTCGGCGACGTGCTCGGCGTGGGCGGCCTGCTTGAGAGCAAGCAGCCGGGAGCGGAGCACGCGCCACGCCACGTCACGGTTCTGGTGCTGGGAGCGCTCGTTCTGGCAGGTGACCACGACCCCGGTGGGGATGTGCGTGAGGCGGATCGCCGAGGACGTCTTATTGACGTGCTGGCCGCCGGCACCGCTGCTGCGGTACACGTCCTCGCGGACGTCCTTGGGGTCGATGTCGATGTCGACCGCGTCCTCGATCTCGGGGGTCACCTCGACGAGCGCGAACGAGGTGTGGCGGCGGGCGGCGGCGTCGAACGGGCTGATGCGCACGAGGCGGTGCACGCCGCGCTCCGACTTGAGCAGCCCGAACGCGCGCGGCCCGGTGATGCGCAAGGTTGCCGACTTGATGCCAGCCTCGTCGCCCGGCGATTCGTCGATGAACTCAACGGAGTACTTCTTCTCCTCCGCCCAGCGCATGTACATGCGCATCAGCATCTCCGCCCAGTCCTGCGAATCGGTGCCGCCGGCGCCGGCGTGGATGCCGACGATGGCCGGGTTGTCGCTGTAGGGGTCGCTGTAGAGCAGCTCAAGTTCACGACGGTCGAGTTCGCGCTCCAGCGAGTCCAGCTCCGACGAGACCTCCGTGGCCATCTCGTCGTCGGGCTGGGAGTCGAGCATCGACGCGAGGTCGAGGGCGTCGTCGGTGCGCTTCTCGATGGCTGCCACCGAGGTGATCTCCTCGCGCAGCCGCGAGGCGTCCTGGGTCAGGGTGGCGGCGTGGCGGGGATCGTCCCAGAGGCTGGGGTCGTTGATCTCGGCGTCGAGCTCGGCCAGCCGGACCCGCTTGGTGTCCAGGTCAAAGGTGGCCCAGCAGGTCGACTGCTCGGGCCTTGACCTCGTGGGCGCGCGTGGACAGCTCACTCATCTCGGGGTCGAGTGTACCGGTGGAGGGCCGTCAGGGCGGCTCGCCCCGCCCGGGCCGAGTGCCGAGTGGGGAGCGGCCGCACCCGGCCGCTCCCCACCGCAGCGGACCTACTGCGAGTGCGCCAGGCTCGGGACGAACACCGCCGCGTTCACGGTGCCCAGTCCGCTGGCAAGGTCGTAGCCGTGCACCGCGTTCCATCCGGGCACGGTGGTGTCGACCTCGGTCGTCGTGCCGCAGTTGGCTGAGCAGAAGGGGTAGGTGTTGGAGCCGCTGGTCACGTCGACAATGCCGGTCTTCGGACCGTCGAGGCTGTAGAGGCGGTTGTTGAGGTAGCCGAGGCTGTGCCCGGCGACCTGGTCGGCGAGGGCGACGATGCCGGCGAAGAGCGGCGACGCTTCACTGGTGCCACCGACGAGGTGCCACTGAGGACCGCAGAGCGGCGGCAGCCCAGTGGTCGGGTTCACTCGTCCGTAATCGCAGAAGCTGTAGTAGAAGACCGCGGCGCCGTTGACGGCCGCGCTCATGCTGATGTCCGGGGTGCCGCGCTGGCTGCCGACGATGGACTTCACGCTGTTCTGGAACGACGGCCGCGCGAACACGTGCGAGAGTCCGCCGCCGCCCGCTCCACCGCCGGGACCGAACAGACCGGTGTCGTTCCACACACTGTCGGCGGCGTCACGTGTGCCGTTGGCGTCAAGGTGCAGCTGGGTGCCACCGATGGACGTCACCAGCGGGTCCGCGGAGGGCCAGCTGTTGACCGCGGTCGGGTAGCAGCAGGAGAGGTCGAGCAGGTTGTCCGTCGAGCCGTTGTCGCCCGACGAGCCGAGAACGGTGACGCCGTGGTTCTTGGCGTTGACGTAGGCGCTGCGCAGGTCGAGGATCGATTCCGCGCTCGGGAAGGTCTCCTCGGTGGCGCCGAAGCTCTGCGAGATCACCTGGCCGAGGTGGTGGTCGACGACGTAGTTCTCCGCCATGACGATCTGCGGGAAGCCCATCACACCCTCGGTCTCGGACACCGGCGTCTCCACGAGGAGGATGTTGGCCCCGGGCGCGACCACGTGGGAGTACTCGACGTCGAGCGTCGTCTCAACCGCCCAGCCGCTCCTGTCGGAGGGCCCGAGTGGGCTGCCGCCAGGGAAGGCCGGCACCTTGCCCGCGGGCTGGATGACCGACAGCTTGGGCGGGTCGGGCAGGCCGAATGTTTTGTCGAAGTGCTCGAGGTCGGCCTTGATCGTCGGCGACCCGAAGGCGTCGACGATGACGATGGTCTGGCCGCGCCCGTCGATCCCCTTGGCGAACAGGGGCGCGAGGTTGTAGGCCTTCTGGTACTGCGCGGGCTGGTAGCAGGCGATCCCGTCGTTGACCTCGCACCAGTGCAGGCTCGGCGGGAAGCTGAGGGCCTGGCCGAGGACGTGCCCGCTCGACGCGGGCACCGGCATGACTGCCGCGGCTGCCGTCCCGGCAACCGCAGCGGCGGGGGCGGCAGCGCCCATGGCGCTCGCCCCGAGGACCATTGTCATCGACCCGCCGATGACCAGATGACGTCGCAATCGACCGCGCACCGGCGTCCCCCCGTACTCCCAGATCCGTGCGCCGTCAGTTCGGGCGCGGTCACATCCTAACGCTCCGGTACTCGGATTCACGGTGTTGGGCGGGGCTCTACCATGCTGCTCGTGACCGACAGGCTGATCATCCCTGACACGCGTGGCGACACACCGGCGGACCGCGACGAGCGCGAAACCCTGATCGCGTTCCTCGACCTGTATCGCGAGACCGTGCTGGTCAAGCTCGACGGGCTCGACGGTGAGCAGTTGAGCAGACGGTTGCTGCCATCACGCACGACGCTGCTCGGCATCGTCAAACACCTCGTGCTCGTCGAGAGGTGGTGGCTGAGCACCGTCATCGGTGGTGAGCCTGAGACGCCCGACGACCCGGACGACCCAGACGCCGAGTGGCTCATCACCGCGGCCGACAGCCCTGAGCCGGTGGTCGCCGACTACCGCGCCGCCTGCGCCCACAGCAACGAGCTCGCCCGAGCCGCGGGCCCGCTGGATGCCCGGGTCCCGGGACCGCACCGCCCCGACAGGACGGTGCGCTGGGTGCTCATCCACATGCTCGGCGAGACAGCGCGCCACGCCGGCCACGCCGACATCCTCCGCGAGCTCATTGACGGTCGCACCGGCGACTAATGCTGCAGGTCCCCGACACCCGGCACGGCCCGAGCCCCGACCTCGACGAGCGCGAGACGCTGATCGCCTTCCTCGACTATAACCGCGAGACCGTGCTAACCAAGCTCGACGGCCTGCCCCGCGAGGCCCTGCTTCAACGCGTGGCCAGCTCGCGCACCACCCTGCTCGGAATCGTCAAGCACCTCATCCACGTGGAGGAGCGGTGGTTCGTCGCGGCCATCGGGGGAGCGCCGATGCGGGCGAGAAACCCGGACGACCGCGACGCCGAGTGGTTGGTCGACGAAGACGAGACCGCCGCGGACCTGGCGACACGGTATCGAGTGATGTGGGCGCGGAGCAATGAGATCGCGCGCGCGGCGTCACTTGACGAGCACCGCCGCCGCGCCGATCGTCCGGGGACTGACCTGACCGTGCGCTGGATTCTCGTGCACATGCTGGAGGAGACGGCGCGCCACGCCGGCCACGCCGACATCCTCCGCGAGCTCATCGACGGTCCCACCGGCGACTGAGCCTCCGCTGCGTTAGGGGAACCGCACCATGTACCAGTGCGCCCCGGCGTCGTTGGTGCGCCACAGCTGGGCCGGACCGAACACCTTGCTGGACACCTCGAAGGCGAAGCCGTGCTGCGCGGTCGTGAAACCGGCAATCGACCATTGCGCCTGGCTGGCCAGCACAGTGCTGAACGTCCGACCACCATCGGTCGTGCGCAGAAGACCCTGCCCGGCGATCACCGCCGTCGTCGACGACACCCCCGCGATGGAGGCTGAGTTGGGCAGCATGACCGTCCCTGCCAGCTGGGTGAACTGCTGGCCGCCGTCGAGTGACTGAAAGGCGGAGGCCTCGGTGCCGGTGGCACAGGTGGCCCACAGCGTGGTGCTGTCGACCGCATATTCGTTGGCGTACCCGAGGGCGCTGGGGCACGCCGTCTGCATGGTGAAGTTCTGACCGCTGTCGGTTGACGCAAGCAACCACCCGAGACCCCCTGCCTGGGACTCGATGGCCACCCAGACATGGGCTCCGTTGACACTCAGGTGATTCAGGTTCCCGTGTCCGCCGGACGCGGGAAGCGTCGACCAGCTGTCCTGGACGGTGGGCGAGCGCTCGACGGTGCAACCGTTTGCCCCTGTGCAGGCAACCGCGTACACGTTGCCGCCCGACGCCTCGAGATCCGTCACAACGCCGGCGCTGCTGTCCGGGATCCAATGACCGCCGCCGTCGTGCGTCGCCCACACCGTGCCGGCGCCGCTGACCAACCACCCGTCGAGCGGATCGGCAAAGCGCAGCCGCTCGGCCTCCTGGCCATTGGTCGCGAGAGTGACGGCCGGGACCGGCACGGAGGTGAAGCTCTGGCCGCCGTCAGTGGTGCGGAGGATGGCTGTGCACGTCCCGGGCAGGCACGAGAAGCCGTTGTCCCCGAGCACCCACCACTCGGCTGCGCTGACCGCGGTCACGTCGGTGGGCACGAAGCCGTGCGCTGCTGGACCGACAGGGACAACCGATGAGGACGCGGGCGTGCCGCCTGCCGTGGGGGTGGCGGTGGGGGCCGAGGAGGACCCGTGTCCGGGCCCCGTGCCTGCCGGCGTGCTGTGGTTGACCAGCGCCACCACGACCACGCCGGCGACCGCGGCTACAGCCACCAGGCCGCCCCCGACAGCTCCCCACCGGCGCAGCCGCGCCGCTCGCAGCTCGGTTGCCATCATCACCCTCCCCGTGACGTCCGGCGCGGGCTGCTCGGCCAGCCGCCGGTAGTAGTCGCGCAGCTCGGCCGAGAGCCGTTCATCCTGTTCAGTCATCACTCATCTCCCGGCGTAGGGTGGCCAGAGCACGAGCGAGGTGGCTGCGCACAGTTCCCGGTGCGAGCCCCATCAGCTCGGCGCATTGATCGGCGGAATAGCCGTACTGGTAGCTCAACACCAGCGCGGCGCGCTGTTGGCGCGACAGCTTGGCCTGGGCGCGGTCGAGGTCGACCAATCTGCCCTGGAAGCGCGCGTGCTCAGCAGCCGCGGTGGTGGTGTCAGGATCCGCCAGGCGCCATCTGAGCAGGCTTCTGCGCCGGCGCAGGCAGTGGCGGACGCAGATGGTGGTCAGCCACTGCTGCCGTTTCGCCTCGTCGCGCACCGCGTC
>Ga0075522_10000990_pt1 | contig 21416 bp, 21 predicted proteins | sample NGEPerA_FD_74796 | JGI IMG/M metagenome (GOLD analysis project Ga0075522, IMG submission 74796) | Arctic peat soil microbial communities from the Barrow Environmental Observatory site, Barrow, Alaska, USA - NGEE PermafrostL2-A | ecosystem: Environmental > Terrestrial > Soil > Wetlands > Peat ...
ACCTCGAGGTGGTCCGAGGTAAAGCCGGCTGGGCAGACGACCACTGCTGTGGCGCCATCTCTTGCGCGCTCGTCGATGAGTTCGCAGATGTCTGGGCCGAGCCACGGCTCGGTCGTCTTGCCCGCACTCTGCCATCCCGTTTGCCACGACGTGAGTCCGAGTCGGTCCGCTATCAGCTGCGCTGTCCGCGCCAACTCGTCGGGGTATGGGTCGTCCATCTCGAGTACGCGCCGCGGAAGACTGTGCGCGGTAACAACGACCGTCGCCCGCAGTGCCGCTTCGGGAGCGAGGGTTGCGAGCGCGTCGGCAACCCGTGTGGAGAGCGCGTCGATCAGCGCCGGTTCGTCGTGCCAGTGCTTTAGAAACGATGCACGGACGCCAACGGCTTTGGCGGTCTCGATGGCGCGTTCGACGTACTCGCCGACGCTCATCGTCGAAAAATGCGGAGCGAGTACAAGGCCCACGATGGCGTCGCAGCCGTCGCGTGCCGCGCCTTCGATAGCTGCTTCGATCTTCGGGCTCGCATGCTTGGAGCCGTAATACGTTCGGAAGTGGCCGGGTTCGAGCTCGTCGAGCGCTGACTGGAGCGCGGCGATCTGGGTCGCCGTACGGTCGTTCATCGGAGAGGTTCCCCCGATTGCGTCGTAGCGACTAATCAGGTCGTCGAGCTGGGCTTTGGTAGGTGGATGGCCACGTCGGACGTCGGTGTAGAATTCCCCGATTGCGTCGCGATCAGCAGGAGTTCCGTACGCCATGACCACGACGGCGGTTGTGCTCACAAGCGCGTCGATTCATGGACGAACTCGACGAGTCGGGCGAGCACGTCGGGATCGGTCTCGGGCAGTACGCCGTGGCCGAGGTTGAAAATGTGGGCGCGCGCCACCGCCCCTTCGGCCAGGATCCGGCGCGCTTCGGGCACCACTGCCTCGTAGCCAGCGAGGCAGACGGCCGGATCGAGGTTTCCCTGCAGCGTCGTCGACTGCCCGACACGAAGTGCCGCGGTGGTGAGCGGCATGCGCCAGTCGACGCCGATCACCTCCGCACCCGCCTCAGCCATCAAGTCGATGATCTCGCCGGTGTCGACACCGAAGTGGATTCGAGGTGCCCCGGTACCTTCGAGCGCAGCTAGAACCTTCGTACTGGACGGCAGAACGAACCGCTGGTAGTCGGCTCGCGAGAGTGCCCCTGCCCAGCTGTCGAAGAGCTGGACTGCGGCTACTCCGGCATCGATTTGTGACGTGAGCGAGTCGATGGCGAGATCTGCCAGGAGGTCCATCAGCTCCATGAACAGCGCCGGATCGTTGTGCATCAGCGACTTCGTCTTGGCGAATGTTCGAGTCGCCCCGCCTTCTATGAAGTAGCTCCCGACGGTGAACGGTGCCCCCGCGAAGCCGATCAAGGGGACGTCGAGCTCGCTGCGAAGGATCTTCACGGTGTCGAGCACGTAGGCGGTGTCGATACTTGCCTCGAGTGGTCGGATCCTCGCCAGGTCCGCCCTCGAACGAAATGGCTCGGCGATAACCGGGCCCTTGCCGGCGACGATCTCGACGCCGACGCCGATCGCAGCGAGCGGCACGACAATGTCGGAGAAGAGAATCGCGGCGTCGACGCCGTAGCGGCGGACCGGCTGCATGGTGATCTCGGCGGCGAGCTCGGGGTGCGAGATTGCCTCGAGGATGCTCTCGGTTCCGCGAATCGCCCGGTATTCGGGAAGGGAGCGACCTGCTTGGCGCATGAACCAGATCGGTGTGGCGCCAGTCAGCTCACCTCGACAGGCACGAAGAAAGTCGGACTCGTCGGGATTCACCCCCAAAAGGTACTGCCAAGCGGCGCTTTGTCGCCCGGGGGAGGCACCGCGGCGCTATAGCGGCCAAAAGAACTCTTCGCTTCGTTTGGAATGTTGCGCGTCCCGTCGACTAAAAATACGGGGTGACCGATGTGACCGTCGCCGGAGCTTCGCTTCCGTCAGCAAGTCCGACCCATGCGCAGCGGCCTCAGCTGCTGGCCGTGGGCGTGATGATCTGGCTCGGCTCGGAGTTCATGTTCTTCTCGAGTCTGTTCGCGGCGTTCTTCACGATCCGAGCAAACGCGAAGGTGTGGCCGCCTCCTGGCACCAAGCTCGACACCTACCAGGCGCTTGTCTTTACATTTGTGCTGCTCGCCTCGAGCCCGACGATGCAGATGGGAGTCTGGGCGGCAGAGCGAGGTGAGCGGGCCAAAGCGCGTTTTTGGACTGTGGTGAGCATCTTGCTCGGCGCTGCGTTCCTCGCGAACCAGATGTATGAGTGGCGGACGCTGCCGATCCACCCGAGCACGAATGCCTACGGCTCACTTTTCTACGTCATGTCCGGTCTGCACGGCCTCCACGTCCTACTCGGTCTCGTGGCGATGGGCTTCTTGTTGATGCGGATGAAAGGCCCTCGCGGCGACGCCGGAGAGCTCCCGGTGTTCCAGGCAGTCAGCTACTACTGGCACTTCGTCGATATCGTCTGGATCGGGCTGTTCTCGGCCCTGTTCCTGTTCTCGTAGCCATGCGCAGACTCTTTCTTCCCGTAGGGATAACCGTGCTCGCGATCGCGCTCGGCATGATGTTCTTCGGCGTCTCCGAAGGCGCGACGAAATCCGGCAATCCCGCTCCGGTGCGGCTCACTGCTGACCCGGGTCCTACGTCTGCGGCATCACTCGCTTCGGGTGAGGAGCTCTTCGCCGAGAACTGTTCGACCTGCCACGGGGCAGAGGCCAAGGGCAGCGCACTGGCGCCGAACCTGCAGGGCCTGGGCTCGGCCACCGTCGACCTCTGGGTTTCGACCGGGTTGATGCCGCTCTCGGTGCCGACTGCCGAGCCGGTTCGCAAGCCGGACAAGTTCACGAACCAACAGACCCTCGAGCTGGCGAACTGGGTCCAGTCGCTCACACCTGGCGTCGGCGTCGCTATCCCGACCGTGGATCTAAAGGGTGCGAATGTCGCAGTCGGATTCGACATGTTCGCTGCGAACTGTGCTCCGTGCCACACCATCACCGGTGCCGGGGACGCACTCTCTGGCGGCCTGGAAGCGCTGCCGCTTCACGGTGTGACAGCGACGAATGTCGCAGAAGCCATAGAGACGGGTCCGGGGAACATGCCCCGGATGTACCCGGGCGCATTGACCAAGACGGAGGCCAATGATGTTGTCGCGTACGTGACCGAGGACATCGAGCACCCGAGCTCACCTGGAGGTCTTGGGCTCGGCGGCGTCGGGCCCGTCGCGGAAGGTTTTGTAGGACTCTTTCTTGGCGTGGGTGCCTGCATGTTGATCGCACTCTGGATCGGCGAGCGGACCGAGCGTGAGGACCCAGAGCAAGCCCACGATGAGTTGGAGCCCACCCATGTCTGACCACTCATCGAACGGGACGCCGGTCCCCACCGACGCGCCGCAGTTCGAGGTAGCGGCGAGGAACCCACTTCGCGCCGAGAAGATGACCGCCGCGCTCTTTCTCTTGTCTGTTGCGTCGTTCGCCGGATTCGGCGCCGCGTACTGGCAGAACGGGAGCAACTTCTGGCTCGGTGGCACGCTCGGTTTCGGCATGAGCTTCTTCGGCGCTGGGTTCGTCGCCTGGGGCAAGTACCTGATGCCGAGGGGCCCCTTCGAAGAGCCCAGGGCGATGATGGAGACGACGCCTGAAGAGCAGAAGGCCCTGATCGACGACTTCGCGTCGAGAGGCAAGGTCGCGGTGAAGCGTCGCGGCTTCATCGTCGGCGTCATGGCCCTAGCAGGCGGTATTTTTAGCATCGTCGCACTTTTCCCGCTGCTGCGATCGCTTGGGCCGCTGCCAAAGAACGCGTTCTACACCACGCCGTGGCGAAAGGACGCATATCTCACCCAGTCCGACGGCCGCCGGGTCGCGGTGAGCGACGTTCCGATCGGTAGCTTCGTGACGGTCTTCCCGCAAAACGACGTCGGTGGAGCGCTCTCGCAGACGATCCTGATCCACGTGCAAGACGGCGCCATCATCACCAAGCCCGGGCGAGAGACCTGGGGCCCGGATGGCTACGTCGCTTACTCCAAGGTCTGCACCCATTCCGGATGCCCGGTTGGCCTCTACGAGCAACTGACCGGCCTGCTCCTTTGCCCGTGCCACCAGTCCATGTTCCTCGTGGCCAAAGGCGCGGAGCCGATCTTCGGCCCTGCACCTCGACCGCTCCCCCAGCTGCCGTTGTACGTGGACGACTCCGGGTACCTGCGGGCGCAGACGGGCTATGACGAACCGATCGGTCCTGGATTCTGGGAGCGGGGTGGCACCTTATGATCGAGGGCCTCTGGAACTGGATAGACAACCGTTTAGCGATATCGCGTGGTGGTCGCCACATGCTGAACAAGATCTTCCCCGACCACTGGTCCTTCATGATCGGTGAGATCGCGTTGTACTCGCTCGTCGTCTTACTTGCGACCGGCGTGTTCTTGACGCTGTACTTCGTGCCATCCGAGCATCAGGTCATCTACAGCGGACCGGTTCTCTCGCTTCGGGGTCTGCACGTCTCTGAGGCGTTCGAGAGCACGGTCAACATGTCGTTCGTTGTCCGCGGTGGGTTGCTGATGCGCCAGATGCACCACTGGTCTGCCAACATCTTCGTCGGATCGATCGTCGTGCACATGCTTCGGGTCTTCTTCACCGGCGGATTCCGGCGCCCACGTGAGGTGAACTGGATGGTCGGCACGACGCTGATGATCCTCGCAATATTCAACGGCTTCCTCGGCTACTCGCTCCCCGATGACCTGGTGTCAGGCACCGGAATCCGGATCGCATTTTCGATCCTTGAGTCCGTGCCCCTCGTCGGGAGCTATCTAGCTACGTTCCTCTTCGGCGGAGCATTCCCGGGCAACGGCGTGATCATCCCGCGCTTTTTCATTCTCCACGTACTGATACTCCCGCTCGTGATACTCGGATTGCTCGGTGCGCACCTCGGGATGCTCGTTCGCCACAAACACACCCAGTTTCCTGGGCCGGGAAGGCGAGAGGACAACGTTGTCGGCACCCCGATGTTCCCTGGGTTCATCGCCAAGACGACGGGCTTCTTGTTCCTCGTCACGGGGATCACGGCACTGCTAGGTGCCTTCGTGCAGATCAACCCGATCTGGCTTTATGGCGCCTACGTACCGTTCCACGTCAGCTATGCCGTGCAGCCTGACTGGTACATGGGTTGGCTCGATGGCGCGCTCCGCGTCATGCCGAGCTGGGAGCTGCACCTGCCTGGTCACATGATCCCGAACGTGTTCTTCCCGGCGGTACTCCTCCCCGGCGTCACATTCAACCTGCTCTACGCCTGGCCGATACTCGAGGCAAAGATCACCGGCGACACCGCGGAACACCATCTCCTTGATCGGCCGAGAGACCGTCCGATACGCACCGCGATCGGTTCGGCGGTGCTGGCGTTCTACTTCGTCCTCTTCGGAGCGAGTGCGACCGACGTGCTTGCTCACTACCTGTCGATCTCGTTGAACACGGTGCTGCTCGATTTCCGGATTCTCTGCTTGGTGATCCCCGCGCTCGTCTTCCCGATTGCGTACAAGATCTGTAAGGAGCTACAGGCCGATCCGACTGGGGGTAAGCGCAAGGTCCATAACACCGTCATCCGGCGTGAGCACGGCGGCTACGAGTCCATTCCAAACTCCGAGTACGTCGGGTACAAGGTCGAGGAGTTTGCGCCGGTCGAGGTCGATCACGTGGTGGTGGTCGATGACGACGAGGAAGCCAAAGAGCCAGCTGGCGTTTTCCAGATTCCGCGCCGCAACTCCTAGACACCTCGCTCGAGCGCCGGCAGCCTCGATCGCGCTTTGGCGCCGTGGTGCTAGCTCTTTGGCTCTTGCTGCAGAGCAACTTTCTGGGGAGCCGGCGGTGGGACTCGAACCCACGACCTGACGATTACAAATCGCCTGCGCTTCCAACTGCGCCACGCCGGCAAGCTGGCCCGAAGAGCTTCGCATGCCGAGAGCTAACGCATTCGCCAGTAATCGCTACGACGGACGCACTCGACAACGTCTTCCACCCGAGGGCTCGTCACTTTATCGTTGCGGTTCCTCGCCGTCACGCGTGTGCAGCCGGAGCATTCGGTACCGAGGGCGGTGACGAAGGCCGTCGCACCCGGGCGCGTCCGGGTGTCGCTCGTTACACCTTCGCTGCAGCTCGTAGCGCGGCTAGAGCGAATCGGCCGCCGCGCCATCGGCGACAAGGTGCGAGGCTATGACGGTGTTCAACCGCCGCTCCATCGGCCCGAAGCCCAGGCGGACACGAACGCATATGATCGTCGCGGTCGTCGCGGCTCTCGTGGTGGTGCTCGTGATCGCGGAAGTGATCACCGACGCGGTGAACGATTCGCCCCAGGTCGGCCAGCGCGCGCTCGCCTCGTGGGTAGCTGGCGTGGAGCCGCTGCTCTCGGCGTCCTCGGCGATGGGTGAAGCCGTGCATTCGGTCGACAGTGTCAGCGCTTCGACGACGCGGGCGACCCTTGATGCGACGCTTTCGACCCTGACGAGCGTCACCGTCGCGAACCAGGCGGCGTTCGAGGATCTCGGCATCCAGGCGCCGTCGACAAGAGATGCCGCCCTCGTGCAGCGCGTGCTTAGTTCCCGAGTTGCCGCAGTCACGGACCTCGAGCGGAGTGTCGCGCTCGCGACGACGCCGTCGGCTGCTGCGAGCTCGGCTACTTCGAGCTGCGTCACCTCGCAGCGGGCGATCCAGGCGGCGGATGGCGCGATTGGGACCCTCGACGGGGTCTTCCAGCGCATTCGTGGCGTTTCGCATCAGCAGTTCCGCAAATGGAGCACGTATGCAGGGACGCTCGGATCCGGCGACTGCTCGAGCCTCGTCCACACGCTTCGAGCGAATCCGACGCTCGTTCTTCGCTCGGCGCTGAAGCTGCTGGCGATCTCTGTTCTCCCAAGTCCCGTGCAGATCAACGGTGTGCCAAATCCGACCACGACGACTACTACGACGTCTACGACGCTTCCACTCCACGCGACGCCGACCACGACGACAACGACGTTCGCGACTGGGTTCGGGACCACGACGAGCACCTCGTCGACCACGACCACGACCACGATCGCGGCGACTACGACGACCCTCCAGATTCCGCCGCAGTCAGCTCGGTCAGTTCTGCCACCAACGAAGGCAGTCACTGCCGATGTCGTTGTGGCCGATACCGGCGACGCGGCGGTGCGGAGCGTGACGGTCACGGTCGAGGTGAGAAGTACCGGCGGAGAAGAGCTAGCCAAGCGGAGCACCTCGGTGGCCCAGATTGCAGCCCGCGGCTCGTCCTACCTCACGATCGGACCGGTCCCCCTCGGAAAGGTCGTCGGCACCTTCGTGCTCCAGGTGCAAGCCGCTGCTTCCGGGGTGGCGACCTCGAGTCAGCTCATCACGCTCGTTCGAAGCGCCTGAACCTGTCTTGCTTCGTTAGTGATCGTGAGGATGTTCGAGATGGTCACGCCAGGCAGCTTCGGCCTTGCTCGTCACCTCGCGGACTGGAAGCCCGAGTAGCTTCGCGGCGCGGGCAGCATCGTCGTGTTCGACCTTGGCCCGCCCTGGGCTGACCTTTACTCGAACCGGTTGTCCGTCTACAACGACCGACTCGAGCGTTCTCGTGCTGGCGAAGCGATCGACGATCGTCGAGCGGACCCCGAGAGAGCCGCCTTCGCTAAGGAGCACGAGGCGGAGCTGCGAGCCAAGCGCCACGTCGCAGAGCGCGGAGACGATCTGCCCAGGTCTGCCCTTTTTCATGAGCACGGGCGTGATCCAGGCGTCTGCAGCACCTGCTTCGAAGAGCGCTGCGAGGACGTCGGCCACCTGCTCACCGGTGATGTCGTCGAGGTTCGCCTCGAGCAGCATCTGCGGCTGCCCCGACGGGACACCGTCGCTCGTCGGTCGTCTCGAGGATCCGATGACCACCTGCGTGCAGTTCGGAAGTCCGTCGATGTCCCTGCCGCCCGCACCATACCCGTAGGCCTCGATGGTCATGGCTGGGATCGGTCCGAATCCCGATCCCATCGTCGCGAGGATCGCCGCGCCCGTTGGTGTGGTGAGCTCCACGTCGATGTCGCGGCCGTAGACAGGCGCTCCTTCGAGCAGCGCGATCACCGCTGGTGCCGGGTTCGGGATCAGCCCGTGCTGACTCCGTACCATGCCGCGACCGGTAGCTACTGGGGAGGCGCGCACGACGTCGACCTCCAAGAGCTCGAGCGCTGCCGCTGTCCCGACGATGTCGATGATCGTGTCGTGCCCACCGAGTTCGTGGAAGTGAACCTGGGTAGCGGGGCGTGCGTGTATCTGGCCCTCGACCTCGGCGAGCGCCCGGAATGCCGAAAGCGCGCGTTCGCGCACACGAGTTGGAAGCCTGGCCTCTTCGATGATCTTTACGATGTGGAGGTAGGTCCGCGAGATTCCGCTCTCTTCGACAGTGACCAGTGCTCGCGTTGCCGACAGGCCGCCTCGCATCACGGTTTCGAGGTCGAGGCGCCAGCCGTCTACGGGCAGACGGGCCAGCATGTTCCGCAGCTCGTCGGTGTCGGCTCCTGCATCGATCAGGCTGCCGAGCGCCATGTCGCCGGCGATGCCCGCGAAGCAGTGGAACCAGGCGATCCTCTCGGGGACGTCACTCATCGCAGAATCCTCGCGACGGCGCAGGCGGCGCCGTATCCGTTGTCGATTCCGACGACCGTAACCCCTGGAGCGCAACTCGCATGCATAGCGAGGAGCGCGGTCACTCCCTCGAGCGCCGCGCCGTATCCAACGCTCGTCGGGATCGCGACTACCGGTGCCGCCACGAGACCACCGACGACGCTCGCGAGCGCGCCTTCCATTCCAGCGACGACGATGACTGCGTCGGCGCAGGCGAGCTCGTCGTAGTTGGCGAGCAGGCGATGCACGCCTGCGACACCGCAGTCGGCCAGCACGGCCGGGTCGTAGCCGAAGGCATGAAGCGTTGCCGCGCACTCGCCAGCTACTGGTAGGTCGGCGGTCCCTGCCGTCACGATCACCACGCGTTCGTCGCGCTTCTCGCTCGCTCGCCAGCAGATGACGCGATGCTCGGCCTTGGTCTCCTCGTCAGGGTAGAGCGAGCCACCCGGACATGCCTTGAGCGCCGCTTCGGCCTGTGGCTCGTTCGCCCTCGTCAACAGCACCGGGCCGCTGCCATTGGCGAGGAGCTCGCTCGCGATCGCAGCGCACTGGGCGGGGCTCTTACCTGGCGCGTAGATCGCCTCCGGCATGCCTTGGCGAGAGCTGCGGTGGTGGTCGACCTTTGCAAAGCCGAGATCGGCGAAGGGCCAGCTCGCGAGCTGCTGGTAGGCCTGATCGGAGGTCACCTTCCCGCTTTTGAGGTCCTCAACCAACTCGTTCAGCTCTTGGGCATCCATCAGGCTTACTATCCTGCCAGCATGAACCAGGCGCCCGGGTCGCTCCGCCGAATTGCGTATCTCGGCCCACGTGGCACATTCTCCGAGGAGGCACTGCTTAGTCAGGCCGATCTAGTCGATCTCGACCACGTCGCGACGACGACGATCCCTGACGCGATAGCGCTCGTGGCGGCAGGCGAAGTTGATGCGGCGTTCGTGCCGTTCGAGAACTCCATCGAGGGCTCGGTCAATCTGACACTTGACCAGCTCGTCTTCGACGTCGAGCTGCTCATTCAGCGCGAGGTCGTCCTCGAGGTGCATATGGATCTTCTTGCTCGACCCGGAGTGACCTTGGGCTCGATCGAGCGGATCCTCTCGTTCCCGTTCGCGACGGCCCAGGTCCGGGGCTTCCTGGCCGATCGTTTTGCTGGGGTGCCGATAGAGGCGACCAATTCGACGGCGGAAGGTGCCCGCCTGCTCGGCGATGGTGCCTTCGACGGCACCCACGCCGCAGCCGTGGCGCCGCCGCTCACTGCTGTGATCTACGGCCTCGAGGTGCTGGCGCACGCAATCGAGGACCACCGAGGAAACCAGACGCGGTTTCTACTAGTTACGAGGGACGGCGTGCCCGATTCGACCGGACGCGATCGGACCACGATTGCGTGCTTCCAGCGCCGCGATCGGCCAGGGAGCCTGTATGAGATTCTCGGTGCATTTGCGAGCCGTTCGATCAACCTGACCAGAATCGAGTCGCGCCCGACTCGCCAGGGACTTGGCGACTACTGCTTCGTGATCGAGTTCGAGGGCCATGTCACCGACGAGGGTGTGGGCGCGGCCCTCGGTGATCTGGATCTGTCCGGAGTCAACGTAAAGTTCCTTGGGTCCTATCCGGTGTATGGCGAGCTGCCGGTGCCGTGATTCGACAGTGCGAGCGAGTGGCTAGTGGCACTTCGTGCGAGAGGTGCCCGCCGAGCTGAAAGCGGTTGTGTTTTCTGGAGGGATGGCAGAGCGGACGAATGCGACGGTCTTGAAAACCGTTGGGTGAATAGCCCCGGGGGTTCGAATCCCCCTCCCTCCGCCAGGTGAATGGCCATTTTGTGATAACTACTCGGACGAGTGAGCGGATATCATCCCTCACTCATCCCTCAAAGAGTCTCCGGACGGCTAGGGTGACCGTCGATGCGAGGGACGATCCGTGAGCGAGCTCCCGGGATGTGGGAGGTCCGCGTCCGCAGTGGTCGTAATCCGCTCACGGGTCGCTACGCGCAGATCAGCCGCTCGGTCCGAGGCGGAAAGCGAGACGCCGAGATCTTCCTCGCCCGGTTGGTAACCGAGATCGCCGATGGTGGCCACCAGGGCACGGATCACACCGTCGGCTACCTTCTCGACCGCTGGGTCGAACACCTCGAGGCGCTCGGACGCAGCCCCAGCACGATCAACGGCTACCGCTCGCTGATTCGCGCACGCCTTCGTCCCGCGTTCGGTTCGACGGAGCTGCGACGGCTACAGCCCGCGGATCTTGATCGTTTCTATCGTGCACTCATCGCCGATGGGCTCTCGCCACTGAGTGTGCGGCACTGTCACGCTGCACTGTCGACGGCGCTTCGCCAGGCCGTGAAATGGGGATGGATCGACCGATCGCCAGCGGAGCGAGCGACGCCCCCACCGGTGCCACGCTCGGAAGTCGACCCGCCGACCACCGCTGAGGTCATCCGGTTCCTACGAGAACTCGAGCGCAGTGGCCACGAGCTCGCGAGCATGGTCTTTGCAGCCGCGACTACGGGTTGCCGGAGAGGCGAGCTCTGTGCTCTCAGGTGGTCCGACGTCGATCTCGAGCGAGCAACTCTCGTGGTCTCTCACTCGATTTCTGAGACCGGTGGCCAGCTGGTTGTGAAGGATCCCAAAACGCATCGCTCGAGGCGCTTGGCGCTCGATCCATCGACGGTCGCGATGCTTCAACAGCACCACGGGCGGATGGTCGAGCGCGCGGAGCGCTTCGGGACCGGCCTTGCAGCCGATGCCTTCATCTGGTCCCAGGAGCCAGATGGTTCGGCGCCGTGGCGGCCGAACCGCGTCACTGAGGTGTTCCGATCTACGCGGCGCCAGCTCGGACTGGATCGTGTCGACTTCCACCACCTGCGTCACTTCGCTGCTACCACGCTCGCCGGCGCAGGAATCGACGTCCGGACCATTGCAGGGCGGCTTGGCCACGCGGATCCGGCCGTCACGCTCCGGACCTATGCTCACTTTCTCGAAGCCGCCGATCGTCAGGCGGCCGACGTCATGGGCCGCCTGGCGCTCGGTGGCGCACCACGATCGTGACACTCCCGTTGGTCACCCCGGGGGCCGCGGAGGTTGAGGCAACGCATCATGGATGCAAGTGTGTGGCTCAATCGGGGGGCACTTCTGGGGATACAAGATCGTCGGGTCGCGGAGGCTCAGTCGCTACCGTCCCGGCTCATAGCTGAAGGGCAGGATCGTGCGAGCGGGGCTAGCGGGCCATCCCGCTCAGATCGGTAGAAGCGTCGAATCCCTGCTGACTCAGCCACTGGCTAGGTGCGCCCCTTCCACGATCTATCTGATCGGCGGCGGCTACGACGTCCGAGGCGCTCCCGCCAGACCGGTCCGAATTGGACCGAAAGCGGCTACAATCGGACCAATGATCAGATTCGAGCTTGAACGAGTCGAGGTGCTTGAACTTCTTGGGATGACGTTGGCGCACCTCAATGACGCCGAGGCCAGGGCCGAAGTATCGCCACGGGTACCGCTCTTGATGGCAATTCGAGACAAGCTCGCTGTTGCGCTTCGGGAGGAGACATGAAATACACAGAAGCCGACGTTTTCGCGGCAACCACGGCCATGGACAAATACAGAGGTGGCGAAGAGGGCGAGGTTGGTGCAGCGCTCGTCGTCGTGGGACTGAGTGCGGAGAGGGCCGCCAAGGAAGCGCGAATTCGCGACGACATGATTCGAGTCGGGTATCGCGCCGGCGCATCGATCCGCCATCTCGCTGAAGTCTCTGGACTCGGTCGCAAGACGGTGACGGCGATCGTTTCGTCCGACCCGTCTCTGCGCGGTTGATCCGGTCGCTAGACGATTGGTGTTCCGGTCGTCGGTGATCGTCTGCTCGACGGCGCTCTCTACTTAGGACATCTGTTCCGAGTCGGAGCTTTCCGCGTCACGGCGCTTTGTACGAGACGGGCGGCGGATGTGCCTCGGCGGTAGCGGCCAGATCGGGGTCCCAGTCGCAGACCTGGCATGCATGTCGGAAGACCGACCTGGCGAAAGCTAGTGCTGCGGCCTGCGGGTCCGGTAAAGCGCGGACGTCGTCCCAGTCGAGTATGTACTCCCCGAGTACCTCGTCCCAGCGAGTCGACGCGGGATCCATAGTCGCCCCAGCGAATCCGGCCTGCTTCGGATGGGCGTAGGCGTAGAAGGCCGCCCGCCCGTAGCGGGCGTCGCCCGGCCACCAGCCCACTGCCACCTCCTCGGCGTCCATAGCATTCCGCGTAATGAAGTCTGCCGAGGGCGGGTCGGCTCGCTGTCCTGAGAAGAGGTTTGTGGCCAGGTCGAAGGATCCCCACCAGGCGTTGACAGGCGTCGACCTGCCGCGGAAGGGGGCGCGGAAGGCGGCCAGAATCAGAGCGGCCTGAGTAGCGGCGGCAAAGTAGGACTCAACCCTGCCGGTTTCGTAGCGGGTGTGGTCGCCGTCCTCGTCAAGGGGCACGGTCCAGGGGACTTCCTGAGGCGTCGGATCGATCGTTACGGGCCCGCCGAGCGCGGAGCAGGCGGCAAGGACCTGGCGGGTGACTTCTCCGACAGGTCGGTCTGGGGCGAGAGGGACCCGCTCGGAGCGCCCACCGCTGTGCTCGACTGTCGCTTCATGGGTCCGCAGGTCAAGGGTGACGACGAGGGCACCGGAGCCATCGGGCGCTGGTAGGGATGCGGTCTCCCATCCTCGGGCAGTCAGGCGGAGGGCAGCGTGCTGGAGTTGGGGCTCTGGAGGGGCGAGGGCCACCGCCAGCTTTCCGAGGACCTGAGTGTGCGCGTGGAGCGTGTCACACGTCTCGTTCCATGAGTCGTAAGACACTGCGGGCCAATACGTGGACACGCTCGAAGTTACCAATTGAGACCGTGGCTGGCTAGTCCCTGTGTCGTTCTCGCAAGGCAGTTGGGTCGGACTTGGTTTGAGCGTGATGCTCAACGTTGTAGTGGCGTGAGGAATCTCGGCTCTCGACGGATTTGAGACCGTCAGGGGATTCGATGTCACGCCTCGCGGCGTTTGAGCACGCTGTCGCCAGAGCCCATGTTTCCTGGTGCTTTCTTGGCACTCTCAGCACGCAAAGTCGGGATCGATACCGTACGGAGAGGCCTCGCTACCGGGCGTTTCTTGCAACAGCCACGGCACTCCGCCCGCGAAGATGTCGCTCGGGTAGGTACTCGAGTACCCCGGTGTTCCGGCGCACCAGCCACTAAGTACCGAGGAGGCGTCCAGCCCACCTTCGGTGTAGGGAGGGTTCGTCCACGGTGCTCCCGCGACCCAGAGCGGGATCTGTGCACCCGTTGGAACGAATGCTCCGGCAATCGTTGGGAACTGCACGCTCGTCGAGTAGATGCCGACGGTCAACTCACTTGCACGAAGCGCGTCGAGCGCACCCTGGATCGTGTCGTCGTTCAGCGCGGTCGAGGACGACCAGTACTGGCCGACGGAGAAGTTCGACCACTCGGTCGGGGAGAGGTTGGCGCCCTCGACGTCGAGCCACCACAGGGGCGCCGAGACGCCGACGCTCGAGGCGTACGAGAGTGCTGATGCCGCCCCCTCGTAGCCGTAGTTGTACGCAAGGCATGCGGGTTGCGCACCCGCGACAAGTGTTGCGCACAGGCCAGCCGGACCGTTCGCATCGAGTGCCGTGGCTGTCGCTGACTGGTCTGGAGCGTTCACGAAGAGGTACAGGCTAAACGGCGTGGCGCCGGATCCAGCGGCTGCGGTAGTCGCCCACGTGGCTTCCGCTGCCAGGCAGGAGTTGTCCGAGTTGTCGAGCCAACCGGCGACCTCGATGACCGAGAAGGAGGACGTGCTCGGAAGCGACGGCGACGCTGCGGCAGAGCCGGGCGAGGCGCACTGGAAGTTGGAGACGTCAAAGCCGAACGAGCCGTGCGGAAGAACCTCCTCCGGAGGCGGAGGAACCGGGCTCGGCGGCGCCGGCGTGCTCGGCACGATCACCGGGGCAGGGAGCGTGACGAGGTCGATCGCGACTACTCCGGCTGGCCGTCGCGGCGGTGATGTGGCGAGTGAGCCCTCGAAGTTGGCGTCGCCGTAGTTAAAGACGCTGCCCGCGGCGTTTCCAAGGAGGTAGCCGTCGCCGTCGGCACTAGGAGCGATCGAGGTGAGCGGCCGAGCGAGGCGGTGGTGTATGAGCGAGCCGTAAAAGCTCGCAGTTCCGAGGACGTGTACCCCACCATCTTTCGTAACGAGTACGAGACCGCGACCATCGGGATTTGCCGCCGCGACGAGGACGGCCGGGCGACGCCTCGCTAGCGATCCGACCGGCAGGGCGTCGCCGAATCGGTGGACGACGCCCTTTGAGCTCACGACCCAGTAGCCCTTCCCGTCTGGGGTCGCGAGCAGGGCAACGACCGCGCCATCTTTTTGCTCGCGCACGGTCGAGCCGTAAAAGCCGGCGTCGCCGTAGTGGAAGAGGTTCCCTTTGGCCGAGACCAGCCAGTAACCGGCGTCATCGGGAGTTGGGACGAACGAAACTATGGGTGACTTCAGCCGGATGTGCACAGGGGAGCCGAACGAGGCGGCGTTGCCGAACGGGTACACCGCGCCCTTGGCCGTCGCGAGCCAGTAGCCCGCCCCGGCGGTGGTGGCGGCTCCGCCGATCACTGGCGACGAGAGCTTGGCGCCGGCCTTTGATCCGTAAAGGGGCGCAGCGCCACAGGAGACGACAGCGCCGTTCGACTCGAACAGGTAGTAGGCCGGACCGCCAGCCGAGGGTGTTGGCGACTGCATCGTACAAGTCGCTGGGCCAGGGGTGGTAGCGGCAGCGGCGGTACTCGCCGAGAGGGCTCCGATGCCTGCGGCAAGGGAGCCGAGGGCAACGACGCGCGCGACGAGGCAACCGAGATGTGAGGACATTGGACATCCGATGGTAACGAGTTCGCCATCGAAATCGAGGGCGCGACAAGAGGATCGAGTCGGGGCCTACTAGAAGCGGTCAGACCCGATCGCGAACTCGCACCGGAGTTACGCGCGGTGACCAGGCTGCGTGCTGATCAGAAGAGAGCGAGCGGGTTCACTGGTGACCCCGTTCCGCCCTGGACCCGGAGTGGCCCGATCGTGAAGAGAAACTCATCGCGGCCTTCCTCAGCGCAGGCCTCGGCAAGCGGCTGGAGTTGCGCGTTGTCGACGAGCGCGAGCCCGAACATGTAAATCGCCGCGTGGACAGAGTGGACGAGGTCGAGTCCGTTGGGCAAGAAGTCGAGCATGTCCCAAACGAGAATCGAGCAGTCGGTGTCGCGAATGAACTCGAGACAGGAAGCGTGCAGCCCAGGTCGCGGGTCGCGCGGTCCAGGGCGGCCAAGGTTCGGACCGCTGCCCCAGGGCTGTCCGTACTTCTCCGACCAGGCGTCTCGGCCGCAGTAGACGACGATCGCGTCGCCCGCCTGGACCTCGATGCCGCGATCGATGCAGATCCGTTCGAGTTCGTAGCCGTGCACGGGTTCGTCCTGTTCGACGCAGGCCACGCCTCGTAAGCGCGGGATATCGAACAGGACCCCCCGCGTCACGATCCCTTGACCCCACTGCTCAACGTCGCCGAAGCGGAACCCGCCGGTATCGAACGCCTCGTCAGGGTCGTGGCCGTTCCACATCCCACTCTCGTGCCACATGTGGCAAAGGGCATCGAGATGCGTCGCGGCGACCCCGTGATAGCTGATGCCATAGAAGTCCAGGGCGTCCTGGCCGACCCGCTGGAGGTAGTGAAGGGCGGGTCTCGGATTGTTCGCCGCCACGTCCTTTGGGAACGGTCGGCACATTGAGACGAGGCGCCCACTACGGACGAGGGAGGCCGCGGCGAGGCGCTTATGGTCGTCGATCAGGTTGATCGCCCCTCGTTGGTCATCTGCGCCCCAGCGTCCCCAGTTCTTCCGGGAGGCGAACAGCTCGTCGAAGTCGGCGCGCGTGAAGGGCCGCGGCTCGCCCCGGGCGCGATCGGTGGTCGGCATCTACCTCCCCCATTCCGCCCGGGCGACCCGGGCCACGAAGGCCAACATTACCGAGCCGGCGGCCATCTGGCGGGGGACGCGGCCCGGAGTAACATCCGAGCGACCAAGCCGAGCGGAGTGGAGGTCATCATGGCACTCGCACATCCGAAGCGTGCGCTCTTGCTCGTGATGATGGAGCCCGAGGAGGGCTACGCGGACGAGCTCAACGCCTGGTACGACGAAGAGCACCTGCCCGAACGGCTGTCCTGCCCCGGCTTCATAGCCGCGCGCCGTTTTGAGCTCCTCGAGAGTTCGCCAGTGGGCCAGCCTCGATATCTCGCGCTCTACGACCTCGAGTCCAGCGAGGTGTTGAGTTCGGAGGCGTACCTGGCGATGGTTCCTCCAAGCGCCTGGTCGAAGCGCCTGCTCCCCCATGTAAAGGTGACTCGCAACGTCTACACCGAGATCACAAAGCAACCGTCGCGCGACGGCGGTAATTGACCCAGAGGACCTCATTTGGCCGTGCGCGATGGATGGCGATAAGCACATGCGGACGGTGCGGCGAGACGGCCTGAGCGAGTTCTCGAAACCACTGGATTCACTCCAGTGCTGAGCTTATTCTAGAGTTGTGATTGCTCTAGTCTTAGGCCGTTCCCTCGGAGGCGAGGGTTGGTCGGGCGGTCCTATTCGGTCGCTTGAGGTGCGCCCGCACCACAGCGAGACGCCAGGCCGAGACCTGTGCAACCCCTCGCGGATGACATCGACAACCTTTACGCGGGGGCGTGGAGGTGACCTGGCCGCAGGGGTCCAGCATGCTCCTGGCGGTGCACCGGCGGCTTAGAAGTGACCAGGGCGTAACAACAATCGAACATCAGAGATGCAACAGCGAGAAGCGGGGAGACCGAAGTGTCCGACAGCGATAGTGCAGGCGTGTGCCCAGTTCCACATGGGGCGAGCTCAGGTCCGACGAGGGCAACTCGCGGCAGGTCGAATAGGGACTGGTGGCCGAATCAGCTCAACCTGAAGGGTCTCGGCCAGCCTTCACCTCGGTCCGACCCGATGGGCGAGGACTTCAACTACGCCGAGGAGTTCAAGACGCTGGATCTCGATGCGCTCAAGAGCGACGTCTTCGAGGTCATGACTACCTCGCAGGAGTGGTGGCCTGCGGATTACGGCCACTATGGGCCCTTCTTCATTCGCATGGCGTGGCACAGTGCGGGCACCTACCGCATCTCGGATGGCCGTGGCGGTGGTGGCTCAGGCGACCAGCGTTTCGCGCCCCTCAACAGCTGGCCTGACAATGCCAGCCTCGACAAGGCACGCCGACTGCTCTGGCCCGTCAAGCAGAAGTACGGCAAGAAGATCTCCTGGGCTGACCTGATTCTCTTCGCTGGCAACTGCGCTCTGGAGTCGATGGGGTTCAAGACCTTCGGCTTTGGCGGCGGTCGCGAGGACATCTGGGAGCCTGAAGACGTCGACTGGGGCCCCGAGGATGTCTGGCTCGGCGACGAGCGTTACAGCGGCGACCGGGAGCTCGAGAATCCGCTTGGAGCGGTTCAGATGGGCTTGATCTACGTGAACCCGCAGGGGCCGAACGGCAACCCGGATCCGCTTGCATCGGCGCGCGACATTCGAGAGACGTTCCGGCGCATGGCCATGAACGACGAAGAGACAGTCGCGCTCATCGCTGGCGGCCACACATTCGGGAAGACCCATGGCGCAAATCCGGAACAGCCTTACATCGGCCGCGAGCCTGAGGGCGCGGGCCTCGAAGAGCAAGGGTTTGGCTGGCGGAACTCCTTTGGTACCGGCAAAGGAGTCGACGCCTACACCAGTGGGTTGGAGGGCGCGTGGACCGCGGCTCCGGTGACATGGGACAACGGATTCTTCGACAACCTCTTCAACTACGAGTGGGAGCTGACGGAGAGTCCTGCCGGTGCCAAGCAGTGGACTCCGACGGACGCATCCGCGCAGACCACGGTGCCGGATGCACACGATCCGTCGAAGCGGCACGCCCCGATCATGTTGACGACGGACCTCGCCCTCAGGTTGGATCCGATCTACGGGCCGATTTCGAAGCGATTCCACGAGCACCCCGACCAGTTTGCAGATGCCTTCGCCAAGGCGTGGTACAAGCTGACGCACCGAGACATGGGACCCGTCTCGCGCTACCTCGGTGCGCTTGTTCCATCCGAACCGCAGCTGTTCCAGGACCCGATCCCGAAGGTCGACCACGAACTGATCGGGGAGCAGGACATAGCGGCCCTCAAAGGCAAACTCCTCGCGTCAGGACTCAGTACCTCCCAGCTGGTTTCAACGGCATGGGCATCGGCGTCGAGCTTCCGCGGTACCGACAAGCGCGGCGGGGCGAACGGAGCCCGGATTCGCCTTGAGCCGCAGAATACCTGGGAGGTCAACAGCCCGGCCGAGCTGGCCGGCGTGCTGGCGACCCTCGAGGGGATTCAGCAGGAGTTCAACGGTGCGCAGTCGGGTGGGAAGAGCGTCTCGCTCGCTGACCTCGTCGTGCTCGGCGGGTGTGCAGGCGTCGAGCAGGCTGCGAAGAACGCCGGACACGACATAACGGTGCTCTTCGCTCCGGGGCGCACGGACGCTCTCCAAGAGCTGACCGACGTGGAGTCGTTCGCGGTGCTTGAGCCGATCGCGGATGGATTCCGCAACTACGTCCGGGCAGGAGAGACCTCTCCGGCAGAGGTCCTGCTCGTGGAGCGGGCGACGTTCCTGACGTTGACCGTGCCCGAGATGACGGTTCTCATCGGCGGCATGCGCGTCTTGAATACCAACCATGGGCACTCTGCTCACGGCGTCCTCACCGACCGCACCGATGCGCTGACCAATGACTTTTTCGTCAACCTGCTCGACATGAGTACGGAATGGTCGGCTTCTGCCTCATCGAAGGACGTGTTCGAGGGTCACGACCGCTCGACCGGCGCAGCTAAGTGGACCGGCACCGCTGTCGACCTCGTCTTCGGGTCCAACTCCCAGCTTCGAGCAGTAGCCGAGGTTTACGCATGTGCCGACTCGAACGAGAAGTTCGTGCGTGACTTTGTCGCCGCTTGGGACAAGGTGATGAATCTCGATCGATACGACCTCGTCTGATCGACGCAGTCGGTCTGGTGCCCGGGTCATCTTGAGCCGGGCACCAGACCGCCGCTCGACGAAGCGGGCTGTGAGCTAGGAGCAGCGGTGCCCGAATTACTGGAACGACTGCAGCGTCGGAGGTGGCGTCTCACGGCTCAGCGGCGGGCGGTAGCTGAGGTGCTTCGTGGCGAGCACGTCCATCTCACCGCCGAAGCCATCCATGATCTTGCTCGAATGCGTCTGCCCGAGATCAGCCTCGCCACCGTTTACAACACGTTGAACGAGTTAGTCGCGATGGGCGAGCTCTTGGAAGTCTCGGCTGGCGGCGGACCGAAGCGGTACGACCCAAATGCACGCCAACCGCATCAGCATCTGGTGTGCGTTCGTTGCGGCGACATTCGTGATGTGTCGCCGACCGGCGAACAGGCCCTCGACATCCCCGTCGCTCAACGGCACGGATATCGACTCGTTGACGTCGACATCGTTTTTCGAGGCCTTTGCCCGTCTTGCGCTGGTCAACGCTATGCAGATCTGACTGTCTCCGACGACGATTGGCATCGCCGGCTAGGCAGTAGTCAGTAGCAGGCTTATCGGTAGGGTCATTCGGTTCCGGCGGTGGCCTATGCGGCGACATCTGGCAGCGTTGACGAGTAGACCGGTCAAGATGGCGAACTCGGCATTCGGTCGCATGGCTGACACCAGACGTTCCTAAACACTGCGCAGAACTGAGTCCTGCACAGCGGGCGACCACGAACGGTCTTCAGTCCCCCTTCTCCGGAGCATGCCCGCCTGCCAGGGAGGGTCGGTCGCCGCGATCGCGACTGCCCACCTGTCTTTTGGATCTCCGGCTCGGGGTGATGGCTCGCGACACCTCGCACGACGGAGTTGGTAGCGCTCTTTTCGCGATGCGCTGCTCGCGTTAAGTCACGCCTTCCCATTGCCGCGCTCGGTGTCCGAGACCGCGTCTGCCGATGACGAGTGCAGCCGCATGGTGGCCGTTCGTTTCGGTCGAGAACTGTTGCAGTGCTGCGAGCCAATGCTCGGCACCCCATTTGGAGGTGTAGGCGGGATGCCTCGGCATCGTCGACTGCTTCTTTCAATGCCCGAAACATGACGAATCTCGATCATCTAGCGATCCTTGACTCGGTGGTTCGTAGGGCTTCCACCCAACGAATCCACCAGCGAGACCGTTCTCCGGCATCCAGATGATGGTGAGATTCATCATTCGTGAATTTACAACGCGGGTGCATTACTCACTTCTGCTCAGAAGTACGTGACCAGTTGGGAACCCTAGGCTTATTCGTGTGAGCGAAGTGGTTCGGCGTCGATTGCTTGTTTCCGGGCTCGTGCAGGGCGTCTACTTTCGCGACGGCGTACGTCGCGAGGCGATGATCGCCGGGGTGCTCGGGTCGGCACGCAACCTCCCGGACGGTCGCGTGGAGGTTGTCCTTGAGGGTCCGCACACAGCTGTCGAGGGTGTGCTCGGGTGGTGTCGCACAGGTCCGCCTCGCGCCCGCGTCGACGACGTTGAGGTCGCGCTCGAGCCGCCTGAGGGAGCGTCGGGATTTGTCGTCGGCTAACTCGCTACGTCTTGGGGGGCTGAGCATCGCGACGTAGGAATGAGATTCCCCAGAAGAAGTGGACACCCAACAAGCCGACGCAGGCGTCGACTGAAAGGATGTCCCCATGGGAGCTACCAGAAGGAAGTTCACCCTCGAGTTCAGGATCGAAGCGGCACAT
>Ga0075522_10000991_pt1 | contig 21416 bp, 21 predicted proteins | sample NGEPerA_FD_74796 | JGI IMG/M metagenome (GOLD analysis project Ga0075522, IMG submission 74796) | Arctic peat soil microbial communities from the Barrow Environmental Observatory site, Barrow, Alaska, USA - NGEE PermafrostL2-A | ecosystem: Environmental > Terrestrial > Soil > Wetlands > Peat ...
TTTAATATTTCTTCGGCCAGCGGATCTTCGAGGTAGCGCTCGACGGCCCGGCGCATGGGACGCGCGCCGTAGGTGGGGTCGTAACCCTTTTCCACCAGCAAGTCGCGGGCGGATTGGTCAAGGCTCAAGCGGATTTGCTTGGCCTTGAGGCGTCCAATCACTTTGGATACTTCGAGATCGAGAATCTCCATCAAGTCGGGCTTGGTCAGCGAGCGGAAGACGATGGCGTCATCGAGCCGGTTCAGGAATTCGGGACGGAAGACGCGCTTGGCTTCGTCCATGATTTTTTCCTTCATCTTCTCGTAGCTGTGCTCGTCGCTGATGGGCGAGAAACCGAGGGTGGATTGCTTGCGGATCAAATCGGCCCCCACGTTGGATGTCAACAAGATGATTGTGTTGCGGAAATTGATCACGCGGCCGACGTTGTCGGTCAGTTTTCCTTCTTCCAGAATTTGCAGGAGCATGTTCATCACGTCTGGATGGGCTTTTTCGATTTCGTCGAAAAGAACCACCGAGTAGGGGCGGCGGCGGACTTGCTCGGTGAGCTGGCCGCCTTCCTCGAAGCCAACATAGCCCGGCGGCGAACCGACCATGCGCGAGGCATTGTGGCGTTCCATGTATTCGCTCATGTCCAGTTGGATGAGCGCCTTGGAATCGCCGAACAAAATTTCCGCCAGCGTTTTGGCCAGCAAAGTCTTGCCGACGCCGGTGGGGCCGAGCAGGGCAAAGGTGCCAATGGGACGGCGCGGATCTTTCAAATCAGCCCGCGAACGGCGCAAGGCCTTGGAAAGGGCGGAGACGGCTTCTCTCTGGCCAATGATCTGGCGCGCCATTTCGTTTTCGAGCGCGAGCAGGCGCTGGGCTTCGCCTTCTTCCATGCGTTTCAAGGGGATGCCGGTCCATTTGGAAACCACTTGCAAAATGTCTTCTTCGCCGACGGTGACGCGCTTTTCTTCGCGGCTGGCGCGCCAGGCGGCCAGCACGGAATCCAGCTTTTCCTTGGCCTGCTTTTCCTTGTCGCGCATGGCGGCGGCGCCTTCAAAATCCTGGTCCTTGATGGCCCGTTCCTTCTGGGTCTTGATCTGTTCGATGTCCGCTTCGAGGTCTTTAACTTCGGGCGGGCGGGTCATGGTGCCGATGCGGGCGCGCGAGCCGGCTTCGTCCATGACATCGATGGCCTTGTCCGGCAAATAGCGGTCGGTGATGTAACGGTCGGACATTTTGACCGCCGACTCGACGGCTTGGTCGGTAATCTCCGCTTTGTGGTGCTCTTCGTATTTGGGACGGAGACCTTTGAGGATCAGGATCGCTTCGTCCACCGAAGGAGCTTCGACTTTGACGGTTTGAAAACGACGTTCGAGCGCGGCGTCTTTCTCGATGTATTTGCGATACTCGTTCAGGGTGGTCGCCCCGATGCACTGCATTTCACCGCGGCTTAGAGCGGGTTTGATGATGTTTGAGGCATCCATCGTTCCTTCGGCTGAACCAGCGCCCACAATGGTGTGCAACTCGTCAATAAACAAAATAATGTTCTTAGCCCGGCGGATTTCATCCATGACCGCCTTGATGCGCTCCTCGAATTGGCCGCGATATTTTGTGCCCGCGACCATCAAAGCAAGGTCGAGGGTGATGACGCGTTTTTCGCGCAAAATTTCCGGGACATTGCCGCGCCCGATTTCCTGGGCCAGGCCCTCGACAATGGCCGTCTTTCCCACGCCGGCTTCACCGAGCAACACCGGATTGTTCTTGGTGCGTCGGCAAAGAATTTGAATGACGCGCTCAATTTCGCTTTGACGGCCGATGACGGGGTCCATGTCGCCTTTGCGGGCGATCTCGGTCAGATCGCGGCCAAAGGCTTTGAGGGCGGGCGTTTTGACTTCGCCTTTTTTCTCCGGCGTTTTCTCCGGGGCGGGATCGGAAGGGGCGCCCGCCTGCGATTCGTCGGAGGCGGTAAAGTTGGGATCGAGTTCCTTGAGGATTTCCTGGCGGGTCTGTTCGATATCGACGTCGAGATTTTTCAAGACGCGCGCGGCCACGCCGTCGCCCTCGCGGAGCAATCCCAGCAGAATATGTTCGGTGCCCACGTAAGTATGGTTCAGCGCCTTGGCTTCCTTGGCGGCCAGGGCCAAAACTTTCTTGACACGCGGGGTGTAGGGAATGTTGCCGATCATTTTTTGATCGGGGCCGGTGCCGACCTGCTTCTCGACTTCCATGCGAACGGTTTCGAGATCAAGGCCGAGCTTCTGCAAGACATTGACGGCCACGCCCTGGCCTAGCTTGATCAAGCCGAGCAAAAGATGTTCGGTGCCGACGAAATTGTGATTGAACCGGTCAGCCTCCTTTCGCGCCAGCGCGAGCACCTGCTGGGCGCGTGGCGTAAAATTATTCATTTGTTCTTCACTCATAATGAAAATTTGCCTTGCCTAGTTTCGTTTGTCCAGTGAACCACTGCCATTTCCTGGAGTTTTTGGGTTTGGTCGGCTGACATGGCGCAAACGGTCGCGCAACATATCCGCGCGGAGCAGGTCGCGCTCCTCGGCCACCAGTTTCTCGGTAAATTTCTTCTGCAAATGGGCGGGCTGCGTGATGATGAATAATTCGTCGATCAGCGCGCGGTCCGCCGTCGGGAACTCGCCCATATCCACGCCCAGGCGCATCAACGAGAGAAGGTTCATGGTTTCCTTCGAAGTGATGCTGTGCGCGTTGGCCAGGATGCCGTAGGCCCGCCCAATGTGGTTGAAAACAATTTTGGGCTTTTTCTCCAGCAACATGCCCCGGGCGTTTTCCTCATGCTCGATAATCTGCAAGAGCACTTTGTTGAGACGCTCGACGATGTCCATTTCCACTTCGCCCAAGGTCATTTGGTTGGAAACCTGAAAGACGTTGCCCAGCGCTTCGGTGCCTTCGCCGTAAAGTCCGCGCACCGCCAGCCCCAGTTTGTTGACCGACTGAATGATCTGGTTGATTTGCTCGGCCAAGACCAGCCCCGGCAAATGCAGCATGGCGCTGACCCGGATGCCCGTGCCGAGGTTGGTCGGGCAGGCGGTCAGATAGCCCAACTCCGGGCTGAAGGCGTAATCGAGCCGCCGTTCCAATTCCGTGTCCACCTGGTCGATGGCCATCCAGGCCTGTTTGAATTGAAGGCCGGGACGCAAGGCCTGCATGCGCAAATGATCCTCTTCGTTGATCATGACACAGAGGGATTCCTCTTTGTTGAGCACCAGGCCGCTGCCGGCGTTTTTGGCGGCGTGCTCGCGGCTGATCAGGTGGCGTTCCACCAAAATTTGTTTATCGAGCAAACTGAGGTTGTCCATCGACTCGGCAAAAGCGCCGTTCAACTGGGGCAAACTTTCTACCGCTGGCCGGATGCTTTCCAAGGCCTTGACCCGCTCGGCCTTTTTGGCCCAGCCGGGAAAAGCGAGGGAGCGCAGATTGCGAGCCAGTCGAACGCGGCTGGACATGACAATGCGGTCATGCGGGCCGGTGCGGCGCGCGCTGTCGGCAGGCGGACTTAGAAATTCATGAATAGTCATGGAATCAACTCGAGGCCATTTCGTCGATCTGCTCTTTGGTGTTCTTTATTTCGTCGCGCAGGCTGGCGGCGAGTTCGAAATCCTCGGCCGTCACCGCCTTATCCAACTTTTTCTGCAAATGCTTAAGGCGATCATTGAGATCGCGGTTTTGACGCAAGGCTTGCGGGACCTTCCCGACATGCTTTGTGCCTTTGTGCATGGATTTGAGCAAACCCTCCAAGCCCTCGGCAAAGGTAGTATAGCACTGCGCGCAACCCAGGCGGCCGGCTTTTTTGAAATCGGTCTGGGTGAACCCGCAATGCGGGCATTTCAATTCCTCGCCCGTGCTCGATTGGGCGATTTCCTGCGAAGCTCCCAGGCCAAGCAGTAAATCCGCCAGCGAAAACCCGGCGGGATCGTTGACCCCCTTTTGTTTGGCGCAATCCTCGCAGAGATCGACCTTTTGCATTTTGTCTTCGACAATCTGCGTCAGATGAACCTTGGCGGGGTTCTGTTTGCAAAACATACAGAGCATACGCTTTAAGGTGCCATATTATATGCCGCCCGTCACTCAAATATCGGCTCGCCCGATATTTTTGTTAAGGCGTGGTATTGGGTGATCAATTTTGCGGTGACCGGACCGGGCTTGCCTGAACCGATGACCCGGCCGTCGATCTTGACCACCGCAATGATTTCCGCGCCCGTTCCAGTGAGAAAGCATTCGTCGGCGTTGAAAAGATCGTAGCGGGTCAAGTCAGGTTCGCTGACTGTCACGCCGCTTTCCCGCGCCAGGTCCATGACCACACCGCGAGTAATGCCATAGAGAGCGCCCGCCGAAAGTGGCGGAGTGAAAAGGTGGCGGCCCTTGACGGCAAAAATATTGTCGCCAGTGCATTCGGAGACGAAACCCTGCGCGTTGAGCATGATGGCTTCTTCGCACCCGCCGTTGATCGCCTCAATTTTCGCCAAAATGTTATTGAGATAATTGAGCGACTTGATGGCGGGATTGAGGGCGCTATGCAAATTGCGCACTGTGGGCACCGTGATGATTTCCAAACCCCGCTGATAATGTTCCGGCGGATAAAGCTGAATTTTGTCGGCGATGATGATGACCGACGGCTGCTTGCATTTATACGGATTCAAACCGAGCGAGCCGACGCCGCGAGTGACGACGAGCCGGATGTAGCCATCGCGCAATTTGTTTTGGCGGCAAGTCGCCACGACGGCCTGCATCATTTCTTCGCGCGACAAAGGAATAGTGAGCAAGAGCGCGTGCGCCGAACAAAAGAGCCGCTCGATATGCTCGGCCAGCTTGAAGACGCGGCCATGATAAGCCCGAATGCCTTCAAAGACCCCGTCGCCGTAAAGCAGCCCATGGTCGAAGACGGAGATCTTGGCGTTTTTCTCGTCGTAGAATTTGCCGTCGATATAAATTTTCATCGGTCAAATATACGAAATTACGAAAATTCCGCAGGGCTGGCGAGTTTATTTTAGCCGAGGATTTGCTTCGTTTGCTCAGAGCGTGGCGCGGGCGCCGCCTTGCCACTTGGACCAGCCTTGCATCAACCCTTCCATGGTCGGAGGTTTGACAATGTAGTCGATGGCGCCGGTGGCGAAGGCGCTTTCCCGATCGCGCGGCATTTCGGAGGAACTGATCATCACACACGGGATCTGCCGCAGGTGCTCCTGGCCTTTGAGCCAATTGAGCACGTCAATACCGGTGGCGTGCGGCATTTTGATATCCAAAAAAATCATCGAGGGCAGCGGATGCGCCGAGCGATCGTCGTAGGGAGGTTTGCCTGAAAGATAGTCGATGGCCACCTGACCGTCCGAAACCGCAATGACCTCCGCACTGATGTGGGCCTTCTTCAGGGCGCGCTTGAAGAAGAACACATCATTCGGCTCATCTTCGGCCAAAAGAATCATCGTGTTCACCTTGGCCCAGCCTACCCCCTGTTGAATCAAAACGTAAGAACTCTGTTTTAGGAAATGGCAGGCTTGTGGACTGAAGGAAAATCCTTCTCCAAGAGACGGATTTTACCTGAGCGAGAACTGTTTGGCGCGAGCGGGCCAATCAATGCATCCGCCACCACAAAGCCAAGAGGAAAACGCCGGTCAATCCTCCCAGTGGAACCCAGACCCAATCCAATGTCATCCAGCGGCGGCGCAGTCCATTTTTGTTGGGGCTGAACAAAAAGAAAATCGCGAGAGAATAGAGCAAGAGAAAAAAAACGGCCAAGGCGGCGACCGGGATAATGGGTGCGAAGGTTCTCAGGTTCATGGGCGCTAATTTTGCTCCAGTCTGGCTGACCCGTCTAATTTTGTCTGCGAGGCAAGATTGGTTTTAGTTGTAGGGCGAGACCTTACGTCCGAAGCCCTCCAGCGCCTTATCTGAATCATCGGGCGCGGCTTCGGGTTGGTTCAACTCTTCGCACCGCGCCAGGATGTGTCCGACTGTGATCAGTAAATCGCTCGGATTCAACGGTTCGACCAATCCTTTATTAGCCGCTTCCCGGCGCAACGCGTCGGGCATTAAGCGGTGGGCTCGAGGCTTGAGCAAGAGGGTTGGCAGATGCGTGGTGGAAGGCAATCGGCGCAAAATATCCAATACGGTCGAGCCATCCATATCGGGCAGGACAGTGTCAAGAATGATCAAATCCGGGGTGAGAAGGCGCGCCATTTTAATGGCGTCCAACCCGCCGCCTGCCGTGCAAACTTTATGACCCGCCAGGGTTAAAGTGATGGGAAGTGCGTCGAGAACATCGCTTTCACAAGCGACCAACAGAATTTGTTTAATCATCTCTTTGACTTATCAAGCTTAAGCGCGCCTTACAACGGCGGCAGGACGAAGATCAGGTTACGTTTTGGCGTCGCCGTCCCGGGCGATTTTTCATTCGAGACGCAGGCACTGAAAGCGGTGGGGTCACGTCTGAATGGCAGGTAGTTAAGTGCGTGCGATGAGTTCGGAAATAGGGACTCAAGCGACTCAAGGGAACCCCGAGTTTTGTTGACGACTGTTGATTCGTGGATCGGCCTTAAGTAGGATAACATCACTATGGTGGAGATCGGCATTATGTTGGGCCCGGCTTCGCTTGTGATTTTTCTGGTTTCCTTTTTCAGCGGAGATCGCGTTGTCCGCTGCGCTTTGCTCGTTGCTTCGGGGTTGCTTTTTCTTGTTTTCGCGGTGTTCGTTGTTGTTCTCGAGTTTGGTCCAGACGGGCGGCCCAAGAAAGAAGGGCTGCAAGCGAGTTATCGAGCGGCCTTGAGAAATGCGACGAACTCGATTCCCTGCGCCGCTGAGTTCGCCCGGCTTTTTCCCAACGCGAAGTGCGGTCTGAGTTACTACATCGGTGGCGCGGGACCGCCCAGTTTGTCCATGGATGCCGATCTTTATGGGAGATACGAACTCTTCATGGGACCCGTCCTTGTCACTTTTGACGCGACGCGGCGCGAGGTCACCAGTTCTGGAAAGCCGGAGTTCGTTTTGCGAGAGATAACCGGGCTGCGAAAAATCCGCAAAGCCGGCTCGCTCGGCGCCGTGACAAATTGGAGCGTCAGCTATAATCCAGACGGTCAGCGAAGGTTTGGAGCGGGCGAATGGCAAAAGGTTGTCGCCGCCCAAGGAGATTTTTCCGTGATCGGATACAGACTCATCACAAATAATCCGGTGCCTGGTTTGCGTGAATACCGCGATGGACGACCGCGCGAGTGAGAGGTCATTCCCTCCAAGGCGTCAATCCTCTTTTTTAGCCTTGACCGGGGCTTTCTTTTTGTAGGGAGAATGGAGGTTGAAATAAACGCCGCATAAGGGCCGTTCGTTTTCGGTTTGACTGAGGATGATCGTGACTTGCTTGTCCAGGGCGATGCCGTGCCGAAGGTGCGGACCCCGGCTGACGTAGGCGCGAATGGCCTTGTCCATCAGGGACTGGAGGGCGCTTTGGCAATCTTCGGGCGCCTTGTCAAGACACACGATAAACTTATCGTAGTTCTTGAGCGCCTCGGCGATTTCCGCCTGAAATGTTTCGACCGTCAAATCCATATTAGTCGTCCGATGCCCGAATGGCGGCCGCTTTTCGCGGCCCCAAAAGAGCGTGGCCAAGCCGTATCATAGTCGCTCCCTCCTCAACCGCCACTTCAAAATCACCGCTCATCCCCATGCTCAGATGGGGCAGGGGAGCGCCGAGAATATCTTCACAAGCGCTTTTTAACTCTCGCAAGCGCTGGAAGACCGGGCGCACTTTTTCCGGTTCAGTGGTCCAGGGGGCCACGGTCATCAGCCCGTGGACTTCAATTTTCGGCAACCGGTTTATTTCCGCCAGGTCCTGCGTCACCTTTTCCGGCGGATAACCGAACTTGCTCGACTCGCCCGCAATATTGACTTCGAGAAGGATGGGCATCGTCTTGACCGATTTCTCCGCCCATTTGTTGATCTCGCGCGCCAGCTCAAGGCTGTCCACGCTCTGGATCATTTCAAAAAAATGGACGGTGTCGCGGCACTTGTTCGATTGCAGATGGCCTATCAAATGCCAGCGAATCCGGTTGGGACACTGGCTGATTTTTATTTTCGCTTCCTGCACACGATTTTCGCCAAACAGAACCAGCCCCAACTCGCTGGCCGCGCGCACGACTTCGGCCGGATGCCCCTTGCTCACCGTCAGCAGCGTCACGGAAGCGGGATCGCGCCCTACCCGCTGGCAAGCAGCCGCGACTCGTTGCCGCACGTTTCTCAGATTGTCGGCGATATCCATAAACCGGCGGTTTCGGGAAAGCCGCGGAGAATGTTCATGCTCTGGACGGCTTGGCCACTGGCGCCTTTGGTGATGTTGTCCAATGCGCTCATCACAATCAACCGTCCGGTGCGCGGATCGAGACGCCAGGCGATTTCGATCATGTTTGTGCCGGTGACATTTTTGGTGTCGGGCAGCGCTTTGCCTTCGAGGAGGCGGACAAACGGCTCTTGGCCGTAAGCTTTTTCATAGCATTGCGCGATCTGCTCGGACGACGCTTTTTCCGGGGTAAGATACAGCGTGGTCAAGATGCCGCGATTGACCGGGATCAAATGCGGCGAAAATTGAATGATGACCGGCAGGCCCGCCGCCAAACTTAATTGCTCCTCAATTTCAGACAAATGCCGATGCTTGGGGATTCCGTAAGGCCGCATGCTCTCATTGCATTCGGCGAAAAGATAATCGCGCTCCACCTTGCGTCCGGCCCCGCTGACGCCACTCAACGAATCGGCAATGATGCCATCACTTTTGATCAATCCCGCTTTCAGCAAAGGCATCAACGGCAGAAGAATGCTCGTTGGATAGCAGCCGGGCGAAGCGATAAGCGCGGCATTTTTGAGAGCGGCGCGATTCCACTCCGGCAAACCATAGACCGATTGTTCGAGCAAGGCCGGGGCGGGATGTTCGTGGCCGTAAAACTCTTGGTAAACCGCCGCGCTTTTCAGCCGGAAATCCGCGCTGAGATCAATCACCTGGCAACCGAGGTTCAGCAACGGCGCGGCAAATTCGGCGGCGACTCCATGCGGCAAAGCCAGGAAAACTACTTCAGCCATCTTGGCCAGCAATTCCACATTCGGTTCGCTAAAGCGCAACGCCCGGCAAAACGGGTCGTTGCCATGACGCGGGAAGACCTGGGCCAGAGTTTGGCCGGCATATTGACGGGAAGTGACTGCGGCTAGTTCAACGTGGGGGTGTTGCAGAAGCAGACGCACCAACTCCTCACCGGAATAACCGGACGCGCCCACAATGGCAACTTTGATCCGAGGAATCACGTTACGAATAAACCGACCCAACTGCGCCCATAGCGCACTGCCGACCGATTAACGCTTGCTGTACTGGAAGCGTTTGCGAGCGCCGGGCTGGCCGTATTTCTTGCGCTCCCTCATGCGGGGATCGCGGGTCAGATAGCCGGCGGACTTGAGGGCGGGACGCAGGGCCGCATCGACGGTCAACAAAGCGCGCGCAATGCCGTGCCGCATCGCTCCAGCCTGGCCGGCCGGGCCGCCGCCTTCCAAAGTGACGCGCACGTCATACTTGGCGACAGATTCCGTTGCGGCCAGCGCCTGAGTGGCCATGGTGCGCAAGGTGTCGGTGGGAAAATAATTTTCGAAGGGCCGGCCATTGATGGTGATCTTGCCGGAGCCAATGGCCAGGCGAACGCGGGCCACAGCGGTTTTGCGGCGTCCAGTGCCGAGGAATTCTTTAGTGTCTGCCATGATAAAAAATAGTTAGCGGGTTGGGATCATTCGATCACTTGACGGCGGTCAACGTGGCCGGTTGCTGGGCGGCATGAGGGTGCTTGGCGCCTTTATACACTTTCAACTTGGTCATCAGGACGCGGCCCAGGCGATTTTTCGGGACCATGCCGCGCACGGCGTGTGTGATCAATTTCTCGGGCTGCTTGGCGCGAACCTGGGCGACGGTTCGATACTTCTCGCCGCCTTTCCAGCCGGAATAAGACATGAATTCCTTGTCGGACTCCTTTTTGCCCGTCAGCCGGATTTTTTCGGCATTGATCACCACCACAAAGTCTCCGGCATCCAGGTGAGACGTAAAAATGGGCTTGTCCTTCCCGCGCAAAATATTGGCGATTTGGACGGCGAGGCGTCCGAGAATCGCGCCATCGGCATCGACGACGTGCCATTTGCGTTGGTCTAAATTATTCTTAGGCAAAAATGTTTTCATCAATTCCCACACAGGGAGCGGTGAACCTATCAAACGCACGCCCGAAGTCAATAGACAAAAAAATCATAATCCGGACGAAGTTTCATTGGCAGGGCAGCGCAACAGCCTCTGCGAAGTCCCAACATCGGAAAGACAGGCAAAAAAATTGGGGGCAAAAAAATTCTGATTCCGATCTTTTTGCCCCCATTTTTTGCCATTTAAATTGAACCAATCGATTCTTCTGAGTTAAGGCCCAGGACAGCTTGTGGTGGATGTGATCCTGCTTTCTCACCTTGATTATAGTCCAAGGCAGTGTCGCACTGCAGTTTCAACCTTGGCGAGAATTGCATCCGAGACTTTGTCTGCGGGCGGCCCCGCGAATCGTCCTTGATCAAGCGAGCGCAGTTGAAAACACAGAAACACTGTCTCGAGAGGCAAGCCGCTTTCCGCAGGTGGAATTCGCACATTGCTGGAATAATCGCGCGCGACCTTTTCGCCTTTGGTACCCACTACCACAGAAACGACCAAGGGAAGACGGTTGATCGCATCTACCGAGATGACCAGAACGGGTCGGAGGCCAGCCTGTTCGCGACCTTGAACGGGATTGAGATTGACCAAGTAAATTTCTCCCCTCCGAATGGCTATCAGATTTTCCCCAAACCGTCTGCTTCAGCGACGCTGAACTCGGTACTAATAAGGCTAAACTCTCTTTGTATTTCTGGATCCCTAGCCATCGCTTCCAATTCGGATTCCCACTTGTCTTCACCTTGAACGAAACCCTTGCGCATCTGTTTAACGAGTCGTTCGAGTACGGTCAATTGACTCGCGGGTGATAGCCGGGCGAATTGGCTTTCGATTTCGTTCTCGGCGGACGCTATCATGTCGTTCCCATAATTGTATCGCTCTTTGGTGAAGTCAAGCCAGTAAGCATTGCGCCAGGATACGGCGAACGGCCTTTCGATCTACGCGCGGTCGATTCCGTCTTGATGTCAATCGAGCGCCCGCGCTAGTGTGTTCTAATGTCATTACGCCGGAAAATTTTCGTCGGCATGGCTGCGATTGTGGCCGGCGCGATGGTTTGCTTCGGGTGCCAACTCGTTTACACTTGGCAACATATACCCGAGGCTTACGCGGCATGGGATACAGGGACACTGCTGGTCGCTTATATGAAAGCAAATGACAACCGATGGCCTTCTTCGTGGGACGATCTGTTGTCCGTGACGAATCGCTAGCCCGCCGTCCTCTTGGAGATGTACGGGAGGCGAACGAGTGAAACAAACTACGCAGGCTCGTTGCGCGAGCGAGTCACCATTGCTTGGAACTTTGATCCCAAAACGGATTTAAAGAGTCGGCCCGTTACACGATCTGACGGACATGCCTTCCGCATTCTTTGGCAGGGTGGCGACCCGAATCAGATGATTCGCGCGCAACTCAAACTCAAAGGCAGCAACCTGGTCAATGCCAGCGGAACTCAAAAACAGCCTGGGCCTTAGTTAATGAGAGAAAGCCAGAATAAGCTGATTTCGATTTTTGCCGCAAAAGTAAAACTGGGAATGCTTATGGATGAAGAGATACCGATTCCTAATCGACCCCTTACGGTCAAGGAGCAGGCCATCGCCGCTAAATTGAGCGACGCCGGCCTCAAGAGCATCGATGCTACGATTTTAGGGAACTGTTCGGACTGGTGGAAGAAAGTCGCATCGGTAGTTTTATCAACCGTGAACGCCCTTGAAAACCAATACCCGGATCTACCGCATGTCTTCTACGCCCAACGCTTAGGCCAGCTTGTGAAGGAGGGGCGTTTGGAATCTCGAGGCAATCTTTTATACATGCGGTTCAGCGAGGTCCGGTTGCCAAAGCCTTCGAGTTCCGGGTCTGTGATGGAATGACGCAAAAATATCAAATCAAGGGACCCGCGACACGGATCAAGTTGGCGCAGCGCAACAGCATCTGCGAAAGTCCCAACGCCGGAAAGAGAGGCAAAAAGATGGGGGCAAAAAAATTCTGATTTCAATCTTTTTGCCCCCATCTTTTTGCCTCTCTTTCCGCTGCACAGGTAGGGACGGCTACTGGGACGGCTACTGGGCCGACTGAACGGCGCAGACTGTGATCCCTGATTAGGCGCTGGCGGGTAAATTTTGCCGGTGTTCAGGTCCAAATCGGCCCGTTCAGGAAATCTTTTCAAGCCCGGCACCCCTGTTTTCTAAAGTGGAACGATCTCTGCTTCACTAGGGCGTGCGGAAAATTCCCTACGTTCGGGTTGTCTGTTGCGTGGTCTGGCTGGCGGTCAGCGGCGCGGGCTTTGCCGTCCTGTCCAAGTACCAGAACACCAGCGGTTCGAGTGGGCCAACGCCGTCTGATTGGCCGAGTCAAGCGCGTGTAACGCTTGATCAAACGCGCGATACGCTCATTATGTTTGTTCACCCTCAGTGCTCGTGCAGCACGGCCAGCATCGAGGAGTTAAATCGGCTGCTGGCGCGGCGTTCTGAGAGCGTCAACGCCCAGGTGTGGTTCTTTAGACCCAAGGCATTTCCAACCAATTGGACGCAGTCAAGTCTCTGGCGGGCGGCGGCGGCCATTCCCGGAGTGACGGTTCAAGAAGATGTTGATGGCACCCAGGCGCGGTTGTTTGGGGCGGAAACTTCGGGTTTTGTTTTGCTTTATGATCCACGGGGAAAACTTCGCTTTAAGGGAGGGATTACCGGCAGTCGCGGCCATGCCGGTGACAATGAGGGCGAAGACACAATTGTCTCATTATTGGCCGGTCAGGAGACTGGTTTAAGTCAAACACCGGTTTACGGGTGCTCCTTGCTTGGCAAATGCCGTGTCCGTGTCCCATAAGATTTCCAATGAACTGCTCAATTCCACAAACCATGACCGGCGCAGGCTCTATTCCCGAACGGATCGCTCAACTATTCCAGGAACAACATCAGAGCATTATCAAACACACGGACCGGCTGTTTGCGCGTTTGATGATATTTCAATGGTTTTTTGGCTTGGCGCTGGCGTGGTGGGTTTCTCCCCGAACTTGGGCGGGCACGGTGAGCCGCGTTCATTTTCACGTCTGGGCGGCTGTCTTCCTCGGCGGTGTCGTCACGATTGTCCCGGTGCTGCTGGCCCTTTGGCGGCCTGGAGAGGCCTTGACGCGCCATTCCATTGCCGTTGGACAGATGCTCATGTCCGCGTTGTTGATTCATTTGACTGGCGGCCGAATCGAAACGCATTTCCATGTGTTCGGGTCGCTGGCGATTCTGGCCTTTTACCGGGATTGGAGAGTGTTGATTTCTGCCACTGTCGTCGTGTTTGTCGATCACCTGCTGCGCGGATATTTCTGGCCGCAATCCGTTTTTGGCGTTTTGAACGCGTCGGTTTGGCGGTCGTTTGAACATGCGGGATGGGTCGTTTTTGAAGTGACATTTCTAATCATATCCATCCGTAAGAGTTTGGAGGAGATGAATTTGGTCGCCGAGCGCCAGGCCAGGCTGGAGGCTCTCAAGGATGACATCGAGCGGACGGTGGCGGAACGCACGGCGGAGCTGGCCAAGGCCAACGAAAAGTTGCAGTTGGAAAACGCCGAGCGCAGCCGGGCCGAGCAAAGGTTGCACACCGAGTATGCCATTAGCCGGATCTTGACCAAATCACCCTCGTGGGATGCGGCCGTGCGGGAAGTCATTCAAACTTTTTGTGGGATTATGAATTGGGACGCGGGAGCGTTTTGGAAGACCGATCAGCAGGAGGGTGTCCTGCGCTGCGGGGAAATGTGGAGCGCGCCCAGTGTTGAGTCCGGCGAATTTAAGGCCCTGAACCAGAAAATGGCCTTTGGGCGAAGCATCGGGCTGCCCGGCAGAGTCTGGGCCTACGGTCAAGCCGCCTGGATTCCCGACATCGTGCAGGATTCGAGTTTCCCACGCATCCTTCCCGCCAAGCCGGGCGAATTGCACACTGCGGTGGCGTTTCCGATTCTCATTGGCGGCAGCGTGGTCGGCGTCGTCGAATTTTTCAGCCGCGAGATTCGTGAACCCGACGGGGATTTGTTGATGTCGCTGAGCAATATTGGCAATCAACTTGGCCAATTCTTTGAACGCAAACGCATGGAGAGCCAGTTGTTTCAATCGCAAAAGATGGAAACCGTCGGCCGCCTGGCTGGAGGCGTCGCGCACGATTTCAATAATCTCCTGACCGTCATTGGCGGTTATTGCGATCTCTCTGTCATGCAACTCCCGGAAACGGATCCCCTGCAAGGGAACATTGTCGAAATTCAACGCGCGGCCAAGCGCGCGGGCGCTTTGACCGGCCAGTTGCTCGCCTTCAGCCGCAAACAGGTGCTTCAGCCGCGTGTGCTGAGTTTGAACGAAGTCCTGCACAACATGGAAAGAATGTTGCGCCGCCTGATTGGCGAAGACATCGACCTCTCCACCGTCTTTGATCCCTCGCTCGGCCACGTCAAAGCCGATCCAGGCCAAATCGAACAGGTGATAATGAATTTGGCGGTCAATGCCCGCGACGCCATGCCGCGCGGCGGCAAGCTGACCATCAGCACCAGTAACGTCACGCTCGATCAAAAGACCATCCTGCGCAATCGCGCGCTCGAGGTCGGCGAATATGTCATGCTGGCCATCAGTGACAACGGCATGGGGATGACCGAAGATATTCAGTCCCACCTCTTCGAACCCTTTTTCACCACCAAAGGACTGGGCAAAGGCACCGGGTTGGGCCTGGCGACCTGCCATGGCATTGTCTGCCAGAGCGGGGGAGACATTCGCGTTTACAGCGAATTGAATTCCGGCACGACGTTTAAAATTTATTTGCCGCGCACCGATGCGGCGCTGGACACCGCGGGCGCGAACGACTCAAAAGCGTTGTCCAACGGGAACGAATCAATTCTGGTCGTTGAAGATGAACCCGCAGTCAGGACCCTCGCGGTCCTGATCCTGAGACAGCGCGGGTATCGGGTTCAGGAATCCAGCAACGCTTTCGAGGCTCTGGAATTGATTCGCCGGAGCGCGCCATTTCACCTCGTGCTGACGGATGTAATTATGCCACAAATGAGCGGCAAGGCGCTCTGTGATCAAATCATGAGCCAAGTGCCGCAGACCAAAGTGCTCCTGATGTCTGGTTATACGGATGATGCCCTGGCCCATCACGGGGTTTTGGATGAAGGACTCTCGTTTCTGGAAAAACCATTTTCTCCCGGACAACTCACCCGCAAAGTGCGCGACATTCTGGACGAGCCAAGGCCGGCGCGATCCATTCGCAGCAACGGCAACGGCAGAGTCTCGGAGATGATGACCAATTAAAGCAGCGGAACTTCGGCAGTGTCGCCTTCGGGTTGCTTGAAACGGAGCAGTTGACGGCCGGACTTTGCCTCAACCTTGCAGGATCGCGCCAGCGCCGGCATCTTGTCCGGCGGGACCTCGACATACAAGACGGCGATGCGGTGCGCCACCTCTTCGCCCGCCGCGAACTGTTGGGGTTGGGCAGAATAGGAGCCATAAAGAATATCAGCGCAGACGGAAATTCCCGGCGAATATCCGGCGGCTTGGGCATACTTCATGCCCGATCCAGTCACCATGACGATTCCCAGTCTGCCATCCACGCTGGCCCAAGATCCCGTAAGGTCAACGGGCCGGCGCGGCTTTGGCCAGTCAAAAACTGTTTCGCCCTGCTGGCCGGACACAGTCCGTGTGCCCCCGGTGATTTCGTCATTCTCGATGCCAATTGGAACGCCCCGGTCCATTTTCACGGTGACATTCGTCAGTGCGGTGACGCGGTCCTGATAAATCAACGTTTGATCCCCAATCGAAGTCACGGTGATCAATTGTTTTAGTCGCCGGCCGTTGATCAACACCGTGCCGGTTGTTTCAAAGCCGTCCGGCGTTTTTTTCCACGAATGGTCGAGGACCTTCGGTTTGGCCTTGTCCGGAGTGGTCAGATCAAAGGAGCCGACCAAGCCATTTATGATGGGAACCGTGAAATCGGGATTGCCCTCGTGACCTTCCCCGATCGGAATAAGCTCGCCCATAATTCTGTTCTTCCAGGAAAACGACGCAAATTTCTTCAGGGTGCGGTGAACGATAAAATCAACGTAAGGATATTCCCGCACACCCTGTTCTTCGGCTCTGGCCTCGCGGCCGGTCAATGCCCTGGGTGGAGGGCCGAACACTTCATGCGCCAGGAGACCATAGGAGGCTTGCTCGGCGTTTATTGAGTTGCGCGTGATTCCGAAACGAGAGCCGGGAAAAGCCAAATCCCCGTGGCACATCATCTGCCAGGCGCGAATATATTGGAGGCTTTCCTCCTCCATGCGGGCGGCGAGCGGATCCTTCTCTCGCGCGGCGAGCGAGGCATACAGATTAAGGAACGGCAGGCCGTGCAATTCCCAGTCCATTCCCTGCGGATAAGCGGCCTCGCCCCACGGGAGAATGACCGTCTGAAACATCCGCCACGTATCCATGAGATGATGGGTGGCCGCCTGCGGAACGGGCCGTCCGCCGAACGTGTAATACATCGCGGCTTGCGTTAAAAAATAACTGCTGCACCCGACGTACGAGGGATGGAAGATACTGTGGTTTTCCAGCGTGAAATCCGGTTGAATATTCGCGCCGCCGACCCATTGATTGACAGGCAGTCCGTCCACCAGATTTGTATCGTGCGTGTCAGCTTCTGTGCAAAGCGTGTTCATCATGTACTTCAGCGCCCCGTGATGCCAGGCGGCGGCGTGTGGATTGTTGGGAAACATCAATTCGCCCAGGACCAGAGGCGGATCTTCCCAGCCGTTTTCCTCGGCCTTGGTGTCGAGCCAGAGTCCGTTGGGCGGTTTCCTGTTGGCCAGGATGTCATCCTCCCAGGCGACGACCCGTTCAACGCTTTGTTGCAGCGCCGGGTCCAACTTATCCCACATCAGCCAGGTCCCAAACGCGAGCGTGCCGGTCCACATACCCGATTGCCAGCTTCCAGGGCCAAATTCGGGGGTGGCGCCCCACTGTTTCCCATTGGGACATTTTTGCAGTCCGGTGCGGTGCGTTGCCGTGACGTAGCGAAGAGCGGCCGTGGCTTTGACCAGCAAATCGCGGCGGTCGTCTTCGGTGAGGCCCTGGTCATACTTGAGCAGGGTTGCGGAAGCCATCACCATGCCGGCGACGGCTCGAATGCCTTCGTTCCCTTCGCTTACTCCGTCGCCCCAATAGCCCGCTGCGGGGTCGAACGACGACGTCTTCCAGTCCCGCTCCGCGTGATGGCACGCATCAACCAGGACGCGTGTGTAGGTTTGCAGCATCTCTTGGTCTGAAAGATGGCGGATATGATAAGGGTCTGCCGCCGGCGCGGAGGCCGGGAGCAGCAGAAGGATTAATAGATACTTCATGACGCGTCACCAGTAGAGCCACGCCGGGTCGGGACGGTAGGCGAAGGGAATATTTCCATCGGGAATGTTATAGGGGACGGCCATGCCGGGATCGGTTTCAACGCTTTGCGGAAGTTGGAAAAAGCTGACATGGTTGTCGCCAAAGAGCACGTTGTTTTTTCGCTGGCCTTTCCAATTGTGCCACATATTTTGCGGATATTCGGCGGGCCGGTTGCCAGCCCAGTTGTGATCGCCCGTGATGATTTTTTTGGACGCGCCCACCGCGACATGGGCGAGTTTGATCGGGGGCAGGGCTCCGGGCGCCAACTGCGGGTTGCCTGCAGATACCCTTATTCCCGTGACGATTTCAACTTTCCAGGCGGTGCAACTGAATTCCTCGTAGTAACTGGTTCCATCGGTGTCGAAAATTCTCACTCCATTGGGTGTCGTGTAACTTTCGTTCGCTCCCTGGCCTTGGACAATCGCTTCACCCTTGTCGCTTGGGCAGCAGAAGACCAGAAAGGCATTCTCGTTGGTGGCGCCGGGGGGGATGCTCATATAAACGTTCAACGGGCGGTTGGTCGGGCCGATGCCACCGCCTTGCTGCACGTCAAAGCTTCCAATCCCCTGCCACCCGCCAGCGGTATCGTATTGCGCGCAAGTGGGATAGGAGTCCTGACAATCGCTGGCGTACTCATTGAAGCCGAGGCCAATTTGATGAAGATTGCTGATGCATTTTGTCCGGTTGGCATTCTCCTTGGCTTTGGCCAGCGCCGGCAACAGCATAGCCGCCAGGATGGCGATGATGGCGATAACCACCAAAAGCTCGATTAGCGTAAAACCGCCAGACTGCCGGAATCCGGTGCGCGCCGTAATTTCTATCCGTCGAACTTTCATTTCATTGAGCTGTTTTAGCCTCCAAGGTTCACGAGTTATTCCTGGACAGTCACGAATAGCTGGGGCTGGCCGGCGACGCTGCCCGGCAGGGTGTAGCAGGTCGTCCCGCCTGTCGCAGGAATCGGGCTGGTATTGAGAAGCGTCCAATTTGTGGATGAACTCAAGTCGGTGCTGGTGTAAACGTTGTAATTGATACCCGGCACCGAGGTCCAGCAGATGGTCAACTGATCGCTGGCGACGGTGGTTGTTGAGATGGTGACGACGGGCTGGCCGGTGACGGTGAGGGTGCCGGTCCCGGTGAACCCGCCCGGGTTGTTGGCGCCGGCCCCATAGACGCCGGGGGATTGAATGGCGCCGTTTACTAGCAGGCCGCTGATGGTTTGAGTGCCCGAATAATTGAGGATCACGGTGGCGCCGGATTGCATGCTCAGGGAGCCAGTGCGAGCCATTGCCGAGGAATTATCCATTTCCAGCGTGCCCGCATTGACAAACACATTGCCCGCAATCGAGCCGGTGGCGCTGACGTCCAGGGCGCCCGAATTGACCGTTATGCCGCCGTTGCACGAATTCACTGCGCTCAAGTTGAGCGCGCCTCCGCCGGCTGAATCCGTCAGCGTCAATGCGCCGGCGGGGCTGGTGAGCGGACTGGCGAACGTCACGGCCTGTCCGTTCACGTCAATCCTGTACTGCTGTCCCGGGGCCGTGCTGAAACGGCCGGAATAATCGAATTGGTTGGAGCTGGAGAATTGCAGTATGCCGCCGACAAAGATAATCGAACCAGGATTGGAGGCGGCCGACTTGCCCAATGGCCCGCTTACGCCTGGGACTTCCGCGGCGCCCACCCGCAGGGTGTTGCTCGAGAGCGTGGTCGCGCCCGTGTAGATGTTCTGGCCGGTGAGGGCAAGAACATTGTTGAATGGCGGATAGCCCACCCGAGTGAAGCCATGACCGAGGCCATTATCAGTAATAACACCGCTGATAGTGCTCACGGTGCCATTGCCGGCATTGCCAATCTGGTTGCTGTTGCCGGCGCCCGCCAGCACCACATTTCCGGCCTGGATGCAGTTGTCAAGCCGCAGTGCGCCATAATTTCCCGAACCCCCCGGGCCATTCACAACGACGGTCGCATTATCCGTATGGCCGCTGAAATTCAAGTCAAGGGTCGCGCCGGAGGCGACGTTCCAGGTCGCTGTGGCGGGGATGTTGAACGGACCGGCGGCCTCAACGACGGTCGAGATAGTCGGACCACCGGCGAGACAGTTGATCGTGCCGGCGAAGTTGGCTAGTGAACCCGAGAGGAAGGTGAGGGCCGCCGGAGCCGCTTGGATGTTAATGACACTGTTTGAGACTCCAGTGACCGCGTTTGCCACTGTGCCCGCGACGGAGTTCAGCGACAGGACGCCATTGCCAATGAGGGTAACACCCCCGGAGCCCGCTCCCGTTGGGGCGGTAATTTGCAACATTCCGCCCGCAGGCACAGTAGTGCCGCCGGCGTAGCTATTGATGCCGTTCAAAACAAGGGTGCCGGCGCCACTTTGGATCAGTCCGGAAGATCCGGCAACGTTACAAGCAATGGTTTCGATTCCGCCGGAGGGAACACTGACGCCAGTTGCGCCGCCGCCCAGGGTAAGGGTGGAGCTTCCGTTGATGAGATAACCACTGGTTGTGAAGGTAAGGTTATCCACAATCTCGTCGTTGTTCAGCGTCACCGTTCCAGCCGTGCCGCCAAAGAACGCAATCCCTTCTCCAGGCCAGGTCGTGTCCGAGTTTCCGGTATTCCACCAACTGGGTGTGCCGCTGTCCCAACTTCCGTCGCCGCCTCCATTGGCGTTGGTCATTGAAGCGGCATCGGTGCCGCTCGCGTCCCAATAATAGTAAGACTGCCCGGTGACCTTAAGAATGCCCGTGCCTGTGAAGACGGTGCTCTGATTTGCCGCGCCCGACCCAACCGCGCCCCACGTCCCGGAAGCCTGTAAAACTCCGCCGACAAAGAGGACGCTGATGGGTTGAGTACCCGAGAAATTAAGGTTGACCTGGCCCGAGGCGGGCGAGGCGGGCAGGGAGAGACTCCCGGTTGAAGGGATGGCGGAGGCGCTGTCGAGTTCCAGACTGCCTCCAAATAGCGTGACATTGCCGGCAACGGAGCCTGAAATCTTGAGGGTTCCGTTGCGAACCGTCGTCGAACCCGGATAAGTATTCGCGCCGGCCAATGTCAATGCGCCGCCTCCGGCTGTGTCACTCAGTGTCAATAGGGCGCCGCTCAATGCCGCGGCAAAAGTCACGCTCTGGCCGTTGACATCAATGTTAAACGGCCCGCTGCTGCCGAAGCGACCAGAGTAGTCAAACTGGTTCGAACTGGAATATTGGAGAGCGCCCCCAACGAAGACGATGTTGCCGGGGTTATGGGTGGGTGAGGCGCCCAATGGTCCGCTGACTCCCGGATTTTCGGCGGAGGCCACCCGCAGGGTATTGCTGACGAGCGTCGTGGGTCCGCTGTAGGTATTCTGCCCCGACAGCACAATGAAGTTCGTCACGGGCGGGTAGCCGATCCGGTTAATGCCGTAGCCACCACCGCCGTCACTAATAACGCCGCTGATCGTGCTAATGGTCCCCGTGCCGGCGTTGCCAATGTCGGAAGTTGCAGTCAATAGAATATTTCCCGCTTGAGTGCAACTGTCGAGGCGCAAGGCGCCGTAGTTCCCGTAGGACCCGGCGCCATTAAGAATCACATGCGCCGCATCCCTGCCAGCGGCGTTAAAATCGACCGTCGCGCTATTGCCGATGTTCCAGGTTGCGGCGGCAGGAATGCTCATCGGGCCGGGGGCTTCGATTACCACGGCGGCTGCTCCGCCGCCGGTGAGACAGTTGATTGTGCCGGAGAATCCGGCGAGCGAACCGCTTAGGAATGTGTTGCCCGTGTATTCGTTGATGGTGAAGACGCTGTTGGTCCCTCCCGTGACCGGATTGGCTATCGTGTCCGCAGCGGTAAGGGAG
>Ga0075522_10000994_pt1 | contig 21408 bp, 15 predicted proteins | sample NGEPerA_FD_74796 | JGI IMG/M metagenome (GOLD analysis project Ga0075522, IMG submission 74796) | Arctic peat soil microbial communities from the Barrow Environmental Observatory site, Barrow, Alaska, USA - NGEE PermafrostL2-A | ecosystem: Environmental > Terrestrial > Soil > Wetlands > Peat ...
AAGATGAAAAAGAAAATCGTCTGCAGGACCAGCAGCAGCGCGGCGATCAGACCGGCGCGCTCATTGCGATGGCTGCTGCGGATCAGGTGCACGAAGATTCCCAGGATGACGATACCGGCCGCATAGACGCACACGCGCGCTACGCTTTGGCTTTGCAGCACGAACGCCGAGACCAGCACCATTGCGGCGCCGCCGGCCAGCACCGCGGCCAGGCGCTTAGGTCGTACCGGCAATTCATCGGCCGGGGATCCGATATGCGCCAGAGCGCGGCTCATGAACGAATAGTTGATGAGTCCGAGAACCAGGCCGATCGAACAAACACCGAAGGCGGTATGCCAGCCGGCCGAGTCGCCGTAGCGGGCGCCGACGTAATTGCGAATCCAGGGCGTCAGCGTCATCGAGATCATCGAGCCGATGTTGACCGCCATGTAGTACATGGTGAAGGCGCTGTCGATTCGGGTGTCGTCGCCCTCATAAATTTTGCGTACCAGATTTCCTGAATTCGGCTTGAACAGGCCGTTGCCGACGATGATTACGCCCAAGGCGAGGTACAGGAAGTATTCGCTATTGGTTGGAAACCACAGCAGCGCGTAACCGAAAGTCAGCACCACTGCGCCAATCCGCATGGTGCGCCGGGTGCCGATCAGCTTGTCGCCGATCCAGCCGCCCACGGCCGGAGTGGCATAGATCAATGCCGCCGCCGCACCCCATACCAGGTTGGCGCGGGTATCGATGAAGCCCAGTTTCTTCATCATGTAGGTGACCATCAGCACCTGCATGCCGTAGAAACCGAAGCGTTCCCACATTTCGATCAGGAATACGGTGCTGAAGGAGCGCGCCTGGGAGACGGTGGCGCCTGGATTTTCCATATTCTTTGAGTGAGCAGGGGATGCCATCCCGCGACTCTACTCCCGTTAGGGCTGAGGTCCAGTGATCAGAATGGCCCTGAAATCGTTCACGTTCGTGAGCGTGGGGCCGGTGACTACCGAATCGCCCAATGCCTGGAAGAAGCCGTGACCGTCGTTACGCTCCAGGCTGGCGCGCGCATTTGCGCCGCGCGCGCGCGCGCGCGCAAGCGTGTCGGGCGCGAGGTATGCACCGGCGATCTCCTCCGATCCGTCGACTCCATCGGTATCGCCGGCAATGGCATGAATGCGCGGATGCCCGTTCAGGGCTACGCCGACCGACAGCAGGAATTCGACGTTGCGACCGCCGCGGCCGTCGCCGCGCACCGTGACCGTGGTCTCGCCACCCGAGAGCAATACGCACGGCGCCGGCACCGGCTGACCGGCGCTGGCCACCTGCACTGCGATCGCGGCCAGCACCTTGCCGACCTCACGCGCCTCTCCCTCGATCCGGTCGCTCAGTATCAACGGTTGTACCTCATGGGCGCGCGCCACTTCGGCAGCTGCTTCCAGCGCCATCTGCGGCGTCGCGATCAGGCGCGTTTCGATGGTTTGCAGTCGCGGATCATTCGGCTTGATCGATTCGCCACGACCGCTGGTAAGGGCCAGTCGAACGTGCGCTGGCAGTTCGATGCGGTAGCGTTCGAAAATGCTCAGGGCATCCGCGCACGTGCTCGGATCGCCGACAGTGGGACCGGAGGCGATATCAGTCGGATCATCGCCTGGAACATCGGATATCAGCAGCGTCACGACCTTCGCGGGAAAACAGGCCGCGGCCAGCCGCCCGCCTTTGATGGCCGATAGATGACGGCGTATGCAGTTCATCTCGCCGATGGTCGCCCCCGACTTCAGCAGCGCGCGGCTGAGCTGCTGCTTGTCATCCAGCGTCAGGCCGTCCAGCGGCAATGCCAGCAGAGCCGAACCGCCGCCGGATATCAGACACAGCACCAGGTCGTCCGCTGTGAGGCCCTGGACGCGTTCGAGAATGCGAGTGGCTGCTCGCACGCTCGATGAGTCCGGCACTGGATGTGCGGCTTCGATGACCTCGATCCGCCGGCACTCGACCGCATATCCTGCGCGCGTGACCACCAGCCCGGAGAGCGCGCCGGTCCAGTGATCCTCAACCGCCCGGGCCATTGCCGCGGATGCCTTGCCCGCCCCCAGTACCACGAGCCGGCCGCGCGGCGGCGAGGGCAGGAAGCGCTGGATGTGCCGCGCCGGCTGCGCCGAAGCTATCGCCGCGTCGAACAGGCGCCGCAGGAGATCGCGCGGGTCAAGCCTGGCGTTCATGCTGAGGTCGCAGCGCGGCCCGCAGGTCCAGCGTATTGCTCAGGCAGCCAATGCCATCGATCGTCACTTCCACGGTTGCGCCATCCGGCATTGAGCCCACGCCAAGGGAAGTTCCACAGGCAATCACATCGCCAGGCAGCAGCGACATGTCGCGAGAAATCAGACTCACCAGATCTTCGGGCGGAAATATCATGTCCGACAGTGGGTAGCGTTGTCGTTCAACTCCATCCAGCCGCGTCACTACGCTCGACGTACGCCATTGCAGATCAGTCGCTATTGAAGGACCCAGGCATCCGAACGTGTCGTATCCCTTTGAACGGCACCACTGGGTGAAGTCCGCATTCTCATTCATGACGCCGACCGCGGTTACATCGTTGACGCAGGTGTACCCGAAGATGTAGTCCGCGGCCTGATCCGCCGATATGTTATGGCAGCGGCGGCCAATGACTATGCCGAGCTCGCCCTCGAACGCGATTTTGCCGGCGTAGTCGAGCGGGCGTTCGATGCGCGCACGATCGCCGATAACCGAGGTGCTGGGTTTGATCAGATACAGCGGATGGGCGGCGGCAGGTTTGCCGATCTTCGCCGCCAGCGCGTGGAAGTTGTTCCACAGCGCGACGATTTTGCTGGGCGCGCAGGGCGCCAGCACGCTCAACGTGTCTGCCGCGAGGGTGGCACCGGTGGCCTGCGGCGAATCGAACATATCTCCGGCGTACTCAAGCACGCGCTCGGCGTCATGGGTCCCGAAACCGGTGCGGCCGGCGGCGCTTCGGAATCGTACCCAGCTCGTCAATGGTTGGTCACCAGGTTGCGGGGCTGCCCCGCCGCCCAGGCATCGATGTTGTCCATGAGCTGGTCGGCCAGAATCTGCATCGCACCGGTCGAAGCCCAAGCCACGTGCGGCGTGAGAATGAAGTTGGGTCCGCGCAATTCCAGCAACGGATGGCCACCGGTGGGAGGCTCCACAGTCAGCACGTCAAAGCCCGCGCCGGCGATCCAGCGCTGTTCGAGCGCGCGAATGAGCGCTTGCTCATCCACCAGGCCGCCCCGGGCGGTATTGATCAGAAGTGCGGTCGGCTTCATGGCCCGCAGCTGCGCGGCGCCGATGACATTGCGCGTCGCCGGGATGAGCGGGCAGTGCAGAGTGATCACATCGGAGCTGGCAATCAGCTCCGCCATCGGCACGAATTCGCCCGGTATATCCAGCTGAGCCGGGTGTGCTGCGTAAATCGCGCGCATGCCGAATGCCTTGCCAATCGCGGCCATCGACTGACCGATGGCCCCTTCGCCGATAATTCCGAGCGTGCCACCGTGCAGATCGAGGATGTCATGACCGAAGAAGCAGAACTGCTGCGACCGCTGCCACAGGCCGCTCAGCACGTCCTCACGGTAGGCAATCATATTGCGCCGCAATGCCAGGATCATCGCAAAAGCATGCTCGGGTACCGAATGCACGGCGTAGTTGCGGATGTTGCTGACCGCGATGCCACGGCTGTTGCAGTAGGCGATATCAATGACGTCGTAACCGGTCGCCGCCACGGCGATCAGCCGCAGATCAGGCAAGTGCTTCAGGGCCTCGGCGCGTAACGGTACTTTATTGGTAATGGCGACGTCCGCACCTCGCAGGCGTGCCACCACGTCGCCGGCGACGCTGGCGGCATGCTCCTCATAGGTCGCCTCGCACCGCGGCTGGCGCACGTTCGCGGCCAGCGATGCTCGATCGAGAAACACAATGCGATGGCTCATTTCGCGCTCGCGGCCTGCTTGGGCGCGTTGCGGCGCCAGTAGTCGGCGGCCGCGGTGATACCGCTGCCCGGCGCGATCTTCATGCCGCAGTCGACCATGGCCATCTCGCAACCGGCGAGCGCCCCCATGAGCATCAGCTCGTTGCAATCGCCCAGGTGGCCGATGCGGAACAGCCGGCCAGACATGCGCGCGAGCCCGGCACCGAGCGCGAGGTTATAGCGCTTGAAGGCGCGCGAGATAATGTCCGCGCCGTTGGTGCCCTCGGTCACCATGACCGCCGAGACCGTATCGGAATACCACTTCGGTTCCGTGGCACACAGTTTCAGCTTCCAGCCATCGAGCACTGCGGCGCGCACGCCGCCGGCAAGATAGGTGTGACGATTCAGAACGTTCTGCAAGCCCTCCTCGGCGAGCATCTTGAGCGACTCGCGCAGGCCGTACAGCATCGGGATTGACGGCGTGTAAGGAAAGTAGCCGCTGGCATTGGTCGTGACCATATCGCCATAGTCAAAGTAGCAGCGGCGTGACTTTGCGCTTTTCGCTGCCGCCAGCGCCTTCTGGCTGACGCAGGTGATACCCAGGCCTGCAGGCAGCATCAGGCCCTTCTGCGAACCGCTCACGCATACATCCACCTGCCACTCGTCCATGCGAAAATCGATACTGGCCAGGGCGCTGACGGCATCGACGAACAGCAGTGCCGGGTGCTTTGCAGCATCGAGCGCCTTGCGGATCGCCGACACGTCACTGCTTACGCCGGTGGCGGTCTCGTTCTGGCATACCAGTACCGCCTTGATCGAATGTGAGCGGTCCGCTTCCAGCGCCGCCTGGTAGCGATCCACCGGCGCGCCTGTGCCCCATTCGGTCTCGAGTACTTCGACCTCGAAGCCGAGCCGACGGCACATATCGATCCACAGAAAGCCGAACTGGCCGTAGTTGGCGGCGAGTATGCGATCGCCCGGATTGAGACAATTGGTGACTGCCGCTTCCCAGCACCCGGTACCGGATGAGGGAAAAATGAACGGTGCGGCCTGTGATGTTTTGAAAACGGCCTTGAGGCCGTTCAGACACTCGAGCGCCAGCGCTGGAAAGGCGCTGGAACGATGGTCTTCCATCGGCACTGCCATCGCACGCAAGACCCGGTCCGGTACATTGGTCGGTCCGGGTACGAACAGGAAGTTGCGTCCTGCCATGTGAGCATTCCTTAAGTTTTGATTGAATAAACCGCCGCCGTGTCGCGGCTCCGCCCGCACTGTATGTTAGTTCATGCTATTCCAGAAAGTCACAGTAGCGATCGACGTGAGCCGCCAGGTCGAGCGCGTGTTGACGCGAAAGCCGCTCGGCCAGCTCCGTGTCGCGACGTTCAAGGGCTTCGACGATTTTCAGATGGTCGATGATCGAGCGCGCTGCCCGGTCGTTCTGCGTGATAGTCGCCCGGCGAATGGCCCGCACGTGCAGAAACAGATTGCGCGTCGCATCCTCGATCAGCTGCGAGCCGCCCAGACGGATCACGGCCTGATGAAAGGCGATATTTACATCGGAGTACTCGCTGATATGTTCCGACGGCGGCGAGCTCTCGAATTCATCGAACAGATGCCGCAGCTTGGCGATCTCCGAATCGGGCGCGTACAGCGTCGCCAGGCGCGCGGCCATGCTTTCCAGCGCCGCCCACATCTGCACCATTTCAACGATCTGCCGCTTGGTCTTGCGTACGATGAAGATGCCGCGCCGGGGCACTGTGCGAAGGAACCCTTCCTGCTCGAGTATCGAGAGCGCTTCGCGCACCGGCGTGCGGCTCACGCCCAGCGCCTTCATGAGTTGGCGTTCGTCCAGACGCAGCTCGTGGGCCGGATCGTAGATGTCGGCATCGGTAATGGCGCTTTTGAGCAGCGTGTAGGCTTGGTCGCGCAGGCTGGTCGAATTCAGCGGCGCCAGCGCCAGGCGCATCGGCCGTTCATTACGCTGTACGGCCGTGGACCCCGGCTCAGCGGGTTGCCGCTCCGAGCCTTCAACCAGCGCATCCATGAAATTTGTATCTGTCACGGCTTGCTCCGCGATGTCTCCGCCAAGGGGAATGCTTATCGATCGTGCCGCAGAAGATTAAATATATCAAATTTACAAAACACCGCGACGCGCCAACGCTGAGCCGCTGAGCACTCCGATCGCCGAGAAAACGGATAGCGAGACCGGCTGCGTGGTGACACTGTTGCCAACGTGAGCGGTTTCTTGCCCTGGAACCGGTCGCGCTGGCGGCCGCGTTTGACATCTGGTGATATATCACATATGGTCCAAAAGACGGGCCGCTCCAGTTTCAGTCAAGGCGCCACCACCGTCTAATAGACATAAGATCTAAAAATCCGGGGCTTCATAAGTATTAGGGGGCTGTGTCATGAATTCATCCGAGCGAGCGACTAAGTCGCCATTTGCTAATCCGTGGGTGCAACTCGTGCTTGGCGTGCTCTGCATGGCTAGCGTTGCAAACCTTCAGTACGGCTGGACGTTGTTCGTCAACCCAATCGATGCGAAGTTTCACTGGGGGCGCCCGGCGATTCAGGTCGCATTCTCCATCTTCGTGCTGCTCGAGACTTGGCTGGTTCCTGTCGAGGGCTACCTGGTCGACCGCTTCGGGCCGCGATGGGTGGTTATCGCGGGCGGCATTCTGGTGGCCATCGCTTGGTCGATCAATTCTTCTGCCAGTACTCTGACTGTGTTGTACATCGCCGCGGCTATCGGCGGCATCGGCGCGGGCTGCGTCTACGGAACCTGCGTCGGCAATGCGCTCAAATGGTTTCCCGGGCGCCGCGGCCTGGCAGCCGGAATTACCGCATCCGGCTTCGGGGCTGGGGCCGCGATCACGATCATACCCATCTCCAAGATGATCAATGCCGATGGCTACCAGCACGCCTTTCTGTTCTTTGGAATTCTGCAGGGCGCCATCGTATTCGTCGTGGCCTGGGCCTTGCTGGCTCCGCCTCCCTCGACGATCGTCGCGGCGCCGCGCAAGAACCAGACCAGTCACGGCTACAAGCCGAGCGAAGTGCTACGCAGCCCGGTTTTTTGGGTCATGTACTTCATGTTCGTGCTGATCGCTGCGGGCGGGTTGATGATGGCCGCATCGATGGCGCCCATCGCCAAAGACTTCGGCATCGCCAAGGTCCCGGTGGCGCTGTTGGGCTTCACGATGCCGGCGCTGGTGTTCGCGCTGTCGCTCAACCGGATTCTCGATGGGGTCGGACGACCCTTCTTCGGTTGGGTCTCGGACCATATCGGTCGTGAAAATACCATGGCCATCGCGTTCCTGATCGGCGCCCTGGCGCTGTTTACGCTCAGTCGCGCCGGAACGAACCCCGTGCTCTTTGTTTTAATCACCGGCCTGTACTTCTGTGTGTATGGCGAGATCTTCAGCCTATTTCCCGCCACCCAGGGCGACACCTTTGGCGCGCGCTACGTGACCGCCAACAACGGCATGCTGTACACCGCCAAGGGCGCTGGTTCGTTGCTGGTGCCGGCGGCGGCTGCTCTGGCGATGGCCAAAGGCTGGAGTACGGTGTTCACGATTGCCATGAGTTTCAATGTCCTTGCGGCGCTGATCGCCCTGTTTGTCCTGAAGCCGATGCGCGTGCGGCACTTTGTGACGAGTCGCGCCAAGTACGCCGACGAGCACGGTGTCGTCGCATCGCCCGCGCTGGGCGCGCTCGGCAGCGGGCGAGTGGTGTGACGACACCGGCCCTCCAGTCCCCGTGCCAAGGGGCACGGGCCGGGTGCCGCGCCCTCGGTTCTTGAGCTTACGTTTTCCGAACCTGGAGGCAGCATGAAAGCCGTCAATACCGTGTCAGCCCCTGCGCCGACCGTCCCGACCGCGACCACTGCCGAAGATACGCTGCGTCCGAAGAGCAAAGACGCTGCCCTCGTCTCGGGCGGCCACCTGGTCGCCAAAGCGCTCAAGAACGAGGGTGTCGATACGATCTTCACGCTCTGCGGCGGCCATATTATCGACATTTACGATGGCTGCGTCGACGAGGGCATTCGCATCATCGATGTCCGCCACGAGCAGGTCGCCGCACATGCCGCCGACGGCTATGCGCGCCAGACGGGCAAACTCGGTTGCGTCGTGACTACCGCCGGCCCGGGCTGCACCAACGCTGTAACCGGGATCGCGACGGCGTTTCGCTCGGAGACCCCGATGCTGCACATCGGCGGCCAAGGCGCGCTGACACAACACAAGATGGGCTCGCTGCAGGATCTACCGCACGTCGACTTGATGACGCCGATCACCAAGTTTGCCGCGACCGTCCCGAGTACCGAACGGGTTGCCGACATGATTGCGATGGCGGCGCGCGAGGCCTTCAATGGTGCTCCGGGACCGGCCTATCTCGAGATCCCACGCGACGTCCTCGACCGCGAGATCGATGTCACCAAGGCGATCATTCCGCAGCCGGGTAAATATCGCGCTTCGACCAAGTCAATTGGCGACCCGCGAGACATCGAACGGCTGGCAGACATCCTGGTGGATTCGGAACGGCCGGCAATTCTGTATGGCCAGCAAGTCTGGACCGCACGTGGCCACCTGGAAGCCATCGCGCTGCTGCGTGGACTCGATATACCCGGCTATTTCAACGGCGGCAGCCGCGGGCTGCTGCCTCCGGGCGATCCGCATCATTTCGATCGTACGCGCGGTGAGGCGTTTGCCAATGCTGACGTCATCGTCATTGTCGGCACACCGTTCGACTTCCGCATGGGCTACGGCAAGCGCATCAGTAAGAGTGTGACGCTGGTGCAGATTGATATGGACTACCGCACGGTGGGTAAGAATCGCGACATCTCGCTGGGGCTGGTGGGCCATCCGGGCGCGATCCTCGGTGCAGTGCTGCAGGCAGCCAGCGGACGGCTCAAGGGTGCACAGCGCCAGGCGCGCAAGCAGTGGATGAAACAGCTGTCGGATTCAGAGTCCGCGGCCACCGAGAAGCTGATGCCCTTGTTCAAGTCCAACAACACGCCGATCCACCCCTATCGGGTGGCGTACGAGCTCAACGAATTCCTCGCCGACAACACCATCTACATCGGTGACGGCGGCGATGTGGTCACTATCTCCGCACAGGCGGTGCGGCCGCGCCGACCCGGGCAGTGGATGGATCCCGGCGCACTCGGTTCGCTCGGTGTCGGTACCGGATTTGCGATCGCGGCCGGATTGGCGAATCCGGACAAGGAGGTGCTGTGTTACTACGGCGACGGCTCCTTTGGCATGACCGGCTTCGACATGGAAACCGCCAATCGATTCGGCGTGCCATACATCGCCGTGATCGGCAATAACTCGGCGATGAACCAGATCCGGTACGGGCAGCTCGCAAAATACGGTGAGCAACGCGGCAATGTCGGCAATCTGCTGGGCGACGTGCCATTCGGCAAGTTCGCCGAAATGCTGGGCGGCTACGGTGAAGAAGTCCGCGACCCGGCGCAAATAGCCCCGGCACTGCGACGCGCACGCGAGTCGGTGCAGCGGCTGCGAAAATCGGCGGTCATCAATATCTGGGTGGATCCGCGCGAGTACGCGCCAGGCACCAAGAATCAGACGATGTACAAGTAGCGGACGAGGGCGCAGAAGAATGGCCAAGGCATTGGATGGCGTTAGAATCCTGGATTTCACGCACGTGCAGTCAGGTCCAACCTGTACTCAGCTGCTGGCGTGGTTCGGCGCCGACGTCATCAAGGTGGAGCGGGCAGGCACCGGTGATGTGACGCGCGAACAGCTGCGCGATATTCCCGATGTCGACAGCCTCTACTTCACGATGCTCAATCATAACAAGCGCTCGATCACGCTCGATACCAAGAGTGAGCCGGGCAAGCGCATCCTGGAGAAGCTCGTCAAGTCTTGCGATGTGCTGGTGGAGAATTTCGCGCCAGGCGCACTTGATCGCATGGGGTTCACGTGGGAGCGCGTCCAGCAGCTCAACCCGCGCATGATCGTCGCTTCGATCAAGGGATTTGGGCCCGGTCCGTACCAGGACTGCAAGGTCTATGAAAATGTCGCGCAGTGCGCCGGCGGCGCCGCCTCGACCACTGGATTCGACGACGGGCCGCCGCTGGTCACGGGCGCGCAAATCGGCGACAGCGGCACGGGACTACACCTGGCGCTGGGCATCGTAGCGGCACTTTATCAGCGCAGTTCTACCGGGCGCGGACAGAAGGTCTTGGCAGCGATGCAGGATGGCGTGCTCAATCTATGTCGAGTGAAGCTGCGCGATCAGCAGCGACTGGCGCGAACCGGAGTCATGAAGGAATACCCGCAATACCCCCACGGGAAATTTGGCAGCGCGGTGCCCCGCGCTGCCAACGCCTCCGGCGGCGGCCAGCCAGGCTCGATCGTCAAGTGCAAGGGATGGGAGAGCGATCCGAACGCTTACTTGTATTTCATTACCCAGGCACCGGTATGGAAAGAGATCTGCGCAACAATCGGCAAGGAAAATTGGATAACGGATCCGGAATTCGCAACCCCGGGCGCGCGCCTGCCGCGACTGAAGGAAGTGTTTGCGGCAGTCGAGGCATGGACTGTCACCAAGACGAAGTTTGAAGCCATGGAGCTACTGAATCAGCACGACATCCCGTGCGGCCCGATCCTGTCGATGGAAGAGCTCGCCGCTGAGCCGTCACTACGCGCGACCGGAACGATCGTGGAGGTCGACCATCCCAAGCGCGGCAAATACCTGACCGTCGGCAACCCGATCAAGCTGAGCGACAGCCCGAGCGAGGTGACGCGTGCACCGCTGCTCGGTGAGCATACGGAACAAGTGCTTGCCGAGCTCGGCTATGCCGCGCCCGAGATCGCGACCTTGCGCGCCGAGAAGACGATCTAGTGGCGCGCACAGCGACAAACCTCGCGGCGAGCGGCGCGAACCATGACAAGAGCGCGGTTCGAAAGATCCTTGACCTGGCCAGGGCGGCCAAGCGCAAGGCTCTGACGGCACCCGAGGCTCGAACCATCTGCGAGGCCTACGGCATTGCCATTCCCAAGGAAGGGGTAGCGACCAATGCCGAGGGCGCAGCCGCACTCGCCAGCGGCATCGGCTACCCGGTGGTCATGAAGATCGTCTCGCCGGACATTCTTCACAAGACTGAGGCAGGCGGAGTTCTGGTCGGCATCCAGTCCGCGGAGCAAGTCGCGCAGGGTTTCGCGACCATCGTCAGTAACGCGCGAAAGCACGCGCCCAAGGCGGAGATTCTCGGCGTCCAGATCCAGCAGATGCTGCCCGGCGGCCAGGAGGTCATCATCGGCGCCGTCACGGATCCGGCGTTTGGCAAACTAGTGGCGTTCGGGCTCGGCGGCATCCTGGTCGAAGTGTTGAAAGACATCACGTTCCGCCTGGCGCCAGCCTCACAAGCAGACGCACTGTCCATGCTCGACGGCATCGCCGCGGCGGAGATCCTGCGCGGAGTGCGGGGCTCCAGCCCGGTTGACCGCAATGCACTCGCATCGATGATCGCGCGGGTCGGAGACTTGGTGTCGGACTTTCCCGAGATCTCGGAGATGGATCTCAATCCGGTGTTCGCGACCGAACACGGCGCGACGGCGGCCGATGTGCGCATCGTGCTCGACTTCAACCCGGCGCCGCTGCGCGATCGCCCGAGCCATGAGCTGATCGTTCAGCAAATGAACCGCATCATGAAGCCCGACGCGGTAGCGGTTATCGGCGCATCGAACGAGGCCGGGAAGATCGGCAACTCGATCATGAAGAATCTCATTAATGGCGGCTACCAGGGCGCGATCTATCCGATCCATCCTAGCGCCGATACCATCCTCGGCCTAAAGGCCTACAAGAGCGTCAAGGACGTTCCCGGAGCGATTGACGTCGCGGTCTTTGCCATACCGGCGAAGATCGTCGCCCAGGCGCTGATCGAAGTGGGCGAGAAGAAAATTCCCGGCGCGGTGCTGATTCCGTCCGGGTTTGCCGAAACCGGAAACGTCGCCGGCCAGAACGAGTTGGTCGAGATCGGCCGAAAATACGGCGTCCGGCTCATGGGGCCGAATATTTACGGCTTCTACTACACGCCAAAGAACCTGTGCGCGACGTTCTGCACGGCCTACGATGTCAAGGGCAACGCGGCGCTGTCATCGCAGTCCGGCGGCATCGGCATGGCGATCGTCGGTTTTTCGCGCTCCGCCAAGATGGGTGTCTCGGCTATCGTGGGTCTGGGCAACAAGTCGGACATCGACGAGGATGATCTGCTCACCTTCTTCGAGCAGGACGACAATACCCAGATCATTGCCATGCATCTGGAGGATCTGAAGGACGGCCGCTCGTTCGCCGAGGTGGCGAAGCGCATCTCGAAGAAAAAGCCGGTCGTGGTCCTCAAGGCCGGGCGCACCAGCATGGGCGCGCGCGCGGCGAGTTCGCATACCGGCGCACTGGCCGGTAACGACAAGATCTACGAGGATGTCTTCAGGCAGTCGGGCGTCATTCGCGCTCGCTCGCTGCGCGATATGCTCGATTTTGCGCGCGGCATTCCCGTTCTGCCGACGCCAAAGGGCAATAACGTGGTCATCATCACGGGGGCCGGTGGCTCCGGCGTGCTGCTGTCCGACGCCTGCGTCGACAATGATCTGTCATTGATGGCGATGCCACCAGATCTTGACGCGGCCTTTCGAAAATTCATTCCGCCGTTTGGCGCGGCCGGCAATCCAGTTGATATTACCGGTGGCGAACCGCCCACCACCTACCAGAACACCGTTCGCCTCGGCCTAGAGGACCCGCGCATACACGCGCTGATACTCGGCTACTGGCACACGATCATCACGCCACCGATGGTGTTTGCGAGATTGATGGTTGAAGTGGTGCAGGACATGCGCGCCAAGGGCATCGACAAGCCGGTAGTGGCCTCGTTGGCCGGCGATATTGAAGTCGAGGAGGCGGCGGAATACCTCTATCAGCACGGCATTCCTGCCTATGCCTATTCAACAGAGATTCCGGTGGCAGTGCTGGGAGCCAAATATAAATGGGCGCGCGGTGCCGGGCTTATCCCGCCGGCTTGAACCGCAGGTCCCGGCATGCATGGTGAGAGAGTCTTGAGAAGTTTGGAAGAAATTTAGGATTTCATCATTACAGTTTATAGGGGGGTCACATGACTATCTTCACAGCGCCCAGATTGCTGGTTGCAGTGCTTGCACTTGGGCTGGTCATCTTCAGCTACCCAAATTGCAGTTTTGCGCAGACCGCTTCGGATCAGGATCTGCAAAACCGGATGCGCATCATGCAGGAGCGACTCGACGCGCTTAGCGCGGAGCTGGAGAGCATGAAGAAGGCCAACGCCGGGACTGCGGCTAGTGCCGCGACAGCAGCCAACACCGCTGCGCCTGCCAGCGCCGCGTCGCCCGCCAGCAACGCTACGCCGGCGAGAATGGCGAGCAAAGAGGCCGCCCCGGAGCCCAAATTGGATAAATTCTTAAAGGGCTTCTACGGCACGTTGAACGTGTCGCTGGATGACACGACCAAAGGCATCGATCAAACGTCTGCTTTTCACTGGAGCTACGTCAACCCGCTGGATCCGAAATCTGGACTGGTCAGGGGCGACAACAAGGGTGGCGCCGTCGGACGTGTCGGCTGGCTTGGCGCGCTCTCGAGCAACGGATCCAATATCGGCTACCGGGGTTCGCACAAGATTGCAAACTCGAGCGTCGATTTCATCTATCAGGTATCGACCGCAATCGACTTGGCGGCGGCGCCTGGTCTCACAGATACCTGGACCAAATCTTCCAACACCGTCACCGGCGCCATCGGCCTGGGCGACACATTTATCGGCTTCAAGACGAAAAATATGGGTACCGTGAAAATCGGCACGATGTACGCGCCATACAAGACCTCGACCGACCGGTTGAACCCGTTCAATGGCGAGCTGGGTGGCTATAACACGGTCATCAGCAACACCGGCGGTGACAATCGCGTCGAGTTCGGGACGCGGCTTGACCACACTCTTCTTTACAATTCGCCTAACATGGGTGGCTTCAGCTTCGACCTCGCGTATGCGCTGGGGCAGAACGTCACCTTCAACAGCGTCACGACGCCGCTGGGATCGCCGGACTGCGCCGGTGGCAATATTCCGGGCAGCGGCAATCTGCCGCTGAATTGCGACGACGGCGGCTTCAACAATGCCTACAGCGCGGACATCAAGTTCGAGACGGGTGGTCTTTATTTGACCGCCGCTTGGGAGCTGCACACGAGCGTGAACCGTAACAGCGACGGCATCGGTTCCAACAGCCCGTATTACAATTTCCTTCTTTTGACCAACAGCCCGCTGCTCGACTTTGCCACCTGGAACGCCTGGGCGGCGGAGAATCCCGGCGCAGCGGCTCAGGGCTCGCCGCCGTATCTGACCGACATTGCCAGTGAATGGGCGATGAAGGTCGGAGGACAATACCGGTTTGGTTTCGGCCTCACGGTCGATGCACTGTGGGAGGAGATGAAGCGTGATGTTCCCGCTGGCCTGGAATTTCAGAACGAGCGCCAGCGCATGGGGCTTTGGTTTGCGCTCGAGCAGGACCTGAATCACGGAGCCGACCAAATCGCGGCCGGGTGGGCGCACGCCGGAGCGACCGTGGGCGATCCGGCCGGAGAGCACGATTACAACGCCTTGGCTGCCGCTAATCACGATAACCAGGGGAATTCGTACTCGCTGTCCTGGAAGCACAGACTCGACAAGCAGCTGACGTGGTACATCGACGCTGCGGAAACCATCAATGATGGCAACGCGCACTTTGACATCGGAGCCGGCGGCCACGGCATCAAAACCGACTGCCACGATGGAACCAATACCGTGTTCACGGACTTCAGCAGCGCGGGTCCCACCACCTGGGGCGGCTGCCACGAGATTGGCTTCTCGACCGGGGTGAACTATAAGTTCTGATCGGGTAGCAGCTTGGGGGGCTCCTGGCCGCGGCGCCGGGAGCCTCGGTTGCCGCGGTATGCGCGCCCGAGCGAAACTTGTATGCTCGGAAACTGTCTCAAATGCACAGATGCCGGCCAATCGCGGCCGTGCGCATCGGAGGTGGGGATATGGTTCAACTCATGGAACGAATGTGTTACGCGGCATTGGCCGTATCGGTACTTTCCCTTGCGGCCGCTTGCTCGACGACCCCGCGCAAGACTTCGGAACAGCAACTGACCGACAAAGAAACCGAAACCCGCGTGCAGAGTGCGTTGACCGCCGACACACACATCTACGCCCAGCACATCACGGTGGGGGCCGATAACGGTGTGGTGCATCTCGGAGGATATGTCTGGAACGACTACGACCTTGAAGAAGCCCAGCGGGTCGCCGAGGGTGTGTCAGGGGTCACTCAAGTGGTCGACGAGATGGAGCTGGAGCGCGGCGGCACCGATAACTCGGCCGTGAGTCGGTAAATAGCGCTCGCGAATCCTTCGGGAAGGCCGGTCGATACTCGCAACCGAATCTCCAGTCCAGGGCCAAACAGATTACGTCGGGTGTCCACGGCGCCACCAAGGTTGTCGACCCGATGCAATTGGAGCCGAGAGGTTACGGCGGCAACGCTAACCAGTAGCACGCGGTTATCTAGAGACCGCGTACCGCATTAGGACTCACCGCCGATGCCTGTCAATAGTGAGCAGTCACTATCGCGCCCGAGGGGACTGGGTCCGTTGGAAGGCATGGTTTTTGAATGTAGGACGTAGCGGACGCCCGGCGTCACCATCAAATAAAGATCGAAAGTGCAAGAGGTGGGGCAATAGAGTTGAAAATCATATGCGCGGCATCCTAACGGCGCGCGGCTTGATGCGGGTCGTTTCACTTTAGACCCGCATGACTGAGACAGTTGGATCGGAAGTGCACCGCGAACCCGAGGTTGCGCGACGATGGAGCGTGAGATGTTGAGATTTCCGCGATCTGCTTTGGCTGCTGGTCGATGGCGGGCGAGGCGCCAGCGTCTGTGAAAATTACCATCGTGGGTGCTGGCGCCATCGGTGCGTTCGTCGGTCTGCGGCTGGCGCTCGCCGGACAGGACGTTACATTCATCGCCAGAGGCGCGAATCTCGAGGCCCTGCGGGCGCGCGGGGTGCGGCTGGTATCCGCCGATGGCAGCGAGGAGGTGGCGCCGAACGTGCGCGCCACCGACAACTACGCGGACGCCGGAGCGCAGGATATGGTCATTCTTGCGGTCAAGGCGCATCAGGTCGAAGCGGTCGCGTCACAGGTGCCGAAATTGTTCGGTGCCGACACGGTCCTGGTCACGATGCAAAACGGGATTCCGTACTGGTACTTTTTCCAGCACGGCGGCGAGCTGGCGGGAACGCGCGTCAAATGCGTGGACCCGACGGGCCTGATCAGCCGCAATATGCCGGAACAGCGCGTGATTGGCTGCGTGGTGTATCCGGCCGCAGCACTGATCTCGCCGGGGGTGGTCAAGCACGTCGAGGGCAATCGCTTTCCAGTGGGTGAGCCGGACGGCAGCACCAGCGAGCGCGTCACCCGGGTTTCGGAGTGCTTCGAATCCTCGGGCCTGAAAGCACCGGTCCTGGCCGATATTCGCTCGGAAATCTGGTTGAAGCTCTGGGGTAACATGACGTTCAACCCGATCAGCGCGCTGTCACGCGCAACCCTGGCCGGCATCTGCCAGTACCCGCCCAGCCGCGCTCTGGCCGTGGCCATGATGACGGAGGCGCAAGCCGTCGCCAATAAACTCGGCGCAACAATTCGTGTGCCGCTGGAGAAGCGGATGGCCGGTGCGGAACGCGTCGGCCATCACAAGACTTCGATGCTGCAGGATGTCGAGGCCGGACGGGCGCTCGAGACCGATGCCCTGCTGGGCGCGGTGGTTGAGTTGGCCCGGCTCACCAACACACCCAGCCCGTGCCTCGATACGGTCTATGCGCTGACCAAGCTGTTGGGCAAGACCCTGGAGGAATCGCGCAGTTGACCTGCGAGGAGGAGGCGGGTCCGTGGAATCCCGGCATCCGCTCGCCGGTGCCCGCGGAGCTGCGCCATCTGTGTACTATTTTTCAGGCCGGCAACGTGTTCACGAGCGTTGCCACAGCCGATGAGCTGCATGACCTTACCGGCATAGCGGCGACTGAATTGGTCGCAATTCGGCCCCATCGCCTGGCGCTGCACGAGCTGCTGATCCGCGTCACCGCCGACTTCGCGGTTGCCGACGGCTCCCGAATCGAAGATCTGGGCATCAACTTCCGGCGCGTCACCCGGCAACTGCTCACGCAGCATGTCGAGCCTGAAATGCCGGCCATCGCGCGAGCCTTCGACGAGCTGCGACGGCAAGTGACTCAGTCCACCAACGATGCGCTGTCGGCATTGGCCCGAGGAACGGCGGCACCGGTGGTCGCGCGGCGCGGACTGCTGAGGCGCTTCGGCAGGCGCCGCACCGAGACGCGCCTGCCCGCATCGGACGAGGCCTGGGACGTCCGCCAGATTGGCGAGTGCGAGCGCATGGCGCGCTCGGCCGAGGACGGGCTGACCAGGGCGGTATACCGCGCGCTGGCACGGGTCATGTCGGCACTGTTCAGCCGCCATGGCGGCACCTGGGGTGCGCGCGCCCTGATCGCCTCGCTCGCCGCCGACCTCGCCTGCAATGACTTTGGCGGTGACAGCATCGGCGATGCTCTCGAGCCGTTGCTGCAACGTGCCTGCTTGAGTGAACGCTACCATCGTCTGCCGCGGCAGGACCGCCCCATGGTCATGAATACCAAGGGGCCATCGGCCGCCGGCAAGAGCAGCCTGCGGCCGTTACAGAAGAATCTCGCCGGCGAGATCGGCGTGCGCTGGAGTGATTTTGCGCTGATCAGCCCGGATATCTGGCGCAAGCAATTGCTCGACTACCAGTCGCTGGGCGCGCAGTACAAGTACGCCGGCGCGATGACGGCCGACGAGCTGCAGATCATCGACCAGAAACTCGATCGCTACATGGCTCGCAAGAACCAGCGCGGCGAGATGTCGCATCTGCTGATCGACAGATTTCGCTTCGACAGCTTCGCCCCTTACTCGGACGAGGCCGGCAGCAATCTGCTGACGCGTTTTGGTCAGACGGTGTACCTGTTTTTTCTGATCACGCCGCCGGAATCACTGGTCGAGCGCGCCTGGAACCGCGGCCTCGAGTTCGGCCGCTACAAGGCGGTCGGCGATACGCTGGCGCATAGCGTCGAGGCGTACTCGGGCATGCCGGACCTGTTCTTCACCTGGGTTCGCCGCGCCGACAAGGCCGTTCATTTCGAGTTTCTGGATAACAGCGTGCGCCTCGGGGAGCGTCCGCGAACGGTCGCGTTCGGCGACAACACCACGCTGCAGGTGCTCGACGTCAAGCAGATGCTCGACATTGAACGCTACCGGCGCGTCAACGTCGCGGCGAGCGCGGTCGACTCTCTCTACCCTGACCGTTCGCAGCTCGCGCCCGAGCACAACATCGACTTCCTGCAGCGCTGTGTGCAGGGATTTCGCGAGGTGAATTTCGCCGACCAGGCGACCGGCCGTGTCTATCTGCGCATGCTTTCCGGCACGCCGGCGGCGGCCGATCGCGAACTACTGCGCCTCGCCAGCGCGCAATCCGACACCGGCACGGCCTTGCGCACCGTGGCGCCTGGCGCCTTCGACCAGACGCTGGCGCCGCTCGCCGGCCCCGAATATTTGAATCAGCTGACAGGCGCCAATCGTGCGCCTACGCTTGGTCAGTGGGGGCGTCAGGATTCGTCAGGAGAAAACGTGTGCGCATAGCTATTATCGGTCAGCAGGATTTCGGCAAGGCCGTGCTCGAGGCCATGACCGCCCGCGGCGATACGGTGGCAGGGGTGTTCTGCGCTCCTGAGAAGCCGGGTGAGAAAGCCGATGCATTGCGCACGGCCGCTGAGCAGCTTCACGTGCCCGTCTATCAGCTGCCCTCGCTCAAGACCGAAGAGGCGCGCGAGGCGTTGCGCGGGCTGGAAGTGGACCTCGGTGTGATGGCCTATGTGCTGCAGTTTGTGCCGCAGGCATTCGCCAGCGTGCCAACGCACGGCATGATTCAGTATCACCCATCGCTGCTGCCGCGCTATCGTGGACCCAGCTCGATCAACTGGCCGATCATCCGTGGTGACGAACGCACCGGGCTGACCATCTTTCGACCCACCGACGGCCTGGATGAGGGTCCGGTGATTTTGCAGAAGCACACACCGATCGCTCCGGACGATACGCTGGGAAGCGTGTACTTCGATCGGCTGTTTCCGATGGGGGTCGCCGCGCTGCAGGAAGCGGCAGATCTGGTAGTCCGCGGCATCGCGACGCACAGTGCGCAGGATGAATCGCAGGCAAGCTATCTGGGCTGGTGCCGGAGCGCCGAGTCCAGGATCAACTGGCACAATCACATCGATCTGGTCTACAACCTGATTCGCGGCTGCAATCCCGCGCCTGGCGCCTGGACGATGTTCAAAGGCAGGAAACTGTACGCGTTCGATGCGCGCAAGCACAGCGCGCGCAGCTTCTCGCAGGTCAAAGGCAAGATCGGCGCAGTAACGGCGATCGGCCAGCAATCCGTGATGGTGGCGGTACAAGGCGGGGAGATCGAATTGCTACGCGTCAGGTACGATACCGGCAAGAAATTACCCGCAGCGCAGTTCTGCGCCGAAGCGGGCCTTGCGCTCGGCGCGATTCTCGGCGAGTGAGTCTCAGCCGGTATTGATCCAGATGGACTTGGGTTCGGTGAAGTTTTCGATGGCCATCTCGCCATGCTCGCGCCCGAAGCCGGAGTCTCCGGTGCCGCCCCAGGGCAGCCGCACATCGGTGGGGCCGAAGGTATTGACCCAGACCGTGCCCGCCTTGAGCGCGCGGATAAAGCGGTGTACCCGGCCGATATCGGCGCTCCAGACCCCAGCGGCGAGGCTGTAGCTGGTGCCGTTGGCGAGCCTGAGCGCGTGATCCTCATCGGTAAAGCGGATGACCGCTGCGACCGGGCCGAAGATCTCCTCCTGGGAAATCCTCATCTCGTGTTTGACGTCCGCGAACACCGTTGGATTAACGAAAAAGCCGCGCTCGCCCCGGCGAGCGCCGCCGGCAACCAGTCGTGCGCCCTCGCGCTGCCCGACGTCGATATAGTCCAGCACGCGCTTCATCTGCACTGCCGAGACCAGCGGTCCCATGGTGGTCGCCGGGTCGCGCGGATCACCGATCCGTACGGCCCTGGCGCGCGCGATGAGCCGTTCCACCACTTCGTCGTAGACCGACTCGTGAGCCAGAATCCTTGAGCCTGCGGAGCACACCTGTCCGCTGTTGAAGAAGATTCCGGCACTGGCCGCCCTGGTTGCGGCGTCCAGGTCCGCATCCGCGAAGATGATGTTGGCCGATTTACCGCCGAGTTCGAGCGTGACGCGTTTGAGATTGCCAGCCGCGCCCCGCAGGATCTGTCGGCCCACCGCCGGTGAGCCGGTGAATGTCACCTTGTCGACGCCTGGATGATTGACCAGAGCGGCACCGGCGCTAGCGCCAAGGCCGGTCACCACGTTCAGCACACCGGGTGGCAAACCCGCTTCCAGAGCCAGCTCACCCAGCCGCAAAGCAGACAGGGAGGTGAGTTCGGCCGGTTTGAGCACTACCGTGCAGCCGCAGGCCAGTGCGGGGGCGATCTTCCACATGCCGATCATGAGGGGGAAGTTCCAGGGCACGATTGCGGCCACGACCCCCAATGGCTCGCGCACGGTATAGGTCAGCGCATCGGTGCGCGCCGGGATGACCTGGCCATTGATCTTGTCCGCCCAGCCGGCGTAGTAGGCGAGGGTGTCGAGCACCGCCGGCAAATCCTGGCGGCGTATGGCGGACACCGGCTTGCCGGCATCAAGACTTTCCAGCTCGATCAGCTCCTCGGAGTTCTGTCGGATGCGTTCGGCAAAGCGCAGCAGCAGCTGCCCGCGCCCGCTGGCACGCATACGCCCCCAGGGGCCTTCGAATGCGGCGCGGGCCGAACGAACGGCGGCCTCGACGTCGGCCAGGTCGCCGGCGGCGATGCGGGCGATGGGCTGCTCGGTGGCAGGATTCGCGCTTTCGAAATAGCGGCCGGACAGCGCCGGCACGCGCCGGCCGTCGATCAGCAGATCCTGGGTCTGCGACGGAGCTGTGGCGAGAATCTCGTGCGCCGGCACTACATATGCAAGTTTATTCATATAGTTACTGTAATATTCTGCGTCTCGAATCGACTATGCGCGCTGGCCTGACACATGGAAATATGAGATAAAACACCTATACGGGACGCGATTGGGTAGGCGAATGGCGACCGATCTGAGATCCAGCCTTCGGCACTTGATTGCATATATGTGGTCACGGGCGGGGGAAAAAAAGGGGCTGTTCGAGTGATCCGCATCGAGATCGAAACCGTATGGCGCTTCCGGCGCGACGACAATTCCCAGTCCATCCAGGTCATGCTCGACTTGCTGAACGAAATCCGCGTGACCGGAAAAATCACCCATGCCGCCACGCGCGCCGGCATGTCCTATCGCCA
>Ga0075522_10000997_pt1 | contig 21384 bp, 16 predicted proteins | sample NGEPerA_FD_74796 | JGI IMG/M metagenome (GOLD analysis project Ga0075522, IMG submission 74796) | Arctic peat soil microbial communities from the Barrow Environmental Observatory site, Barrow, Alaska, USA - NGEE PermafrostL2-A | ecosystem: Environmental > Terrestrial > Soil > Wetlands > Peat ...
GTCAGATGACTTTGCTTGCAAGTCGCGTTGAAGCGCGGCCAAGGCTTGTTCCGACTGCAGTTCAGGGATAGCACGAAGACCCGCCTGAGCGGCGTTGAAATGTTGTTCTGTGTCGAGAAAGTCCGCATCCACGAGGCAACTAAAGAGCATCCGCGTGCGCAAGGCTTCGGCAAACCAGTCCACAATAGGGCGGGCTGGCAATGAAGGGACCTGAAGCTTGTCCTTTGTCAAACTGTCGAGTAGTTCGTCCAAGCTTTCTGGACACTGTCCCGTCAGCTCAGAACGTGTTTGAGGCGAGTTGAATTGCGCCACCGTCTGCCGCAGGGGAATGCCAGCCGTGTTGTCGTTCAGAGCAGGGATTCCGGTATGATGCCCATCGACAGCAAAGGCAGCCGCCCACGCCTTCATCGTGCTTGCTCGCACAGCACCCGCCGCCCAATGATTGATGCCATGAATGGCCGGATTTCGGAGCCGCGCCTGAAATCGTTCCGCATACTTACCGAGATCATGCAGCAGCCCGGCCTGTTCAGCTTCGGCTGCCAGGCAGAGCGGGGCTCCAAATTCTTTCGCCAGCAGCGCAACGTTGCGAAGATGCTCGGACAGGGGTTGCCATTTGTCCTCTGGCAAGCGGTTGCCTTGGTCGTCTTCAGCCGTGTGCGCGAAGAATTTCATGCTCGTTTCCTGACGATGTTCCCTCGGGGCGTGGCACTGTTAGTATCCCCCACGGAAAATGATGGCAAGATAAACCTTTGTTCCATTTCCCGCTCACTTTACCAAAACCAGTTGGACAACGGCTGGGTAACCGGTTTCGATCCATTAACCCAGCTCGGAATATCCCCTCGCTCAATCTCCAAAACACCGAGTCGCCGCACGCCGACCACATTGATTTGACCCAACCGCCGATGAGTCGCCGCAAAATTCTGCGGTTACGGTTCTCGTTCCTGCGAGCCTGTGCCTCCAAATTTCCCGACGACACATCGGCTTCTTTTGGGGCCTGACTCCGCCAATTCAAAACGCTCACTCCGCTTCTTTCCAGCGCCGACAGTGAACCGCTCCACCGTCCATCGCTTCCATTGCGCTACGTTCCGCGCTTCAAATTGCCGGAGACAGGCCGGGCCCCCACTTCCTGAGAGCAACGGCTTTCGCTCCGGCTACGCTTCTCCTTCGTCCGAGGCTGTGCTCCGCGAAACCGCCGCACTCAGGCCGCGCCCAATTTCAGCTTGTCACTCAGACTGAAAGCCTCTTTGTTCCGCTGACTCGCCCATTGGCTCCGGCTACGATGCTCGGTCTCGCTGCGCTTGCTCTGTGCGTCTGGGCCTCCTCAACCGTGCGACCGCTCCACGGCAAGTCTTTCCCCTGAGAGACAAGACAGCGCGGCCCCGCGCCCCGTTTGGTGATGTTTCCAAATCCATTTTGCGAGTGTTCCCAGCCTCTCGCCCTCACCAGCCTGCTTGCGCTCAGGGGGCCGGACGCGGTGCCCTCTGAAGATTACTCCCGCTGGCCGCCCTGTGCCGCAGGCTTTTTCGTGAAGGGCGAGAGGCCGAGAACGCACAGCAGCAAAAAAAAAGATTATGAAAACAAATATAAATTCAGTTTCAGAGCTCCAGAACCGGACCGCACAGCGCAACCAACTGCCGAAGATTGATTTTGCCCGCAGGCACCGCAATCGGGGATTGCCGACCGAATCTCTACTAAACCTTATTCGCCGGGAAGCGCCGGATTTTTGGAACGTGGCCGAAGTGGTTGGGAAGTGGGTTTGGATTCAGTTTGAACATCGGCAGCCAAGCCAAATCACCGTCGTTTTGTCGGAATTCGGCTTTCATTGGAACCGGAGGCGGCAGGCATGGCAACATCCATGCGGCACCATCGCGGCATCGAGTAATCAAGACCCCCGGCGCAAATATCGCAGTTATTTTCCTGCCGACCTGACTCCTGCTTGATGCGACCATGAAACGAAACAAACGCCGCTTGCCCATTCCCCAGCATGAATTCGGTTTTGTTCCGGAAACGTTTAATCTGATGCTGGAAACGGCGTTGGACGGAGACCGCCTCTCCCGCGAGCGGGACCAGGCAGACGATGCTCGACGACTGGCGGACGCAGCGCAGGTAGTCTTCTTTAATCCGAATACCGTCCCGATCAATCGACCGAATAACAAGTGACCGGCGCTGAAGAATCGTACGGCTGGACCGCAATGGTTCAGCCGCTTTTATTTTTTGGGGACTTGCGTCGTCCCCAAACCCGACGCCAAAGGGCAAAGCCCTCATGGACTCCATTTTTGCTGCGCTGGCCTTCACGCTTCGCGAACCCTTTCCCCTAAAAGGAAAGGGTTCGAGCTTGTTGTCGCCAACTTCGCGGTTCATCCAATCCCGGAAAGTCGCTTTGACACAACACCTTTAGTTTGGAGGGCGGTTTGAATATTTTGAATACCCTCGGCCGTCTGGCCTGACGTTCCCGACTCTCAGGGTCCCAGGCCATTTCCACGCGTGACCTGCACCTTTCCTTCCCATGCCGCCGTTCGATCATTTGCTTCGCCAGCGAGAACGCTTGCATCCGAGATCTCTGAACATCCGCCGTCGGCAAATCCAGATCGGGCCACGGCCAAGGCGAACCATCAGTCACGCTGACCAAATCCCAGCCATCAGCCCTGGCCAGCTTCATGGTGTCATAGCGCGGCAATACCAGAAGTTCAATCACCGGCCTCAAATGGTAGGCCCATTTTGGCCCAAGTTTCCGGGTAAAATCGTCCGTCGATTCGAAGTGCAGCATCCCGGCCAAAATGCTGAGTTTAGTCCGCCAGAGACTCCCGGCCCCGTCGGACCAGGAAAACCGTTCGCTGCAAATGCGCCCGACCCGCTTACTGCAACCGACCAGGCGCACCCCTTTGTCTTCCGGCCTTCGGTTCTCAAAGCCCTTGCTGATGTATTTGGACACGTACATCGCCATCGCCTGGGGCGTGCTGATAATCGGCAGCAGATGGCAGGCATCAAACTTGTAATACCGTTTGCCCTTGGAATTGCGCCGTGCCTTGAACTCACGAACGCCACAGAGTCGGCGAAACTCCTGCCAGATCGCCCGGAGATTTGGCGAAGCCAGGCGCTTAATCCCGGCGTAGTAAATAGCCTTGGTGATCTTCCGCTCCTTATTGTCCTTCAGCAATTGATTCAGGGCGGCCACATCGCAACCTGTGCGAATGTCCTCTTTTGCTACCACAACAACGTGGGCGTGCCAGGCGCCACGCTGTTGGCGTTCAAAGACCCGAATCCAATCGTGGTAGATTTTGGGGAAAATGTTCGTCGAAATCGATTTGAACCGCTTATTGAACTCCTTGCGGTCGGTGATGTTCTCGCGAATGGTCAATGTCTGCAATCCGACATGTTCCACCCCGTATTCCTGGACGAGCCACTCGATGCGGCTGCGAATGGCAAACATCTTTTTTCGTAACCGACTGGGCAATTGTTGAATCAAGGCGGTGACCGCCAAGCGGCATTCTGTCGGCTCTGGTTCGCCGACAGAAGTTTCAATGCCGCTGTTACTTAATTGATGAATAAGGGCCGGGGCGGGCGGCGCTAAAGCGCCGCTCCGTCCCGGCCCCCCATTCACACCACCAGAATAAGCGGACTTTGGGCGCGATTTGAGTTGATAAACCCGCGTCGTGTCGACCGCCGATTGTGTCGGCCCGGGCTGTTCTTTTTTGGTTTCCATATCGGTCGGAATTGTGGCAATGCCGTTTGGTGCCTTTGTCGGTTGCCCGATAAAAACACCAAGCGGTTTGATTCGGATTACGCGCTATTTCCCCACCACGCCCACAATTCTTCCTCGGGCACGGATTTTGGTACCGAAGAAACTAAGTTCCCGAATACCAAGGTTGATAGGTTTATCTTGCAGTTTGCCGGCATGGACCGCCCGCTCTTCTTCGCTCATCGCGTACTCGATCGGTTGCGACAATCGCTCGCCTGTTTTGCTTTGATCGATCACGGTAATGATTTGCTGTTTAACCGGGCCTTTTTTCCCGATGTATTCATCCGCACGGTCTGTCAGTACTAATGCTTCCAGGTTCATACTTCATTTCTTTCTTAATCCCGGCTGATTGTTTCGCCACACGGCATACCGCCAGGTGGTATCGCCATGCACCGCGCCCTTGTTGGTCCCGTCGTTGCGCGGAATAAACGCCGGGAAAGTGGAAAGCGTGGGTCACGGACGCCATTCCTCTTGAACGGTCGTTTCCTTCAAGAAACGTTCGATTTCCTTGACGGAATAAAGAGGGCGGCGTGTTGCGCGAGATGGGCGCAGAAGTCCGCGTTTAGTGAGGCGGTCTATGGTTGCGGGGCTTTGGCCGATGGCTTGAGCCGTTTCAATACGGTTCAGCGCGAGCTTGGGTACCTGCTCAACTTTGATTTTAAAATCTTCGTCCATATAACTGGACGAACTATGAATCAAAGTCCGAGACCCTAAAATACCCCTAGATCAATGTGGAATTTGTCTGAATTTTATTCCCTGGAGGACGACCCGGAGATTTAAATTTCAGCTTGATGCGCTGGCAGAGTTTTTCAATGCGCTTATATTTGATTATCATGCCGCGGGGTTTCAGCGCCGTCTCAAGATGCCGGTGGAGATCTGCCACACTTTGGAGTTGCTCAATTTCTCGCCACATATGAAACATCGCCCAACAGATTTTATCGCCGACTCCCATCGTTCGCTCAGTCAGTAATTCGTCAGGTTTTATGACAATGGCTTTTCCAAAAGCTTCGAAGAAAGCAGAAGACTCGGCATAAGGACGCTCACAGGCAGACGATAAAACTTCTTGTATGAACTTTTTGAATATCGGCCTCCATATTTTTTGCCCTTCCTCATACTGCTTTAGGGCCTCCTCGAGGTCGACGTCGGGAGACCTTTGTTTGGCCCATTTTTCCAACCCATCCGCCCCTCTTTCTAGTTCTTGAATGACTTCCGGGATTAACGGCACCTCGCCCCGCGTGAGCTGCTCGCCTGCGAACTCTCGTCCGAGAAATCGCCCCAAGTCTTTGGCTTTCCACTTCTTCAAATTCTTCATTTTCACACCGGGATGCGAAATCGAATAGAATGTGAGGGCAAGGTTCGAAACCCAATCTGGCCAATCCGGGTCATCGCAAAAAGGTTTTGGCTGCGATTCGTGCAAGTCTCCAAACTTCTTGAGAACCTCCCGAACCCACTGTCCCTGGCCTTCGAATTTTACACTCATTCTCAAATCAACACCGGGAAGGGCATAAAAGTTACACACTGATCAGCGTGCAACGAACGATAAGAAACTTTCCATTGTATCCCTCATTGTACCCCGCGTGCGTTTTTTTGAGATGATTCGTGATTATTCACGCAGACCGAAAGCGCAGAAACACCAATGTTTACAGGGGTTTGATGACGCTGGACGAAATGTGAAAACTCCTGAAAACCGCCTTCTTAAATTAAGAGTCAACTGCTCTACCAACTGAGCTACCGAGGCAACCTGTTTATTTACAACTACCAAGAATGGTGTGTTTTACGGTAGAATGAAGGTCCACAGCAAGCCAATTCGCAGCCAATTCGCATCATTGAATGGGCTTGGGGATGGCACAACGAGTTGCTTCGCCACACCAGCGTACGCCGTCGAACCTCCAGCCGGAGCGGCAGAGCGATCATAACAGCATGGCTGGAACATTCGGCGGCCTATTTGACTTGGCGCGAAATTGAAAGAATGCGCATTTCCACAATTTTCCGACCCCACATTTTGTCAGAGGCTTCACGCTTCGCCGTGGAGGGGTTCCCCCCATTGGAATCTTCCCCAGCGTTACGGGGTGAATTTCACTGAATTGTTTCAAGTTCGACAAGTATTCGTCACAATCCTTGTGGTAGCCTGATGCCAATGCGGTTACTTGCGCCCCTCCACCCAACCTGAAAGAACGATGCCACCATTCCATCTGACACCCATGCTGGCCAGCAGCGCGCTGGAGTTTGCCATTAATAAAGCGACGCCGGAAGGCAAGACGACCATGTCGGTTCTATTGATGCTGTCGCTTTTTAGCTGGACGATCATTATTACCAAGGCGCGGCAGCTTATTATCGCGCGCAAATGGGCGAAACGGTTTTTTGCCGCTTACAATGAAACGCGCGACCCCCTGGATATCAAACGCAGCGGAGAAACGTACGAGGGCGCGCCCGCTTTTCAGCTTTATATTCGCGGCGCAGATGAATTGGAATACCATCTCAAAAACAACCCGGTGGCGGTTAAGCCGCGCGATTTCGTCCACGCGGATCCCAGCTTGAACCATGGCAATACCGACACTCTCTCGCGCTCGAAGACTACCAAGGTGAGTGTTGCTTCGTATGAGGCGATCAAGGTGGTGATGGAAGAAGCGGCAGCCGCGGAAGCCATGTCATTGGAAAAAGGGATGATCGTGCTTTCCACGGCCGTGGCCGGAGGGCCGTTCATTGGTTTGCTGGGCACGGTCTGGGGAGTGATGGAGACGTTTGCGGGCATTGCCAGCGCCGGTTCGGCCAGCCTGACGGCGATGGCCCCAGGGGTGGCCGGCGCTTTGATTTGCACGGTTATTGGGTTGCTGGTGGCTATTCCCGCCATGTTTAGCTACAATTTCATGGTCACGACCATCCGCGCCATCACCCAGGAATTGGACGGTTTCGCCAGCCGCTTCGCCAACCAAATTGAACATACTTATGTTGACAATCGCACTTTATCGGAAGAACTGAAGGAATCCAACGACGCGCTGGCCGGACGCATTGCCAGCCTTCTCAGGAGCCACTCGGCCAGGGCGGAATTGCCCAGCCTTGCCACGCAACGTTAGCCCGGGCCATGAAAAAGTGTTCGCAATCCGCCCATCATTCGCTGACGGAGTTGAATATCACTCCGCTGCTGGATCTGGCGTTTGTGTTGCTGGTGATTTTTATCATCACAACCACACCGATTGTCAACGATTTGGATTTGAACCTTCCAAACGCCTCCAAGCACGCGAAAGATCCGCCGCGCAAGGCCAACTACATTACCGTTCAGGCCGACGGCAAGATCTGGATCAATAAATCCTCGGTCGATATCACTGCGCTCCAGGAGCGGTTGGTGGGATTGCGCATGGATGACCCGGATTTGAGCGTGATTGTGCGGGGCGATGGAAAAACGAAATACCGCCAAATCCGGGCGGTGCTGGACGTCTGCCAGCAGGCCAACGTAGTGAAAGTTGACCTGGCCACCGAAGCAGCGGACAAGAAATGACAGGCGCGGCAGGATGATTCCTCAAACAACGAAACGCCGGGCGCGCAACTCCTCGAGGGTCAACCTGCTCATTTCCTTCGCCTTTCACGCGACGATTATGCTCGCGCTCCTCTACTTTGCGGCGCGGCAAGGCTACTTGGGAAAGCAGATCAAAAAGATCGCGGTGGAAATGGTCAAGGAAAAGCCGCCCGAAAAACCCAAGGAGCCGGAAAAACCAAAGGCCGAGCCGCCTAAACTCGAAACACCCAAAGTCGTGGCCGCACCGGTCGAAGCGCTGAAAATGGCTGCGGCTGCCCCTCCGCCCGCGGCCGTGTCAGCGGCTCCCCCGGTCGTCGCACCCGCCGCGGTGGAAGTGCCGTCGTTTTCATTCGAGGGCGGCAAGGCGGTGGAAACGAGTTCGGATCCCGTGCAACTTTATAAGGGATTTGTCGAGTATTCGTTGCGCTCGCGATGGGACCGCCCCGGCGATATGGACGATCACGAGTATGTAGCCGAGGTGCAAGTTTCCATTGATTCGACGGGGCAGGTGTCCAATCCAATCTGGAAAAAAAGCTCCGGGAATACGCGCTGGGACAACTCGGTGCGCCAGGCGCTGGTGCGCGGTGGAAAAATCAGCCGGCCGCCGCCGCCGATGTTTCCCGGTCAAGTATTGGTTCGTTTTGACGTGGTCGAGGCGGAGGCAATTGCGCGGTGAGGCCATTATGAAAAAAACATCGCAACGCGGCCACAGCACCTTGAATGAGCTGAACATCACGCCCCTGCTCGATTTGGTTTTTGTGCTCCTGGTCATTTTTATCATCACCACGCCGCAAATGGTGAACAGCCTGGAGATGGCGCTGCCCTCCAGCAAGCCGCCGCCCCAGAACCCCAACACTCCCAAACCAAAGATCAATCGAATCATCGTTGACCATAAAGGTAAGGTTTTCCTGAACGATGCCTTGGTTCCGGACCGCGCGCTGAAAACCACTCTGCAAGCGTTAAAAACTTCGGATCCTGATCCCAAGATTGTCGTCAAAGGCGCCGATGACGTGGACTATCAGAGCATGATCAAGGTACTTGATGCGCTGCAGCAATTGGAAATCACCAAGGTGGGCCTGGCCACGCAGTGAGGCCTCTCGTCTTCGACCTCAATTGGGATGTCTAAGTAACTGGGAACAAAACGTTCCCTATTTGTAACCTATTCGACAACAAATCGTCATATTCCGATGACAGCCTCACGCGCGATGAAAAGAAAAAGGGTGTTTGAGCCGCATCTGGCTGTCCAAGAAACAAGACTGCTGAAAAGCAGCGAGTGGCAGCCACGTTTTCGCGGGTGGTGCCTTCTGCAAATTCGAAGCGGCATTTGTTATTGGCAGCAGGCCAGCCAGGCCGTTGAGCTTTTGCCCGGTTCATCCATGGTCCTCTCTAACCAGGCCAGCGGGCTCTTGCGGGCCAGCCAACTGAGCGAAGTTGCCATCGCTTACTTCTGCGTGCGACCGGAAAAAATAATCGGCTTGTTGAGCTTGACGGAGCGCGAAGCGTTGAAAAATGCCGCCCAGCAGCCTGATCGGGCAATTCAAACGCTGTCCGACGCCCATCCGATCTCAGAGCGGTTCAAGGCGCTTGGCCGGCGGCAGGCAGCTACACCTGTTTCATTGCGTTTGCAATTGCTTCAGCTTTTTCTGGACTTGTTTGCCAGCGAAATGGCTGAGGCTCCAGTCATTGCACAGGATGGGCGCAGCCGTCTCCGGCAGTTGCTCAACCAAATGGCCGAGTCCGAATTGGTGGAACTGTCGCTGGCGGATTTGGAGCCGAAAATGAATTGCAGCGCGCGGCATCTCAGCCGCTTATTCCGGCAGGAAGTCGGAACGTCCTTTCGCGAAAAGCAAATGACGGTTCGTCTTGAAAAAGCTTGCGAGTTGCTGACTACCTCGGATGCCAAGGTAGTCGATGTTGCGCTGCAGAGCGGTTATCCATCAAGCAGCCTATTTAGTGAGTCGTTCAAAAAACACTTGGGCATGACACCGCGGCAATGGCGTCGCGGGATCCCCAAATCGACCTCTGCTTCCCGCCTCCCTCTCGAATGTCCGTGATCTTTCCCACACATATCTTTCATCCGGGACGGCGGACATTCCGTCCGAAATATTTGCTGGCCCTTTGCGCCGTTGAATTGAGCTTTTGTCTGGCGGCTTGGGGGGCGGATACCACTGGCGTTCCCGCCCTCGCTCCGACGGCGAAGGCTCCGGCGCGGGAAGCAGGCCAAACACGCCATTTTGCGGTGGACCGATACGACGTGGCCGGCAATACATTGCTTCCGCAAAAAGTGCTTGACGCCATCTTTTCCAAGCATACGGGGACCAACATTACCTTCGATGACATTGCCAGCGCCGAGAAGGAGTTACAAATGGCGTATCACAGTCGCGGGTACGACACAATTAGCGTCACCATACCCGAGCAGAGGCTGACCAACGCGGTGTTTAAGATTCGTGTGTTTGAAGGACGATTGGCCGAGATCAGAGTCACCGGCAACCGGTTCTACAGTTCCAATAACGTCATGCGAGCGCTGCCGGGACTCAAGACGAACATCTTCTTGAACAGCAAATTCCTCCAACCGCAACTGGACTTGGCCAACGCCAATCAAGACCGGCAAATTTATCCTGAGATTCATCCCGGCCCGGAATCCAACACCACCGCGCTGATCCTGCGCGTCAAAGATCGGATCCCTCTTCACGCCAAGCTGGAAGCAAACGATGCCAGCACGGAAGGCACGCCCGATCAAAGGCTGGCCACCTCGGTGGCCTACGACAATTTGTGGCAATTGAACCACCAGATGGGTCTGCAGTACACCTTTTCCGAGGAAGCCTATAAACAGGGAGGAAGCTGGGCTCCTTACGATCACCCGCTGGTGGCCAATTACAGCGGCTTCTACCGCATGCCGTTGTCCGCCCCCGAATCGTTTGCCGACAACGCAGCCGGCAGCGCGGGAAAGTTTGGCTACAACGAAGCGACGCGCAAATTTGTGCTGCCTCCGCCGACGGGTGCAACGGAATTGAACCTGTATGCCAGCGGCTCAACCATCGACACGGGTGTGGTGGGAGAGGCGCCCAAAACGCTTTTCAGAGGAACCAACGGCATTATCACGCAGCAAACCTTTCACCAGGATTTGACCTACAACGACGTCCTGGGTTTTCGTCTCCTCAAACCTTTGCCGCAATTCTGGGGTTTCACTCCCAACTTCCAAGCGGGCCTCGACTATAAAACATACCGGGAAGTGAATTATGAAACCAATGATTTCACTTTCTATCTCTTAAACGAAGTGACTTCCACCGGCCAACCGACCAATCCACCGCCCACGGTGACGCCTTCGCCTGTCCCGGCGACCATGAAATCCGTTGCTTATCTCCCCCTCGCGCTGCGATTGGATGCCAGCCGTCCTGATGCTTGGGGAACGACCGATGTTGGGTTTGGTTACAACCCAAACGTCTGGTATTCCGGCACCCGGTCGAACTTGGAGAGCATTGCCGGTTCTGCCCGCGCCACCGGCTTCTGGCATATCATCTCGGCCAGCGTGGGACGCGAACAGATCCTCTCGGGCGATTGGAAGGTAGCCTTGCGGGCTGATGGCCAATGGGCCAGCGAGCCGTTGATCAGTAATGAGCAATTCGGCGCGGGCGGCATCGCGGGTGTCCGAGGCTACCACGAGGGCGAAGTATTCGGGGATTGCGGGTGGCGGGTCACCTCGGAGTTGAAATTGCCTCCGTATCGAATCGGCTGCGCGGGCAAAGGGACCAGCGAGCCTCTCATCGTGCGCGCTTCAGCGTTCATGGATTACGCAGACACCTACCTTTTGGATCCCCAAGGTCGAAACGGGACCACCCCGTTGTGGGGGGCCGGGCTGGCGGGAGCTGCGTCGTTTGGCTCCCATTTTAGCGGGATGCTCTCATTCGGGTGGCCATTGTTGAGCACCCCAACCACGGAACTCTACCAACTGCGCATCGCGTTCTCATTGAGCGCCCAGTTTTGAAAACCGATAAGCGACCACGCGGTTGCCGTTTGTCACAAAAAATTAACATTCCGCCGCTTTCATTCCGTTGGCGCCAGAGACATGATGCCCGTTGCGGAGTAGCAAAAGGATGAAGCAATTTTTAATAAAGGGAGGCCGCAGGGGGCGGCCATTGGCTTGCTGGCGAACAGCGCTGGCGCTGGCCGGCGGCGTGGCGCCCTGGATTGCGCAGGCCAACCCCGACAACCCGGTCGTCCAAAAAGGGACTGCGACCTTTGCCACGCAAGGGTCCCACTTTACGGTCCATACCGGCGCCAACGCGCTCATTAATTGGTCCAGTTTCAACATTGAGGCCGGCCAGAGGACAACTTTTATTCAACCCACGGCCAGTTCGGTGGTGTGGAACCATATCAGCGACCCCAACCCCACACAGATCCTTGGCCGTCTTGATGCCAACGGTTTTGTCGTGTTGCAGAATCAATCCGGCTTCTATATTGGCGGCAACGCTGTGATCAACGCCGCCGGGTTGGTGATGACGACGACGCCCACAATTCCGCTGGACGTGTTTGGGGGTGGCTCATGGCAATTTACCGCGCCGCCGCCCACGGCCCGCATTATCAATTACGGAGAAATTAACGCCGGTCCCAGCGGTTCTGTTTTTCTGATCAGTCACGACATTGAGAACCAGGGCAAGATTACCGCGCCAGGAGGCAGCATTGGTCTATGCGCCGGCGAACAAGTTCTGATGTCAACCCGCGCCGACGGGCGGGGTTTCAGCGCGGCCGTGACCTTGCCGAAAGGCTCAGTCAACAATTCCGGAAAATTGATTGCTGACGCCGGAACCATTGCTCTCAACGCGCAAGTCGTTAATCAAGGCGGGATGATTCAAGCCAACTCCGTGCGCGACGATGGCGGAGTTATTGAAATCGTGGCCAGTGAGAGCGTGAATCTGGGGGCGGGCTCAACCATTTCGGCCAAGGGGGACGCTCAAGGCGTAAGTCCAGGCGGCCAGATCACGATCAAATCAGCAAATACGTTCAGCGACACTGCCGCTTCGGTGATAGATGTGTCTGGCGGCGGCCAGGGAGGCAATGGCGGCCAGGTTGAAATCTCGGCCACCCGGCTAAATTCCATCCAATCTCTTATCACCGGCCATGCGAACGAAGGCTGGACTGGGGGCGCGATGACGATTGACCCCGCGAACATAACCCTTGTTTCCAGCGGCTCGACGGCCAGTTTGGGAACGGTCAATGAGGGCGATTCACCGTCCGCTTTGACGTTGAATCCCAATTCTTTAAACTCATTCTCCCAGATTCTTCTGCAAGCGTCCCAGAATATCATTCTTGACACGCCGTGGAACCTGCCTGCCACCGCCAATCCCGCCACCTTGACCTTGCAAGCGGGCAACAACATTTTATTCGAGAATAACGACGGCATCACTGCGGGACAAAACTGGAGCGTCAATTTGATTGCCGGCGCTAATTTTAGTTCTTCCACCCTAAATTCCAGCAGTGTCACGGCCACGGCCAAGTCGTCCTCCAGTTCCATCGTCATGGCGGGATCCGCAGGCGTGCAAACGGCCAATGGAAGTATCACGCTTATTGCCGGCAACCTCATCTCGACTGCGTCCGGAACCATCCAGTCTTCGGGCGGCGGTTCCATTCTCTTGCAAGCCGCTGGCCAGGGAATCACCTTGGGCGGCTCGCCGTGGAGTCTGCCTGACAGCGCCGCAGCCGCCTCGGTGACTTTGCAGGCGGCGGGCGACATCACGGTAAACGGAGGCATTACAGCGGGCCAGAACTGGGCTCTGAATTTGATTGCCGGAGCCACCTTTGCTTCTCCCACCAGTGTCAATACGCTGGACACCGGCTCGGTCATTTTGGGGAACGCTATTTTGCAGACAGAAAATGGCTCACTTGACGTCACGGCCGCTGGCAGCGTTTCAGTGACCACCGGGGCCGTTCACACCATGGGCGGGGGCAGCATCGATGTGAATGCCATCGCCGGCAATGTCAACACCGGCCAGAATACCAGCGCTTATAATTTCAATACTGGCGGCATCTCTCGCAACTTGGGCGGCGTCAGCACGGCTGCGGGCGGCAATGTTACGATTGCAGCGGGGGGCAATGTTACGAGCTTTCTGCCAACTGGAACAGTCACCACGGATGCCGGGTCGGGAGCGTTCGGGCCGGAACCCGGGGTGGTGACCATCACGGCGGGAAAGAATGTCTATGGCCATTATATCGCGGCCGACAGTGAGTTGAATGGGATCGTCGTGCCCAGCACGATCACCGCGCAGGACGGCGACGTCGGTTCCGCCAACAGCTTATTGGCCTTGAGCCTAGTCACGGGCAGTTGGCTCGTCAACGCCAGCGGCAGCATCAACCTCCAAGAGGTGCGGAACCCAAATGGCACCCTTAACTGCGAGGGCACACTCATCAACCTGAATAACCCCGCACTGGGACGGACGACACCGAACTTGTTCAACTACTCACCCGGCGCCTCCGTCACTTTAGACGCCGGCAACGCCGTAAACATATTTGGAACGCAACTTCCGCGCTATAGCGGGAAAAATGTCCCATGCATTTATCCTCCTTCCCTGACCATTAATGCCGGTGCTGGGGGCGTGACCTTGGGCGCCAATGTGATCCTTTTCCCCTCGCCTGGCGGAGAATTAAGTGTCACGACGGCCGGTCAGGCAGGGACCGTGCCGAACGCGCCGGGAACGCCACCTGCGGGAAGTTTTGAAGGGGGCGGCAATACGCTGGCAATGTCGGACAGCAGCGCCACCGCGTGGGTCGGCGAGGGATCCTCGGGCCTAACGGATTTTATCAATGGCCATGCGGCGACGCCGATTCAATTAAATAATACTCAACCCGTTGTCTTCAACATTGCCGGTGATTTGGATGATGTGGCCCTTATCATGCCCAAGGCAACCCAAGTCACAGTCGCCGGTGACATGAACAATGTCAGTTTTACCGGCCAGAACCTCCACAGCACTGGCCCGATGTCCATAACGTTCTTTCATGTGGGCGGAGAAATTTTTGACCAGAACACTTATGCATTCGAGACGTTGAGTGCGCCCCTGCCCTTGCCGGCCCCGCTCTATCTCAATGGCCCCAAAAATTACCTTCAACTCTTGAATAACGCAGTCGTGCCCGGCTCCGGCCCTACGTCTCCTAACTCCGGGCTGCTTTTTCCCAGCTTGGATTTCTTTTATCTTCCGGGTACACAACAATTAGGTTACATAGGGGTCATGACCCCAGCCATAGAAGCGTTGCTTTTGGGGACACAGCAGGAAACAACCTATTACCTGGACGACAAACCCATTTTCAACGCCCAAGGCAACTACGCCACCACCCCTGTTTCTTTCGCTGGCAGCGCAGGCAGTCCGCTCTACCAGGCCATCCAAGCACTTTATGCTGCCAGCCAGAATTCCATCAATCCCTCGAGCGCACCAAATGGGATAGTCATTGGAGGTCCCGGCCAGTTGGACATTGCGGCCCATTCGATGAATTTGGGCGTCTCGGCCGAGGGCGTCAGTTCGGTGGGGCCGGCGGGCAACAGTGCTCTGACCAAAATACCGGGGAAAGGCGCCGCCATTAATATTACTTTGACAGGCAGCCCGACGGTGGCAGACCCGTCAGAAGGCAATTTGGACTTATTTGCCTCCCAGATTAGTTCATGGTATGGCGGTGCCATCGACATCACTGCAGGCGGCTCAATCAACGCCGGTGTGGCCAATCTGCCCTCTCAGCAGCCCCTTGTGCCTCATGGCATTTGGACTTCAGGAAACAGTGATGTGAACGTCATCGCCCAGGGAAATATCAATGTGGAAGGCTCGCGCATCGCCACCTTCGACGGCGGAAATATTGACGTCGAGTCCGTCCAAGGCAACGTGAATGCCGGGAGCGGAAGCCTTGGCGAAGTCCTGGTCAATGAAGTTCTCGTCAACTCTAAAACCGGCGCGGTCGCGATGCCTCAACAGCCCATCGCCGGCAGCGGGATTCTGGCCACGACCCTGCCTGACGCGCCGGGGAATCGGCCGGTGGGGAACATCACGGTCGATACGCCTAAAGGAAATATAGAGGCGGGTCTGGGCGGCATTACTCAGGAACCCAGGAACGGAAATACCTCCCTCTCGCCTACCGTAACCTTGGACGCTGGCGGAGACATCGACGCCGGCGACACGGGGGTGATTGCGATCAATGTGAACGCCCAAGCCAAAGGGGGCATCACCGGCCTCTTCATTTCGAGTGGCAATTCCACCCTTCACAGCGACACTACTATTAACGTGACAGTCCTGGCGGGAGGCACAGCGTCGCTAAGTGCTGGCAGCACCATCTCGGGGCTCGCCATCGCAGGAGGCGGGGTCAGCGTTGGGAGCGGCAGTTTTCAAGGCGTCGCGCTCTCCCAGAGCGTTTCTGGCGGGGGCGCCCAATCGGCGCTGGCCTCCGCGGCAAGCGCCAGCGCTGGCAGCCAGACCTCCGCCGCCGGTGAAGCCAGTTCCCAGAAGACCGAAACATCAGACCAAGCTACGACAACAGATCAGAATGACGAACGCAGACGCGCCCACCCCCACCCCTTGCTGGCCAAATACATAGGACGAGTCACTGTCATTCTGCCGCCCAAGCAGTAAAAAGAACGCCTCTTTTCAGCAGTCGTGGCACTCGCCAAGTTACGTCTTTGCAACAAAGCCATGAAATGGGTGCATTTACCGACCTGTTATTTTCACAATACGTTCAAGCCTAGAACTTTATGGGCCGCTAGAGGCATGTCCTAATAGAGGAGAAACGTGTCCTGAAACAGGAGGCGGGCCACAGGGACACTCTGGTAGTTTCAAGACTCGCAGAAATTGCGAGTGAGAAAATAAAAGACACGAACTCGAATATCGACCATACCACATGAAACCACCGAAAATCCTGATCGCGGGCCTACTAGCCCTTTCAACTCTAGGCGTTACCCAGGCACAGACCACCATTCACATCACTGGATCCACCGCGTTCCGCAATGCGGCGGTGGCCGGTATCACCAATATACTGAAGCCTGGCTTCTCATACGGCTATGTTGGCGCCTCCTTTTCTGGCGCCAACCAACAAATCTTCGTGGGCATTGCAGTTACCAATAGCATCCCGGTCGTTATAAAGACTTCGTGGTCCGGCGCCGCCGGCGGCGTCCAGACGGTTGTCCAGCAGTACCCCATCGCCACTTGGTTGACCAATATCCCCGCCTATCTAAGCCCCACCGGAGTTTCCATCACTTCTTCTCCGATTTACGACCCCCCGACTCCTCCAGATGCCGGGTTTGATGATGGGATTCAGGCGACGACGCCATTGCCGAACTGTCAAAGCCCCGTCTTAAGCGTGCAAAACCTCGGCGCTGTGACCTTCCAGTTTGTGAAAAATGTTGGCGCTCCCGCCGGCCTGACCAACATGACACCGCTCCTGGCTCAAGCCCTGTGGGCCAACGGCAGCCTTCCGCTCTCCATGTGGACGGGCAACGCCAATGATACGACGCTGGTCTATCCCATTGGCCGCGACGCGGATTCCGGCACACGCAAGACCACTTTTCTGGAAACCGGCATCCAAAACTTCGTTACCGGCGTGACCCCCACTACTGTTCTCCAATATGAACCATTGAATGCCTCCGGGCAGGTTAACCGGAATAATACCGGCGCTATTACCAGCCAGGTGGCTTGGCCTGCCGAAATTGTGGACGGCGTTTCCTTCGATGTCGGCGACGGCGGATACTCAAGCGGGGGCGATCTTGCTCAGGTCTTGAAAACCACGTCTCCTTTTGTTTACGTCAGTTACCTTGGTCTTGGCGACGCCACGACTGCCCTGGCGGGTGGCGCGGCTTCTATAAGTTGGAACGGCATTCCGTACAGCGATGCCGCAATTGAGAATGGTCAATATACCTTCTGGGCCTTTGAACAACTAGGATATTTGCCCACTTACGGCACGACGTCCGCCAATGGCAAAGCCGTCGTTGACTCTCTGGCTCAGGAGATCATTAGCGTCGGAGCAGCTAACGGAGGTGAGCTTCTATCCACCATGCATGTCACTAGGACGCAAGAAGGCGGCCCGGTCACTCCCAAATAAGGCGCCGGAACACAGTATTAAAGGCCCGGTTCTTTGTTTTTGAATCGGGATCACCAAGACTAACCGTTCTCAAAGCAGACCAGTAATATGAAATTAAACTTCCATCGGATCACAGGTATCCTGATATTCATTGCCGGGTCGTGTACGCCGTTCCAAAGCGCCCACGCCCAATTTACTAACACCGATCGTGATTTGACGCTCACGTTCCGCAAGACGGGCTCCGACGGTTCGGGCGACATTGGTAGCGTTGTTTTCGAAGTCGATATAGGCCAGGCCTCGATTTATTATGGTGCGGCTGCCGGAAGCACTATCTCCATCAGTGCCTATAACAAAAGCAACCAACTGGCCAAAGAGTTTGACAGCTTGAACGACCTCAGTTGGTCCGTTGGCGGCTGTGTGCCAAACGCGGGCGACACTGGAGACACCAGCAAACCAACCCGAACCCTTTGGGTGACCCAACCTCGCCAAGACCCAACCGTCCAGGCCTCACCCGGCTGGTCTCGCTCGAGTGCTTTCACTCAGGGTCAGGCGGACTCCAAAATACAGTCCATCCTCGACAACGCGCGAACGTGGGCCTCCACGGTTGCGGCTGATCCCATCACCAATACACCATTCGCCGCAGCCATCCCGGAAGGTAACGTTTATAACGCGAATGGTTCCTTGGGCGGGGCTGGAAACTACCTGGGCACCTTCCAAGGCAATGTCGAAAACACCACGCCATCGCTCTTCACCTTTGGGAGTTCACCCTCCCGCTCTGACTTCTATGAACTCCAACCGGGCGGCGGCCAGGGCGCCTACCTGGGATACTTTGAATTGAGGACCGATGGATCGATGACCTTCAACGCGAAACCGCTGGTGCAAACCTACCCGGCGGTCACTCTGAGCGTCACTACCAATGCCTCGGGCGCCGTGCTCGTTTCATTCCCGTCAACCTTGAACGGCACCTACCTGCTCCATTATACAAATATTGCGGGCCTGACCGCGCCGGTCACGGCTTGGCCAACGGCCAGCGGCACTATCATTGGCGACGGGACTGTTAAAACATTCCAACAAAATATTAGTGGCGCTGGAATATTTTATAGTGTTAGCGTTCATTAATACGAGTAAACAACACAACATTTATGGCGGGCCTTGCTCATCTCCAGCAGAAGCAAGGTTCGCCTTTTGGCCAAGGTTCCTCGAATCGCAAACCCGTCAGGGGAATTCTCCGTTTTAACCAAACTGATCGCCCCAACCCCGACCATGTTAATCCAAAGAAATTACCTGGCTCAATTCATTAGCCCGCTGGCCCTCCTCGGCGCTTTTGTATCAATACTTGCAACCGCCGCGCCGGCTTCGGAAACGAATGCGCCCCCGTCCACCAAAGTCAGCGATCCTTTACTCGATTTATTTATCAAAAAGGGATACGTCACCCAGCAGGAAGCAGAGCAAGTTCGGGCCGAAGCCGAGGCCATGCAAAGCACCAACACGTTGCCCACTTCATCCAAGTGGAAATTCGGCGGCAATATCAAGGACGTCGAGCTTTATGGCGACCTTCGCTTTCGCTATGAGGAACGCTCTGTTCATACGTCGTTGGGCGACAGATTTGAATTGGACCGGTTGCGTTATGCTTTGCGGCTGGGGCTGCGGGGCGATTTGCGGAGCGATTTTTACTACGGCCTGCGTCTGGAAACTTCCTCCAACCCGCGGTCGCCTTGGGTTACCTTTGGCACTTCTTCCAGCGGCGTGCCTTATAATGGCCCCTCCGGGAAATCCACCGCCGGCATCAACCTCGGCCAGCTTTACCTTGGTTGGAAACCCTCAAGCTGGTTCGATGCCACCGTCGGGAAAATGCCACAGCCCCTTTACGTTACTCCGATGCTTTGGGATACAGACATCAATCCCGAGGGGTTGGTGGAACGCTTCAAGTATCCCATCGGTCCGGCTGATTTTTTTGCCAATTTCGGCCAATTTATTTATCAAGACGTCAACCCCGACCGCTCGACCCCGTTTCTATCCACTCCCACCGATCTGAATGGCCGTGATACGAGCGGAATTTTTCTTCTGTCGTGGCAGGGCGGCGTGACCTATCACTTTAACAAAGACACGTTCCTCAAGGCGGCGGGAACCATTTACAATTACACCGGTCAAGGTCCGACCAATTCACCGGCGGGTTTCGGCAATGCCTTCGTTGGCGCCTCGACTATAACTCCTGGCAGTCCGGTCGTCGGTTCCAGCGGCTACCCGGGCGGCCGGAACGATGGTTTCATTTTCAATCAAACGGGCATCAACGACCTCCTTGTCCTTGATTTTCCGTTTGAACTGGATTTCAAGCTCGCTCACCAGCGCGTGAAAGTTTTCGGGGACTTTGCCGAGAACCTCGACGGCTCCCAACGCGCCGCAGCCGCGACTGCGTCCGGGGGCAGCGCCCTGCTCAATAACTCCGGTGGGTACAGTGTGACGATCCCCTATCAGCCCAAAGACAACCGGGCCTATCAAGCGGGCGTGGCCATTGGCGGGGGAGAGGATTTGGGGTTGGTTTACGGCGGCGGCTCGCGCGAACCTTCCCTCAGGAGGAACTCCTGGGAATTTCGCGCCTATTGGCAGCACGTCGAGCAATACGCCCTGGATCCAAACCTGATTGACTCCGACTTTTTTGAAGGCCGCGGCAACATGGAAGGCGTCTATAGCGCTTTCGCTTACGGCTTTACCGACGCGGTGATCGCCACGATTCGTTTTGGTTATGCGACCCGCATCAATCCCAACCTGGGCACGGGCGGCAGCAACCAGGACATTCCACAAGTCAATCCCCTCAAAAACTACGAGTTGATCCAGCTCGATCTAACCATGCGGTTCTGACGGCGGCCGGATTTTCATTTGAATCCGCCAAAACCAGTCAGGGCGCCAATCTCGAAAAAATAGTTCTTGCGCGATTTTGATTTTTGTGTTGTAGTGTTCTATAACACTATGTTTGTGCATTTGAATCCCAACAGCGGGATGCCGATCTACCGGCAACTGTTTCAGCAGTTGCGCCAGCGGATCGTCAGCGGCCAGTTGGCCCCGGATGAACAAATGCCTTCGGTGCGCGATCTCTCGGCGGAATTGAAAATCAATATGCTGACGGTGGCCAAGGTTTATCAGTGGCTGGAGAGCGAAGGGTTTGTCGAGACGCGCCGGGGGTTGGGCACGTTTGTGCTCGGTGGCAGGGAAACGCGCTCGCTGACCCGGAAGCGCAAGCTGATCGCGGACGCGGTGGAACAGGTGGTGGCGGAGGCGCAGCATTTGGAGCTGGACGCCCAGGAGGTCATTGAACTGATTGAACAGCGATTTGCAGAAACCAAAAGGAGACCCTGAGTTATGGACTCATACGCAATTGAAACGAACAACGTGTCGCGATCGTTCGCCAAAAGCCTCGTCGTGCAGGATTTAAACCTGCGCGTGCGGCGTGGAAGCGTCTATGGCTTCCTCGGCCGCAATGGCGCGGGCAAAACGACGACGATCAAAATGTTGGTGGGTTTGATCTGGCCGGACCAAGGCGAGATCAAAGTGAATGGAGTGGAGCCGGCGCGATTCACCGTCGAAGACCGGTGGAAGATTGGTTATGTCTCCGAAAAGCAAATTTTCAATCCCTACTTGCGTGTCGCCGCGCTGATTGAGTTCACTTCCAATTTTTATCCGAATTGGGATTTTGCGGCGTGCGACCGGATTTTGAAACGGTTCAAGATTGATCCGGCCAAACGCATTCGCGCGCTTTCCATGGGCATGGCGCGCCAGGTCGCTTTCATGCTGGCGATGGCGCAAAGGCCGGATTTGCTGATTCTGGACGAGCCGGCGGCCAATCTGGATGTCGTGGCGCGGCGGGAGTTCCTGGATGAGTTGTTGGATTTGCTGCGCGAGGATGGCAAGACGGTTCTGCTTTCCTCGCACATTCTCAGCGACGTAGAACGGGTGGCTGATGAGATTGGCATCATGGCGCAAGGGAAACTTAAAATCAGCGAGCCGCTGGACCGGCTCAAAGACACCGTTAAGCAGGTTCGCTTTTATGGGTTCGAAAAGGGCGTAAATGGATTTGAGATTCCGGAGGCGT
>Ga0075522_10001000_pt1 | contig 21359 bp, 17 predicted proteins | sample NGEPerA_FD_74796 | JGI IMG/M metagenome (GOLD analysis project Ga0075522, IMG submission 74796) | Arctic peat soil microbial communities from the Barrow Environmental Observatory site, Barrow, Alaska, USA - NGEE PermafrostL2-A | ecosystem: Environmental > Terrestrial > Soil > Wetlands > Peat ...
CGCAGGCGGCTCCGCCAAAACGGGCGGCGCCAAAGGGTCGCCGGAAACTTCGTCCCCGTCCAACGCTCTCTCGACCGGAAAAATTGGCGGCCTGGATATGGCCGAGAAAGTCAAAGAACTGGTCCGCCTCGCCCAGGAACAAGGCTACCTGACTTACAATGACATCAATGAGGCGCTGCCGGACACTGCGGTTTCCCCCGACGAATTGGATGATCTCTACAGCAAGTTGCGGAACCTCGAAGTCGAGATTGTCGATCAGGCGGAAGTGGACCGCGTCAAACAGCCGGAACCCGACGAAGAAGAAGACAAGGTGCGGCTGGACATCCTGGACGACCCGGTGCGGATGTACCTCAAGCAAATGGGCCAGGTCCCGCTGCTGACCCGCGAGCAGGAAGTGGCCATTTCCAAGCGCATCGAGGACGCCGAGAATGAGGTCAAGCGCATCATCTACAGCTTCGGCTTTGCCGGCAAGGAGCACATCGCGCTGGCTGAGAAACTCATTTCCGAACCGCCCAAGGAACGCTTTGACCGTGTTATAGTTGACAAAAAAATCGAAGGGCGCGACAACCACTTGAAGGACTTGCGCCGGCTGGTCAAACAGGTCCGCCTCCTGGACCAGGCGGTCGATGACCACTACGCCTCGTGGCAGAATGCCTCGGAAAAGGCGGCCGCCGCCGAAAAACTGGCGCGTGAATTCAAGAAGCGGGACGACAAGTTGCAGCGCACGTTCATCCGATTTTTTTACAAGCAGAAAGTCATCGAAGAAATGGCGCTGGTGGCTGATAATATACATGACAAGATGCAGCTCAGCCTGCGTTGCGTGGCCGAACTGGAGGAACAGCGCAAATCAGCCCAGCACCAGCAAATCCTCAGTTCAGAGCAGCGGAAAATCAGGGCGCTGGAGGAATTTGTCCGCATGCCCAGCGACGCCTATCTCAAGGCCTATTTGCAATTGCAGCACTTTGCCAAAAAAGCCATCCAGGCTAAAACGGAAATGGTCGAAGCCAATCTGCGCCTGGTCATTTCCATCGCCAAAAAATACACCAATCGCGGCCTCTCTTTTCTTGATTTGATCCAGGAAGGCAACATGGGCCTGATGAAGGCCGTGGAAAAATTCGAGTATCGCCGCGGCTATAAATTTTCCACCTACGCCACCTGGTGGATCCGGCAGGCCATTACCCGTTCCATCGCGGACCAGGCCCGCACCATTCGCATCCCGGTGCATATGATCGAGACGATCAACAAGTTGATGCGTGTGCAAAAACAGTTGATCCAGGATTTTGGACGCGAACCCTCCCCCGAGGAAATCGCCGACGAGATGCAGATGCCCGTCGAGCGCGTCCGCGCCGTGTTGAAAATGGCCCAGCAGCCCATTTCCCTGCAATCACCGGTGGGCGATAGCGAGGACACCAATTTTGGCGATTTCATTGAAGACAAGTCAGCCGAAAACCCGTCGGACATGACCAGCTACAGTTTGCTCAAAGACAAGCTGGGCGACGTGCTTTCGAGCCTGACCGAGCGGGAGCGAAAAGTATTGGAACTGCGCTTCGGCCTGGGGGACGGCTATTCGCGCACGCTGGAAGAGGTCGGCAAGCAGTTTAAGGTCACGCGCGAACGCATCCGGCAAATCGAAGCGAAGGCGTTGCGCAAAATGCGCCATCCCACCCGCATCCGCCAATTGACCGGTTTCCTCGAAACGGACGAACCGGCCTGAAAGCCGCAACGGCCACGCAGGTTTAGCGGGCCGCGGACGGCGATGCCGGGGCCGGGCGCTGCTCCAGCGGCAGCGAAACTCTGACCAAGCCGGGCGAACCGTTGCGAGGCGGAGGAATTTCCATTTTGCCCGAATGGGTTTGGATGATTTTATGAGTGACAGCCAGGCCCAGCCCCAACCCCACATTGCGCGTGGTGAAAAACGGTTCGGACGCCTTGCCGGCCGCCTCCGCGCTGAAACCGGCGCCGCTGTCCTGCACTTCAATTTGCGCCCAGCGCGAGCCGGACGAATCCGTTTCCGTACGGCTCCTGACTTGGACCTGGCAGGATTGCGTATTGGCCTGGAGGGCGTTTAAAATGATCTCGGCAAAAGCGTGCTGCAACCCCTGCCGGTCACACGAGATGGTCAGCGGCTCCCCGGAGGACTCGAATTGCAGCAGGACAGTGGTGGAGGGATGATACGTGCGGGCTTCCCGGAAGGCTTCCTCAATCAATTGCTTGACAGGCACCGATTCGACTTTCCCGACGCGATCCCGGGCCAGGAAGCGCATCTGATCGACCAGCCGGCTGACTCGCTTGACCCCTTCCTCCATGGCCACAGCGAGCGACCGTTGAAATTCGCCTTCGCCGATCTGTTCCTGAAGCAATTGTTGATGAGTCGAAATGGGCACAACGGCGTTGCCGATCTCGTGAGCCAGCCGTTCCGCCATTTGCTGGACGAGGCGCAAGTTGGCCGTTTCAATTTCCAGCAGGCGAATGCGGTCCGCCGGCGCGCAGTCCTCCACCACCAGCAGCGCCGCCGTCGGCGCGGAGGTGTGGTCACGCCGGAATGGGGTGATGGTGACTTGATAATGCTGGTCCGGCGCGTTGAGGGGGCGAAATTGGAAATTGGCCAGGGGCTGGCCGGTTTTAAGAACTTCAAAAACTTTGCTGCCGACGACTTGCGGGAGGTCATTGAAATCGAAACCTTCGCCCGGCCGGTTCGAGCGGGGGAAACAAGCCCGCGCCATGTCGTTGGCGTGAAGCACCGAGAGATCGCGCCCGACGACCACACAGCCGGTCTTGATCTGGCAGAGAATGTCAAAAAGCATTTCGCAGCGGGTGGAAACTTTTTCGTGAGACCAAATATTTTTGACCGCCAGGCCCAGTTGTTCGAGCAGATGGAAAATCAAGGACAACTCGTCATTGCTCATCGGCTCGCCCGTGACTCGCCCATCCAGCACCGCCACTCCCACCAGGGATTCGCGGTCCAGGACCGGAATGGCCACTTGCGCGCTGAGCAACTCGAACTCGCGCCGCATTTGCGGATCGTTCTCGACCTCGTCGCTGTCCCGGCGCAAGAGACGGCCCGAGCGGAAGATATAAGCGCCCAGGCCGCTTTCCAGGGACAATTGAAAATGTTCCAACAACCCCGGGGCCAGCCCAATGGCGCAAGCGGAATAAAGCCGCTGCGATGCGCCCGCCGGTTTGCTTTCTCCTCTCAATCCCGGCGGTTGTCGCAGGAAAATCGCCGCCCGGTTGACGCCGGTGATTTCGCGCAGCAACAGCAAAAACTCCTTCAACATCGACTCGGCGGAAAGGGTGTGGGAAAGAATCGAAGAATAACTGCGCAACAATTCCACCATCCGCGCCGGGATTCGGGAAGGCTCGGCGGCCGGCTTGTTGTCCACCCGCGATCGCGTGGTTTCGAGTGCCCGCGGCTCGGGCGGCGTCCCGGCCGCAAAAATGCGCTCGAGCAACGAGTTTAACATGCGCGCCCGGACGGGCTTGGAAAGAATATGTTTGACGCCTAAAAGATAGGCATCCTCCTCCCAGCTCCAATGCGTGTCGGAAGCGTAAAGCAGGATGGGACAAGTCGGCAGGACCCGTCTTAACCACTCGATGGCGCGGATCGGTTCGACGGTCGTCAAGTCCACGTCAATAATGCAGGCGTCAATCGAGCCGGCGGTCAGGCGCAATTCATCCTCGCGAAAATCAGAGTGCTCCAGGACGCGGTAGCGCTCGGAGTCGAGCGCGGCGCGGATGGCGCCCGCCAGAGCAGGATCGGGGGCGGTGACGAGAATCGTTCTCATGCGGCCACCATCCCCATCCGGTGAGTGGCCGCCAACTGGGACTGGCTTTGGGCCTGGCTTAGTTTACTGGGCAAATCCACCTGCACAGTTGTCCCCTTTTTTTCCTGGCTGGCAATACTTAGATTTCCTCCGTGCAGATGCACGATATTGCGGGCGATGGCCAGGCCCAGCCCAAAGCCGCGTTTTCCATCGCCGGTATTCTTGGTGGTGAAGTAGGGCGTGAAGACGCGTTGCAAATTTTCCGGGCTGATGCCCTCGCCGTGGTCCACGATTTTAATCCGGTGCCAATCGCGGCTCAGTTCTGTCTTAGGCAGCGAAGCCAGATAGATATCGATCTTCGAGCCGGCGGGCGAAGCATCGACCGCATTGGAGAGCAGATTGCAAAGAAGGCGCTTGATTAAAACAGAGTCCATCTCGATGACGACTTCACTTTCCCCTTTAAAGGCAATGGTCACCGCTTTGCCATCCGCATTGGCTTGGACAAGCGCCATGGCCTCCCGCACCATTTCATCGAGCAGGCCCAGCTTGCCCTGCAACTTGGAGGACCGCGAAAAGAAAAGGGCTTCGTTGACGTAGGTGCGCACCGTTTCCAGGTTGCGCAAGCCCATTGGCAGCAATTCGTCAATCGTGTCCTGATTCATTTTGGATTCCCGCAAGAGTTGAAGCAACGTTTGCACCGGCGTCAATAAGTTATTTAAGTCATGGGCCAGCCCTCGTGACATGCGGCCGAGCAAATCCTGTTCATGGACGACCTGCAACTGGTGCCGCAAACGAATCTGGTTGAGCAGCAGGCCCAGGTTGGAAGACAGCTCGGTCAGCAGCCGTAAATCATGCGGCGTGAAAAGGTCGCCGTTGTTTTTCGGTCCCAGCAGCATCAGTCCAACGAGATCATTGGCGGAAAAAAACGGAAAGCAGAATTCCGGCTCGAAGGCCCGCAACTGCTCGCGCGCCGCCCGCTGCAAGACCGATTCCCGGTCCGTATCATAGACGAGGTTGCAGGAAAGAAATTTGGCGCGGTCTTGCTGAAAGTAACGAAAGACAGGCGAATCAATGTTCAAGTCCGACAAATTAATGGCGGCCCGCGTCGGATAAGAGTGCAACAACATGAACCCGCGCGTCGCATCGTCCAGCAGAATGATCTGGTAACTCTTCACCTTCATGGTGTTGGAGAGCAACTCGTCCATCTCGTGGAGAAGCATTTGCGGCTCGGGAAAGGACTTCATCGTTTCAATCAAATTCTTGACGCGCGAATGATATTCAAAACGGTCACCCAGGATTTGCCGTTCCAGGGCATCGCTCCCCTTGCCGAAAAACTGCGGGAAAAAAAGCGAGGCGACGACCGCACTGATCACCAGCACCCCCATCGCGGCCGCGAGGGAGAAGGGAGAGAACTGGGTGGGAGCCAGCCGCGAAAGAACCAGGAGGAGGGCGAACCCGATCAGCACCATGAAGATCAAGCGCACCAGTTGCGCGGCAAACCGGCTCAAGGTGACATGAATATCGAGCAGTTGATGTTGCAGAACACTGTAGCCAATTATGACCACGTAGAACACTGCCGCCATGCTGCCCATCGGATAGAACTTGATATGCGTAAACGGATACACGTCGCGGCCCAAAATCGGCATCAGGTCGTTCGTCCCGAAGACCCACAATCCCATGATGGCCAGGAGCAAGGCCCGCAGGCGCGTTCGCTGGGTCGGAGGCAGCCCTTTTTGTTTGCGGCACAACACCACAACCAGCGCCGAGGTGATGGCCACATAAAAATAGCTGAAGACAAAAAAGAAAGGCCCGGGTATGGACCAATAGCCCACCTCGAGTTTTCGGACCCCCACGATAAATCCCCCAAAAAACAGGCTGATGGCAAACCCGACATGGACGACATATAAAAAGACCAGCATCCGGCGCGCCTGCACCTTCGATATAACAAGGCACAAATGGAACAGGGTGATCGGCATGAAAATCACCCCCAACTGCAGCACCTTCGCCCAATTAAAAGCAGTGGCCGTATCAATGTCCTGGCTGAGATGGAAAACGCCGAGGTTCCATAGCGTGACCGAAATTCCCCACATCATGTAAACCCGGTGCAGGGTGGAACGGTAGTCCCGGCCCAGAACCAGCAGCGTCAAAGCGATATTGAACAGCGTTGCCGTCAACGCCGTAATTCGAATGACATCAAGCATGTTCATGGCTAGACTTTTTTCAACACCAAACAGGCGTACCTTCCGCCGAACCCCGCGTTTAAATTGACGCCCACCTTCACCGGATAAGCCCGCGCTTCGCCGGCCACATAATCCAAATCGCATCCAGGGTCGGGATTGCGCAGATTAATCGTGGGCGGAATTTCTGAATGCCAGATGGTCAGAGCGCAAATCATGGTTTCGATCGCGCCCGAAGCGCCCATGAGATGTCCCGTGATTGGCTTGGTCGCGCTGATGGCCAAACGTTTGGCATGTTCGCGAAATACTTTCTTAATGGCCTTGGTTTCAATCGGATCATTCAAAGGCGTCGCTGAACCGTGGGCGTTGATGTAATCCACCTCCGTCGGATGCACCCGCGCGCTGCGCAACGCCTTCTCCAGCGCCCGTGTGTAACCGACGCCGTCGGGATGCGGGTCGGTCGCGTGATAGGCTTCGCAGCTTCGACCGTGCCCGGCAATTTCCGCGTAAATCTTCGCCCCGCGTCCCAGCGCATGAGACAACTCTTCCAAGACGAAAAAAGCCGAGCCTTCCCCCAGCACAAAACCGTCGCGCGTCCGGTCAAAAGGCCGCATCGCCTCGGCGGGCGCGCAATTTTGTTCCGTCATGGCCCGAACACGGCAAAAGCCGACGTGCAACATCTCCATCGTCTCTTCTGACCCGCCTGCGATGGCCACGTCAATGTCATCGCACTGGATCATGCGCATGGCGTAGCCAATGGCATCATTGCCCGAAGCGCAGCCCGAACAATAAGTTACCGCATGGCCATGGACCCCCAGATGCAAACTGATCGTGCTGCTCCCCTCGCCGCAGTAGCCCGCCACGACATTGTAAGGATGCAGCGCCCGGAAATTGTCATTGTTTTGTTTATAACTGTCGCGCGCTTTAATGATGCTTTCCGCTCCGCTGATGGTCGTTCCCTCGACCACTCCGATCCGGTCGGGGTCAAACTTTTGCAAATCAATTCCAGCGTCCTCGACCGCCTGCGTGGCGGCGGCCACTCCATATTGGATCGTCAAGTCAAAGCGACCCGGCTTGCGGCTCTTGATAAAGTTCGCCACGTCGAAGTCCCTCACTTCGGAGGCGATCTTGACTGGCAAGCGCGAAGCATCGAAACGGCTGACCGGCGCGGCTGAACTGATGCCGCCGCGCACATTGGCCCAGAACGTCTTCAAGTCTTTGCCGCTGGGCGAGATGACTCCCATTCCAGTAATTACGACTCGGCGTTGGGGGTAGTCATTGTTCATGGTAAAATCAATACACTGCTCGCGTCTTTGGTAACTTTGGGAAATGCGCACAGAACTCCACCTGGAAGCAGCTTGACGCTGTTCTTTCCATCATTGCCCCCGCTCTTATCGACCGTTGAGACCCTTTTCTTTAGCACAATCGGCAAAGTGCCAGCCGGAGTCATTTAGAATGTTCTAACGCATTGCCCTCGAAGGTTCAATAGAATTAAGCCGCCCGCCGTCAGTTTCTTTTCTCAATGCGAGATAAACACCTGTCCTACAACTACAATTTCTTGGAAAAAGTGGTTCGATGAGCCGGCCCATCCCGCGTACGTATCACTATATCAGAAATTTCCGTTATCGCAACCTTTGCTTGCCGCCACCAACTCCAAAAAAAACAATCCTGAGAGCGGGCTTAAAGGTCGCCGCCAATTCTGCCGATGAGGAGGATGTGCGAGTCACCTCACGACAGAAGAATTACCTTGTCGAAGCGGTGTTTCTTTGACACAAGTCCTTTATCGCGTTTCCATCAACCCAGTGAAAATTGTGAAAATACATAACTTGTCCAAAATCCCCCGGCTCCTTTCCCTCATTTCGGCCATTGGCCTTTTTTGCGCTCCGCATGCGGCTTTTGCGCTGGGAATCGCCCTTCCGGATCAAGATGCTTTTGCCATCGCCCGGGGAAATGCCTTTGTCGCCACGGCGGACGACCCGGCGGCCATTTTTTATAATCCAGCCGGTATTTCGCAAATAGGCGGCCTGCAAACCTCCGTGGGCGCGTATGGAATTGTTTATCAGGACACCTATCGCAGCGCGAAAGCCTCGGTGAACAGCGAGACTCAACTGGCCGGTCTTCCCCAGGTTTTTTCGACCTGGAATATCTCGAACTATAATCTGACCTTCGGCGTGGGCACATATTCGCCTTATGGCTTGCGCATGGAATGGCCAAACAACGCGCCCTTCGCCGGCATTGGGGAAATGGGGCAAATTGATTATTACACCCTGAATCTGGTGGCAGCTTACCAGCTTTGCCCCCAACTTTCGATTGCGGCCGGTCCGACCTTTAACTATTCCGAGGCCTCCTTGAGGGAGATCGTCCCCTACGCCCCCGGCGCCACCTTTGCTAATGAATTTAAGGGGCGAGACACGGCGGAGGGTTTTTCCGCCGGCATTCTCTGGCACCCGACGGACCGGCATTCCTTCGGCTTATCCTACCGCAATTCGACGGATATGAATTACCAAGGCCATGCCACCTTGCCGGCCTATCCCTTTACCTCCACCACGGGCGCCTCGGCCAATTTTCACTTCCCCAAGACGGTCAATCTCGGCTATTCCTATCGCCCGACCAAGGATTGGAATTTTGAGGCGGATGCGAATTGGACGGATTGGAGCACCCTCCAAACCGTGACGCTCAATCCTCTGCCCGAAACTGTAGCTTTTAACTGGAAGCCCAGTTGGATGTTTGATTTCGGGGCCACCCGCTACCTGGGCGATGGCTGGCGCGTCAGCGGCGGCTACATCTACAGCATGAATTCAGTGCATGATCAGACTTTCAATCCCCTCATCCCCGATTCCGACCGCCATATCTTTAGTCTTGGCGTGGGCAAGAAATACGATCATTTTAGCTGGGATGTGGCGTATCAGTTGGCGTGGGCGCCGGCCCGCGACGTCACCGGCGATACTTCGGGGGCGTCCCTCGGAGAAACCGCCAATGGCCGGTATGAATTTTTGAGTCATGCAATTACCTTCAATCTCGGATATCATTTCTGAGGGCAAATCGGGCCCGGGCGACAAGCCGCGCCGGACTCTTCTCATTGTCGATGATGAGGAAGGGCCCCGGCAATCCTTGCGCGTTGTTTTTAAGGACGACTACAATCTCCTCCTCGCGTCCAATGGGCCGCGCGCGGTTGAATTGGCCCAGCAACACAAGATCAATGCCGCCGTCCTCGATATCCGAATGACAGGCATGAGCGGGACCGAGGTCCTGGAAAAACTCAAGGCCATTCAACCTTCCATCGAGGTCATTATGCTGACCGCTTACGAGACGGTGGACACGGTGCGCCAGGCCTTGCGGTTGGGCGCTTGCGATTATCTCAATAAGCCGTTCGATGTTGCCACCATCCGCAAAGCCGTCGCCACCGCGATGGAGCGCCATTCTTTTGCCGACGAAATTCGCTCGAACAACGAAAAGCTGGCCGCGTTGCAGACGGAACTGCACGACCACAAGTTGCAGGAGGAAATCACCCGCACGCGCGGCGAGATTTACGCCAGTATTATCCACGACATCAACGGCCCCCTCACTATTATTTCCGGCTTCATCCAGATCATCAACCAGCGCATGGGCGATTCCAAGCGGCTGGAAGGCGATGACATGGATATGGTCAAAGACCGGTTGCGCCGCATTACCCGGCAGGTCAGCAATTGCATTGAAATTTCGCATCGTTACCTGAGCTTCATGCGCCAACAGCCGACCGGCCCGGCCCGCGTCAACGTCAATCAGATTTTAGAAGACTTGCGCGAACTGCTCTTTGTCCATCCCAGCAAGGCCAGCAACACTCTCAAGATTCACGTCTTGACCCAGGACGTTGAACTGCAAATCAACGGCACCGACCTGATTCAAATTCTGCTCAACCTGGCCATCAACGCCCTTCAATCCACCACCGAACCGCACTTGGTGGACATCGCCTCGCGTGTGCTGGAAAACGGGATGGATTTCACCCAGATCAAGGAAGGGCCCTCGGACCGTATCCTCTATGGAGAAGGATTTGTCGGCACTCCCCCCCTCCTTCTCATCACCGTGAGTGATGACGGGCCGGGCATTCCGCCGGACGTATTGCCCAAGATTTTTCAGCCTTATTTTACGACCAAAGCGCCGGGCAAAGGGACGGGGCTTGGCCTGGCCATTGTCCACCGCCTGCTCAAAGAGGCCCGAGGCTCCATGCATGTGCATTCGAAGGTGGGCGAAGGCACCGCTTTCAACATTTACCTCCCCGCCACCACCCGGCGCGCTTGATCGACGAATGAAGTCCATGACCGGTTACGGCCGCGGCGAATGCGCTGAGCAAGGCTTCAAGATCACGCTGGAAGTCAGTTCGGTCAATCGCAAGCAAACCGAAATCGCGGTCAACCTGCCGCGCGACCTCGAGGTCCTCGAAGCGCAGATTCGCGATGAAATCAACCGCCGTGTTGCGCGTGGCCGGGTCACAGTGCGGGTCTCCGTCCACGCTGCGGAAGGGGCCGCCGGACAAATGCGCATCAACTCCGCACTGGCCAAAATTTACGCCAAAGAATTGCGCGCCTTGGCCAAATCCCTCGATTTGCCCGACGAAATTACTCTCGACATGCTTAGCCGCGCCCCGGGCGTCCTGCAATCCGAGCAGGAAATCCCCGAAGCGGAAACGCTCTGGCCCGCCACCGCCAAAGCGCTCAAGGCCGCCTTGGACATGATGCTGAAAATGCGCGAGCGCGAGGGCGCCTTTCTGGCCAAGGATTTAAAAGCGCGCATGGCCTTGCTCAAAGCGGGAGTCGCCCGCGTGCAAGCCCGCGCCCCGCAAGTGACCCAGCGCTACCGCGACCAATTGCTCGAACGCATCAAATCGGCCGGCTTGGAAACGCCCGCCTTGGAAGAGGAACGTTTGCTCAAAGAGATATTTTACTTTGCCGATCGCACCGACATCTCGGAGGAGTTGACCCGTTTGCAAAGCCACTTCCAACAATTCAACGACTGCGTCAAATCCGGCGAACCGGTCGGGCGCACCCTTGATTTTCTTTCGCAGGAGATCAATCGCGAAGTCAACACCGTCGGATCCAAAGCCAATGACAGCGCCATATCCCGCGAGGTGGTGCTCCTGAAAGCCGAGCTGGAAAAATTTCGGGAGCAAGTCCAGAATGTCGAATGAAGAACGACCGGCCACCAGCGCCAGACCGGCTATCCACTCCGTTGTTAGTCGTGCTCTCTGCGCCTTCGGGCGGGGGCAAGACGACCCTGTGCCAGGAAATCCTCGCCCGGCATCCGGAGATGGTCCGCATCGTCACCTGCACCACCCGTCCACCCCGTCCCGGCGAAGTGGAAGCGCGCGACTACTTTTTCCTCGATTACCCCACGTTCGCCGAACGCCTGTCCTCCGGCGGTTTCCTCGAACACGCCACGGTCTATAACCATTTTTATGGCATCCCCCGCGCCGAAGTCCTGCACAAGCTGAGCCTGGGCAAAGACGTCCTGCTCAACGTGGATGTTCAAGGCGCGGCCACTCTCTGCGCCCGCGCCGCCGAAGACCCCATTCTGGCTCGCGCTCTCGCCACCGTCTTCCTGACGCCTGCCACTCTCGACGAACTGGAAATTCGCCTGCGCCGGCGCGGCACCGACTCCCCCGCTCAACTGGAAAAACGGCTAAGCCTCGCCCGCCAGGAAATTGCCCAATGGCGTCAGTTCGAATATCTGATCATCAGCACCACGGTGGCCGAGGACGTTCGCCGCATGGAAGCGATCATCGACGCCGAGCGCATGCGCCAAACCCGCTCGACCTTTGCCGTGGACGAGTTGAGTCAAGTAGAACTGCCCGACGGCGGGTCTGATGCCCAACGAGCCTAAAATAAAACAGGTCGTCGTGCTGGGCGCGGGGTTCGGCGGGTTGATGTTTTGCCGGCATTTTCAAATGGCTGGCGTGCGGTTGACGGTGGTGGATCGCACGAATCATCATTTGTTTCAGCCGTTGCTCTATCAGGTGGCGGCGTGCGGACTTTCCGCGCCGGACATCGCCCAGCCCATTCGTTCGATTCTGTCGGACCGGGCCGACATCACCGTGCTGCTGGATAAGGTGACCGGTTTCGATCTCGCGCGGAAACAAGTTTGCCTCGAAAAAAGCACGCTGGACTACGACTATCTCGTGCTGGCCATGGGCGGCCAGACCGGTTATTTCGGACATCCGGAATGGGAACAATTCGCGCCGGGATTAAAGACGCTCGATGACGCCCTGCGCATCCGCAGCCGTATTTTGCTGGCCTTCGAGAAAGCCGAAAACGAGCCCGACGCAGCCGAGCGCGAAAGGCTTATGACCCTCATCATCATCGGCGGCGGCCCGACCGGTGTGGAACTGGCCGGTGCCTTTGCCGAATTGGCGCGAACGGTCTTGAACCGCGATTTTCGCCGCATTGATCCCACCCAGGCGCGCATTCTCCTGCTGGAAGGTTCGCCCTTTGTGCTTTCCAATTTTCCCCGCGAATTGTCCGAAAGCGCCCGACGCCAACTTACGGCTTTAGGCGTGCAAGTCCGCACTTCGACCCTGGTGAAGGATCTCCGCGAAAACGAAGTGGAACTCGCCGGCGGCGAAATCCTCCGCGCTGGAAATATTTTGTGGGCTGCGGGTGTTTCCGCCACGCCGCTGGCCAAAAAACTCGGCGTCGAACTGGACAAAGCCGGACGCGTAAAAGTGCAGCCGGACTTGAGCGCACCCGGCCACCCGGAAATTTTCGCCATCGGCGATATGGCGCTGGCGCTCAACAAAGACGGCACTCCCGTTCCCGGCGTTTCCCCTGCGGCGATGCAAATGGGAAAGCACGTTGCCCAAATTATCGAGAAAGAAATCCGCTCAGGCGCAAACAGCGCATCGCGCCCGCCCTTCAAATATTGGGATAAAGGAACCATGGCCACCATCGGTCGTTCGGCGGCGGTCGCATGGATGGGCAAACTCAAGATTTCCGGTTTGATCGCATGGCTGGCCTGGCTCTTCATCCATCTATTTTTTCTGATCGGTTTTCGCAACAAACTTGCTGTGGTGATGCAATGGACTTACTCCTATTTCGCCTACAAACGCAGCGCCCGCCTCATCACGTACCTGCCGCCCGAACCGGCCAATGAAAAACCAAACATATAAATTCCTATGAATTCCCATGATATTGTACTTCTTGGCGTGAAATTTTCCGTCTTGGCATTTAACAAAACGACGGGGGAGCGCCTTTGGTCCGCCGATCTCGGCTCTGGTCTAAGCGAGGGGTTCGTTACCCTCCTGGCTGACGATAAACAGGTTTACGCGCATAGTCGCGGCAAGTTGTTTTGCTTGGACCTTTTTTCTGGGAAGGAACTTTGGAGCGATACATTGTCAGGTTACGGATACGGACTTGCCTCGCTTGCCGCACCCGGTATCCAACCATCCAGCAGTCCTTCCGGCTACGCCGCCAAACAACAATCGGACTCGCGGGCCGCAAGTACGGGCGTGACTTAACCACATGAGCGTTTCAGCGCGCCAATCACGCCCATCATATATGAAACATTCCGCTCTCATCAGATCAGAGCATGATGCCACGACTGTAGAGTTCCTTGAGCGCGAGACGGACTATTTCAAAGTCAGTCTGAGTAGTCTGGACGTTCACGGTACGGCACGCATTTATAACTATGAGCCGAGACCGGTCCCTCTCGCGGGGTTTTTCCGCGACTTGGCCGTTCATTGGCAAGGTTGGCCTGGAAAGAAGGAGTGGGCATCGCTTGAAAGCGACTTGGCGTTCACTGCAATAAGCGATTCAACTGGTCACACCACCTTATCTGCTCGATTGCGATCCGGTCCGTCTCCTTTCGACTGGAGTTTATCGGTCGTCCTACTACTTCAGGCAGGACAACTCGAGAGCATCGCCTCGCTAATCGACGAGTTTTTTCAGAGTGCTTAAAATCGAAAAAATGGCACATCGTCCCAGAGAGTGGGAATTCAGGTCTTGAAACCCAGAGAATTCATGGCTAAACTTTGTCAGTCGAAATGAGCACCTTAAACGTAAACATTCCAGACCTGCTGCTAAAACAGGTCACGGAAATCGCGGCAAAGAGAAACGTAAGCGTGGATCAGATCGTCTCCATTGCCCTCGTCGCACAAGTTTCCGCCTCGGACGCGCGTGAAAGCATTTCGTCTCGCACAAGCAAAGTGAATTGGGGAAAAGTGGATGAAATACTGTCTGATGTGCCGGACACCGCCCCGCTTCCCGGCGATGAGTTGAGTTGAAACAAGCAGTGAGAGTCCGGTGCGCCAGGATGTTGCAAAGATTTCTCCCCCAGACGGCACGGGTAGTGCTTTAACTTGAAGCATGGCGCATCGTTCCAGAGTGGAAGCGTTTACCAGGAAGGAGTTAGTCGTGGTGATTGTAGTGCTCGTGGCGCTGGTTTTGTTTATTGTCCCGGCGTTGCGCAGGGTGAACCAGACCTCGTCGAGTATCTGCTGTAATTGCCACCTGAAGCAGCTTGGCACCGCTTATCGAATATGGGAAAACGATCGGGGTAATCGGTATCCTGCTTTCGTGCCGCTCACGAATGGCGGCTGGAGCGATCTTCTTTCCCGGCCGAACGCAAGTTCTTACGCCTGGACGAATTACGCGATAATGTCGGACGAACTGGGGCAATCCCCGTTGATTCTAGTTTGCCCTGCCGACGTCCGAAAGCCTGCCCCCGCCTTCAGCCCCTTCATCGCCAACACCAATATTTCCTATTTCGTCGGGATCGTCCCCAACGATACGCTTCCGCAATCCCTTCTTGGCGGCGACCGCAATCTCGGCCCGGGAACGACGCCGGATGCACAATATGGGTTCTCGCCCGCCGATGGCCGAGGCAACGACGTCGTGATCGACGGGCCGGTTTGTTGGTCGTTGAAGATGCACTCGCGTGGAAATGCCGCAGGACGGGGGAATATCCTGCTGGCGGATGGCAGTGCCCAACAAATAACTTCAGCCGCACTGCGCGATAATTGGATCAAACCTGCCTTGGCGGACATAAAATCGCACAATCCATCAACCAATTCCCCTGGCATGCGTCTCATCTTTCCATGAAGCGCTGCATCTATAAAAGTTAATCACACTCTAAAATCGCGCTTTCTTGCGCGGCGGCTGCATCTGTTCTATCCTGCTCGCGGATGCCGACATTGCTCGAAAAAACCCAGGCGAATGCAGCCGCGCGCCTCTCTCTGCCAGCGACCACTCACCCTCGCGAGGAGCTGGCGCGTTTTAAAAACTTTCTCAAGGTCGAAACGCACCGGCTGAAAATTCTCCACCGCGCAGGCGGCGATGGCCGCGAAATTTGCCATGCTCGCGCCGCGATCATTGACCTCTTGCTGCGCTACATCTTGGAAGGGGTCAAGGCGGCCTCCCCGCAATTGGCCCAAGCACCCATGCCCGCTTTTGCGCTGGTGGCCATCGGAGGTTATGGCCGGGCGGAACTGAACCCGCACAGTGACATTGATATTTTGTTCCTGCATGAAAGCGACATGGTTTCGCAAGGCAAGGCGCGGCCCGCTTTGAGCGCCTTGGTCGATGGCTTGCTTTATACCCTGTGGGATTTGGGGTTGAAAGTGGGCCACTCGGTTCGCTCGGTCGATGATTGCGTCAAGGAAGCGAACAGCGAAATGCAATCCAAGACCGCCTTGATCGAAGCCCGGCTCATTACCGGAGACGCCACCCTTTTTGACCGGCTGCATCGAACCACCTTGGCCAAGTGCATCATTGGACAGGAGAACGATTACATTGCGGCGCGGCTGGAAGACCAGGCCTCGCGCCGGCTCAAGTATGGCAACTCCGCCTGCATGCAGGAGCCCAACATCAAGAATGGATGCGGCGGCCTGCGCGATTATCAAAACTTGCTCTGGATGGCGTACTTCAAATATCGCACGCGAACACTCTCTGAGTTGGAAAAAAAAGAAATGATCAGCGCCAGCGAGCGCAAAAAATTGAAAGCCGCCTACAGCTTTCTGCTGCGGGTCCGCAATGAGTTGCATTACTACGTCAATCGAGCCGCCGATGTGCTGGCTAAAAACCTGCAACCGTCCATCGCGTTGAATCTGGGTTACCATGAACGTTCCCCCGGCAAGCGGCTGGAACTTTTCATGGGGGAATTTTACACCCACAGCCGGAACATTGATTTGATTACGCGCACGGTCGAGCAACGGCTCGCCCTCTTCCCCCCGGCTCGCAGGCGGCTCTCCTTCAGCCGGATTTTCGGCGCGAAATCGCCCAAGCACAGCGAGCCATCGGTCGATGGCTTGAACTTCATCAATGGCGAAATTCGCCCCGTTTCCTCGACTATCTTTCGAGACAATCCGAAACGGTTGATGCGCGTTTTCCGCCACGCCCAACAGCGCGGACTCACCCTGCATCCCGACCTCGCCCAACTCATCCGTAATCAGTTGCCTTTGGTAAACAATGCCTTTCTCAGTGATGCGCATGTGCGCGAAACCTTTTTGGAGATACTTGATCAGCGCGGAAATGTCGCCCCCACTCTGCGTATCATGCATGAGACCGGGTTCCTGGGAAAGTTCCTGCCCGAGTTTGGGCGTCTGACCTGCCTGGTGCAGCATGACTTTTATCACCAATATACGGCGGATGAGCATACGCTTGTCTGCATCGAAAAGCTGGACAAGGTATGGAATGCCAAAGTTCCACCCTTCAGTCCTTATGCCGAGATCTTTCGCAGCATCGAAACGCCATTTATCCTTTACCTTGCTTTGCTGCTGCACGATGCGGGCAAGGCCTTTCGCACGGGTCATCACGAGCAAATCGGCGGCAATGTGGCCCTGAGTGTTTCAAGGCGCCTCGGCCTGGACGGCGCCAAGACACATACTTTGCGCCTCGTCATCGAGAGCCATCTGGCCATGGCGCAAATCTCGCAGCGCCGCGACTTGGACGACGCAACAGTCATCACCAATTTCGCCCACCAGATTCAAACCGTGGAGAATCTCGTCTTGCTCACTCTGCATACCTTTGCTGATTCCATGGGGACGAGCGATCAACTGTGGAATGGCTTCAAAGACACTGCCCTTTGGCGGTTGTATCACAAAACCCGCCACGTTTTGTCCGGCGGCACGGAGTTTCTGATTGCGGAAGCGCGCCAGCGCGAATTACTGATCGAAGAAGTCCAGCGCATGGCCCCGCATACGTTCGACCCGGCGGAAATCCAGGCCCACTTTAACAATGTCCCGCCGCGTTACTGTCAAATCAACGAACCGCGCGAAATTCTGCGCGATGTTGCCCAGGTGCATCGCTTCATCCAATTGCAATTGTCCGAGAGCGAAGATAACGCGCTCTTGCCCGTGATTTCCTGGCACAACGAACCGGATCGCGGCTACACCGCAGTCACTATCTGCACCTGGGATCGCGAGCGTCTCTTCAGTAAAATTACCGGCTGCCTGACTGCGGCGGGTTTAAACATCCTGAGCGCGGAAATTCTGAGCCGCGCCGATGGCGTCATTCTGGATACATTTTGTGTGACCGATGCGCGCACTGGCATCCTGGCCAATCGCGAAGAGCGGGAGAAATTCGAGAGCCTGGTGCAAAAAATCCTGACCGGCACGGCGGTCGATTTGCCGGCCTTGATCGCCCGCACCAAAACCGCGCCCGTTTTCTATAAGTCGATCGAGGACGAACGCATTCCCACTGTGATCGCCCTGGACAATGCCACCGCCGAGTTTCGCACTATTATTGACATCCAGGCAGAGGACCGGCTTGGGCTGTTGTATGACATCTCGCAGGCGCTTTCGGCCTTAAAGGTCAACACTCACCTGGCCAAAATTTCCACCGAAAAAGGGGCGGCCATGGATAGCTTCTATGTCACTGACAGCAATGGCGCCAAAATACTGGACCCCGCGCGGCAAAAAATTGTCGAAGAAAAGCTTTATCAAGCAGTGCAAAGCTGAGGCGTAGAAAAAGGGAGGTTTTTCAGTTCCTAATCTTAATCTTAATCTTAATCCTCAGAAATCCCCGACAACACGAAGGAGATTAAGATTAAGATCAGGAAAGAAGAATGGCCCAAAGCTGGAGTTTCCACCCCTGCAAAAAACTTGTTCAGATACCTATTGACAATTCATCTGACGGGCTTATTACTTCTCTACTATGTCAAATATTAATGATCTCACAGTAGCACAACTTAGACGAGCCGTGGAAATCCGCGAGGAAATTGAAAGTCTTCAAGGACAGCTTCAATCCCTCATTGGCGGCGGCTCCAATGCAGCCGCTCCCACGGCCGCTCGCCGTGGTCGCAAGCCCGGACGCCGCGCCAAAGCAGCCGCGCGTGCCGCCGGGACCCGGACCCCAGGCAAGCGCCGGATGTCCGCCGCCGGCCGCGCCCGCATTGCCGCCGCCGCCAGAGAGCGCTGGGCTAAATTCCGATCTGGTTCCGCCTCCGAAGCGCCGGCCCGCGCCCCCAAGAAACGCTTTAACGCCGCCGCCCGCGCCAAACTGAGCGCCGCCGCCAAAGCCCGCTGGGCCAAAGCCAAAGCCGACGGCAAAAGCGGCCTCTGAGCTAGTTTCTTCCCCTGTAGCGTCGAGGCTATGCCTCGACCGGTTGAGCCGCCCCCCCCATCGCTAAAGCTATGGAGGGCAGGCAGGCTCAACACTACAAAACGCTTAGAATAGTTTTCGGGGTATTTTCCGCCAGCGTTGGTGACCTTCGCCAACGCTGGTTGACTCATTCGGCCAGCCAGTTCGCGCCACTCATGCCGAACGCCTCGGCTCGACCACTGAGTTCAGGGTCCCCTTCTCGAATTGATCCCAGGTGGGGGACATTCCGCGCAGTTTACCGACAATTTTAGCCAGCGTCTCGATAACGCAGTCCATTTCTTCGAGGGTATTCTCGGCTCCAAGCGACATCAGGATGGCGCCTTGGGCGAGCGCGGGCGGCAGGCCGATGGCGCTCAGGACAGGCGAAACTTGTAGAGACTGGCTGATGCAATTGGTCCCGCTCGCCAGCGCGATGCCATGCATGTCGCAAAGCAGCAACTGGCTTTCGCCTTCGACGAACTCAGTGGAAATGTTCAAGTTAGTCGGGGAACGCCTCGCACCCGGCTCGGGGCCGTTGAGTTTAAGGAAGGGAATGCGGGCTTTAAGACCATGCCAGAGATGTTGTTGCAGCCGCCGGCAATGCGACTGCCGTTGCCCCAAATCGCGCCGGGCCAATTCCGCCGCCATGCCCGCTCCGACAATGGCCGGCACATTCTCAATGCCTGCGCGCCAGCCATTCTCCTGGGTCCCTCCGTGGATGATGCTCGTTAACCGCGCCCGCCGATTACGGTAAAGCACCCCCACGCCCTTGGGTCCATAAAAGCGATGCGGCGAAAACGAAAGCAAATTCGCTCTCAAGTCCCTGACATCCACCGGCGACCAGCCCGCGCTGGCATCGGCATCGACATAGAACGCCATTCCTTTTTCAGCAGCCACTTCGCTGATCTCGCGAACCGCTTGGACCGTGCCGATGTCATGATTGACATGGTGGATGGCAATTAAAATAGTCTTTTCAGTCACAGCCCCCCGCACCGTCTCGGGATCAATGAAGCCTTCGTGATCGACCTTTACGCGGGTCGCGGTAAAGCCATGCTGTTCCAGATACTTGACTGACTCAATGACAGACGGATGCTCGATCTCGCTGAGAACAATATGATTGCCGCGCCGCTGGCTGGCCAAGGCTGCCCCTTTGACAGCTAGATTGCTCGACTCGGTCCCATCGGAAGTAAAAATGATGTCGTCGGGCGACTCGGCATTAATCAGCGCGGCAATTTGGGAACGGGCCTGGGCAATGGCATCGCGCGCGCGCACGCCATGTTGATGCAGGGACGAAGGGTTGCCAAACGCTTCGGTGAAAAACGGGCGCATGGCCTCGAAGACCTCCGGCAAAACGGGGGTAGCCGCCTGGTGATCCAGATATACGTGTCGCATGTCGATCCTCAACCCCCAACGAATTTTCCGCTCCTAATCTTAATCTTAATCTTAATCCTATTCCGCAAAAAGAGATTAAGATTAAGATTACGATTAGGAGCGGATGAAAAAAACCGCTTACGTCAGCGTAATTTTGTCATCCTTTTTCAGGGTGACGATGGCTTTTTTCCAATCGGGGGCGTGGCCGGCGGCAGTGGTGCGCTTGCGGCGGGCTTTGCCGCGGACATTGAGAGTATTGACTCGCAAGACTTTGACTTTGAAAAGTTCCTGCACCGCATGACGGATTTCCGTCTTGTTGGCCCGCCGGTCGGCGACCACGGTGTATTGGTTGTATTTGTCCGATTGCCGAGTCCCTTTTTCAGTCAACCGAACGGTCTTGATGATTTCAAAAGAGTTCATGTTATTCCTTGGTCAATCGTTGTTCGAGGTCTTCAAAGGCGGTGCGGGTAAAAACAACCTTGTCACTGCGCAAAACCTGGTAGGTGTTGAGCGAATCGCCGGTGGCCAATTCCACCTCGCGCAGATTGCGCGCGGCCAGAAACAAATTCTTATCGACACCATGCGAAACAACGAGGGTGGTCGCGCCGCGCAACTGCAGCGTATCCAGCACGACAATAAATTCCTTGGTCTTGGGCGAAGTCAGTTTCAAATCGTCCACCACCATGACGTCGCCGGCCTTGAGGCGTTCGCTCAGGGCTTTGCGCAAGGCAAGCTGGCGGGTGCTGCGGCTGACCTTCTTGGAAAAGTCGCGCGGCTTGGGCCCGAAAACAACGCCGCCGCCGCGCCACAACGGGGATTGAAACGAACCGGCCCGAGCGCGGCCAGTGCCTTTTTGTTTCCAGGGCTTTTTGTTCGTGCCGGCGACTTCGCCGACGTTCTTGGTGCAGGCGGTGCCCATGCGCTGGGCGGCCCGAAAAGCGGTCACCGTTTGGTGGACGGCTTCGGTGCCTTTGCCATTTTCAATCAGCGAAAATTTAACTTCCAGTTCGCCCTGGTCCTTGCCGTGAATATCTTTGACCGTCAGCTTCATAAATTATTTTTTCTTGGCGTCAGCCTTGGCGGGAGCCGCGGCTTTGGCAGGTGCTGCGCCCTTGGCTTTGGGCGTGGGCGCCTCGTTGGCGGCTACTTGCGCGGCGACAATGCGTTTGGCCCGTTCCGAACCCTTGGGCAATTTCTTCGATTCGCGAATGATGACGTAATCGTTGTTCGATCCAGGAATGGCTCCCTTGATCAACAATAAATTATCAGCCTCGCGCACCTGGATGATCTGCAAATTTTGGGCGGTGCGGCGGACTTGGCCCATGTGGCCGGGCATCTTCATGCCGCGCATAACCGTGCCGGGGAACAAACGCTGGCCAATGGCGCCCGAGCGGCGGCGCCAGCCTTTGGCGCCGTGCGAGGCGTCGCCACCGCGGAAGTTATGGCGTTTCATGACGCCTTCAAAACCGCGGCCTTTGGTGATCCCGATGGCATCCACAAAA
>Ga0075522_10001001_pt1 | contig 21349 bp, 20 predicted proteins | sample NGEPerA_FD_74796 | JGI IMG/M metagenome (GOLD analysis project Ga0075522, IMG submission 74796) | Arctic peat soil microbial communities from the Barrow Environmental Observatory site, Barrow, Alaska, USA - NGEE PermafrostL2-A | ecosystem: Environmental > Terrestrial > Soil > Wetlands > Peat ...
GAGCGCGGCCGCGCTCGGACGGGATAGGCGCGCTTCAGACGCCCGCGATCAGCTTCACCAATTCGCTTTGGCGCTTCGTGCCGGTCTTGCGAAAGAGGTTGTGAAGATGGGTCTTCACGGTCCCCGGCGACACGCCCAGCATCTCCGCCATCGCCTTGACGCCGCTGACCTTGAGCACCGCATCGAGCACGCGGATTTCGCTCGCCGTCAATCTGTAATGCCTGGCCAGCACCTCCAGCGGTGGCGGCGCGTCGGGCACACTCCTGCGGATGAATACCGCGGCGACCGCAGCATAAGCGAGACCGGCCTGCCGCCGGTTGCCCGAGGTCAACGGCAGCACATGGGCAAACCAGCGGTCTTCCGACGACCTCGACAGCGGCACCGCCACGCCACGCACGCCGACCAACGCATCGCCCTTTTCCGCAGCAGCGAAAACGTCCCGCAGGATCCGGTTTGTCTCGGGCACGACCGCGCACAGTGAATTCGCTTCCTCGCGGATCAGACCGCCTTCCCCAAGCATCCTCTTCGCCGGCGCATTGGCGAAAGCGATCAACCCGTCGGCGCCGACGAGCAGCACGGCGGCTTCGACATGATCGAGGGTTTCCGTAAGGGTTTCCTCCACCGCGTTGCTCTGGCCAAAAAGGCGTCCGATCGCGACGGCTCGCTGTAGATGCGGAACGAGCAGGGCCATCCGGCGTCGCGCGTCATCACTCGCAGCCCCCTCGGTCGCATCCATCCGAACGTTGATCAGCGAAGACCTCGTCGTACCCTTTTCGAGATTGACCGCGATCGCGTCCAGGATGCCCTGGGGTTCGACCCATTCCTTGTAGAACCGGGTCTTGACGAAATCGGGTAAAGGCATGAGGTCACCGGTGGTGACGACGGCACCCTCGTCCATAAAGGTAGCCGCCGGGAACATCGGATTCATCGGCAGGTATTTTTCGAAATATAGCTGGGTGTAACGGCGATCATCGTTGAAGATATGGAGTGCTTCGGAGCGCTCGGTGGCGGCATCATGCCAGTACAGGACCCCTGACGACCCGCCAACAAAGGCACAGACGCTTCCGAGCGCGCGATTCCATAGCGCAGGCTCGATCGCGGCGTCGTAGATGTCGCCGATGACCCTTGAAAGCTCGATGGATTCCGACACCAACCGCAATCCGAAAAATCAGGGAGCCAAGCATTTGCGCTTGCGCGGAGAATGCCGCCTGCGAAAGTGAACCCAGCCCCATCGGAAATATTCAGCAAAAAATCCTATTGCGGCGTCGCGACCTCGTCAATCGTTCGAGTTGTGATTGCATTCACGCAGAGACTCGCTTCCCAGGCGAACGTTCCGGATGAAGAAGAACTCGACATCGGCAAGCGTAGCGGTGAGCAGCTAGCCCATCACGCGCCGCACAAAGACAGAGCCCTTCGTCATCACGCACATATAGGAATAGGTTTCGACCGTTCCCGCCGCGATGATGTCGAGATCGACCATGATCGGCCGCGCCTGGCCCTGCCAGGTCGCCAGTATCGCGGGCGGCACGGGCCGGGTTCGCGCCTGCCTGACCACCAGGCCGGAGATGTGCGGCAAGGTTTCCGTGGCTTTCGATATGCAGGCCTTGCTGTCCTCGGCCCGGGCGTTGGTGACGGCAAGCAGGGTCATGAAGGCCGCGATGGTTGTTCTGGCGCGCATTCGGGTCCCCAACATTCAGCGGAAGCCTCCGGTCTCTGGTCCGGCCATACGCGTCCCCCCGCGAACGACATTATAGCCGGGATCGCTGCAAGACGGCGAGGAACGCAAAATCTTTTGCCGCCCGGCTGCAAAGACGGACGCCGGGTGGCATAGTCGGGTCAATCAGCGGCGCGCGCCGGTAGCGACCGGCATGGGGAGGGACCGATGGCCTTGACGGAATCCTACGTCGCAGGAACGAAAACGCCCGCCGTGCGCGACATCACGCTGGGCGGATTGCTCGAAGCCGCCATGAAATCGGCGCCGGACCGGCTTGCGCTGATCGCCGGCGTGCCCGACCCGGCGCTGCGCCGGCAATGGACCTATCGCGAGTTGCACGCCGAGGCGGAGCGCACCGCGCGCGCCTTGCTCTGCCGCTTCAAGCCAGGCGAGCGGGTCGCGGTCTGGGCGCAAAACCTGCCGGAATGGATCATGCTCGAATTCGGCGCGGCGATGGCGGGCGTCGTGCTGGTCACCGTCAATCCCGGCTTCAGGGCGCGGGAAGTCGAATATGTGCTGAAGCAATCGCGCTCGGCCGGCGTGTTCGTCGTGAATTCCTTCCGCGGCAATCCGATGCTGGAGACGGCGCGCGAGGTCGCGCCGCGCTGCCCGGAATTGCGCGAGATCATCTGCTTCGACGACTGGCCGGCGTTCATCGCCGCCGGCGACGACAGGACCATCGCGCTTCCCTTGGTCATGCCGACCGATCCCGTGATGATCCAGTATACCTCCGGCACGACCGGCTTTCCGAAGGGCGCGCTGCTGCATCATCGCGGGCTTGCCAACAACGGCGCCGACACCGCCGACCGCATGGGATTCGGGCCCGGCGACGTCTTCGTGACGACGATGCCGCTGTTCCACACCGGCGGCTGCGTCTGCTGCGTGCTTGGCGCGGTATCGCAGGCCGCGACGCAGGTATTGCTGGAGGCGTTCGAGCCGGGGCTCGTGATCGAACTGTTTGCGACCTATCGCGGCAACGCCATGGTCGGCGTGCCGACCATGCTGGTGGCGATGCTGGAGCATGCTTCCTTTGCCTCGACCGACCTGTCCTCGGTCAAGGCGATCTGCTCGGGCGGCTCGACAGTGCCGGCCGCGCTCGTCACCTTGTTCGAGCAGAAGCTGGGGGCGCCCTTCACCATCGTGTTCGGACAGACCGAATGTTCGCCGGTCGCGGCCCAGACCATGACCACCGACACCATCGAGGACAAGGCAGGCACCATCGGCCTGCCGCTGCCCAACATGGAGAACAAGATCATCGATCCCGACACCGGCAAGACCTGCGCGATCGGCGAAATCGGCGAGTTCTGCACCCGCGGCTATCACATCATGCTCGGCTATTTCGAGATGCCGGAGGCGACCGCCGCCGCGATCGACGCCGACGGCTGGCTGCATACCGGCGATCTCTGCGCGATGGATTCGCGCGGCTATTGCACCGTCGAGGGCAGGCTAAAGGACATGATCATCCGCGGCGGCGAGAACATCTATCCGCGCGAGCTCGAGGAGTTGCTGTTTCGCCATCCCAAGGTCGGCGAGGTCGCCATCGTCGGCGTGCCGCATGAGAAATGGGGCGAGGAAGTCGCGGCCTTCATCCGCCCCGCGCCCGGCGCCATCGTCGACAAGGACGAGCTGACCGATTACATGCGTGCTTCGCTCGCGCCGCACAAGACGCCAAGGCACTGGTTCGCGGTCGAGGCGTTTCCGCTGACGGGATCGGGCAAGATCCAGAAATTCAAGCTGCGTGAATCCTGGGCGAAGGGCGAACTGCAGCCGCTGTAAGGCGCAAGCTTCCGGCCGCGTCGCGAATGGCGCGACGCGTCGATGCCGCGCCCTTCAATACACCCTCGGCAAGCCGGATCGCGGCCCGCTCGGCCTCTCGGGCGTTATGGAAGGTCCGGCCTTCCAACGCATGGAAACGGCGGGTGGCGGCAAAGAAGCAAAAGCCGTCTTTGGTCCGCACCACGATTCCGGCCGCCTGCGAGGCGACTTCGATGATGTATGTTTCCGACATTTCCTTGCCAGACCCTTGCTACTCAGCACCGCGCCGATAACGGGAAAGGGTGGGAAAAAGTTCCGGGCTCGTCGATGCTCCCGACTGAGCCTGCATCTACAAATAAGTCCGTCACACGGCCTTTGCCTGACGCTTATTTGGCGTTGCTGGCGGGCAGTTGGACCGGCACGTGCGACGAAGTGCTGACGACGCGCTGGTTGCCATCCGGTAAGTGCGGGTCCTGAGTGCCTCGAGCACCAGCATGAATTTTTCGGCAAGCATGGCGTAGACTCCCTTGAGACGCTGCGATGGTGCGCGCGCCATGTATCCGGTCGTCTTCGTCGGATCTTCAAAATGGCTTCTTCAATCACCTCGTTGCTTCCTGGCAGGCCCCGCCACGAAACCGGCTCACGCGACCGTGAGCGGCTTGGCGGTTTCGGCGCTGCCGCGGCCTTGCCTGCCGACAGGCATCGGGTCATCGAATTGGCCGCTTCCGGACGCGCGGAAGTGATGTAGCCTTCAAGGGCGGAACGACTGCAGCCGCGGACCGGGGAGGAGAAAATGAACAAGCATGAGGCCAGCGCAGTGCTGGCCGTCGCCTCTGCCGAGGATTACAGGCTCAACCCCACCCGCTGGGGCAGCCCCGAGGTCGCCGCGCTGTTTCCCGGATTCCAGCATCTGGACATGCGGACCAGCGGGGCCGTCATTCGATTGCGCCATGGCGGATCCGGACCGCCCTTGCTGCTGCTGCACGGCAATCCCCAGAACCACGTCGCCTGGCACAAGATCGCCTCACGGCTTGCCCAGCACTATCACGTCGTGCTGCCGGACCTGCGCGGCTATGGCGATAGTTCGCTGCCCGAGCCGGGGCCGAACCACATCAATTACAGTTTTCGCGCCATGGCGCAGGACATGGTCGAGGTGATGGAGCAGCTTGGCTACAGCCGGTTCTACCTCGCCGGCTGCGATCGCGGCGCCCGCACCTCGCACCGCCTGTGCCTCGATCATCCCGAGCGGGTGATCAAGGTCTGCCTCGCCGACATCATGCCCAATTACTTCGTGTGGACGAACATCACCAAGGCCTGGGTGATCGGCACCTGGCACTGGGCCTTCATGGCGCAGCCCGAGCCGTTTCCGGAGCGCATGATCAGCGCCGTCCCGGCGGAGTTTTTCCTGAAGAGCCGGATGACCATCCGCGGCGGCAATGGCCTCGATTTCCTCACGCCCGCGGTATTCGACGAATATGTCAGATGCTACACGCTGAAAACCATCACCGGCTCATGCCGCGATTATCGCGCTACCGCGACCTGCGACCTCGAGATGGACACCGCCGACAAGGACCGGCAGATCGAGATGCCCGCGATCGTGTTGTGGGGCGCGCGCGGACATTCTCCTGCCCGGGCGAAGCAATTTCTCGACGTCTGGAAGAAATTCGCCAAAAACCTCGAATATGGCGAGGCCATGGACTGCGGCCACTACATGGCCGAGGACATGCCCGATGAGATCTACGACAAATTCAGGAAGTTCTTCGTTTCGTAACCCATGGATCGGTCGACCGGCGCGGTCAGGCCGGAATCGGCGGCGGACCCTGCTGGATCACCTGCGGACGGCCGGACTCGTCGATCGAGACATAGGTGAAATTGCCGTCGGTCACCAGGATCGAATGCATCTCCTTGCGACGCAGCACCCAGGCCTCGAGATGGACGGTGACCGACGTCTTGCCGGTCTTGACCAGGTTGGCATGCACGGAAACGAGGTCGCCGACAAACACGGGCTTGCGGAAATTCATCGCCTCGATCGCGACCGTCACGGTGCGGGATTTCGCGATCTTGGAGGCGAAGATTCCGCCGCCGATATCCATCTGGCTGAGCAGCCAACCGCCGAAGATGTCGCCGTTCTGGTTGGTGTCGGCCGGCATCGCCAGCGTGCGGGTGCAGAGATCGCCGCAGGGCTCGGTCTCGTTATTCACCGGGGCATGGACGGCTGTCGTGTCGGTCACTTGAAGGTCTCCCAGCCGGCATCCGGCGTGAACCGGCCGCCGAATTTCGCGGCCAGCGATCGCAATGTCTCCGCAACGTTCGAAGGGCCGCGCGTGCGGGCGTAGTTCAGCGGGCCGCCGCGGAACGGCGCGTAGCCGGTGCCGAAGATCATGGCGCCATCGACCATGTCCGCGTCGTCGACGATGCCCTCGCGCAAGGCCGCGACGCAGACGTTCGACATCGGTAGGATCAGCCGGTCGATCATTTCCGGGCTGGGTTGCGCGGTCGAGGGCGAGGACGCCGTCTTGACCGCCTTGCCGTCCTTCCAGACGTAGAAACCCTTGCCGGTTTTGCGGCCGAGTTCGGCCTTGGCCACCTTGTCGCGCAGCCAGGCCGGCGTCGGCGGCAGCGAATCGCCGAATTTCGAGCGCAGCATGTCGCCGACGTCGAGACAGATGTCGAGGCCGACCTGGTCGGCGAGTTCGATCGGGCCCATCGGCATGCCGAATTTCTCCGCGGCGGCATCGATCGTGAGCTTGTCGATATGCTCGTCCAGCATCAGCATCGCTTCGAGCATGTAGGGCGTCAGCGCGCGATTGACGAGGAAGCCGGGCGAACTCTTGACCGGCAGCGGCAGCCGGTCGATGGCGCCGACAAAGGCCAGCGCTTCCTTCAGCAGTTGCGGATCGGTGCCGTCATGGCTGACGACCTCGACGAGCTGCAGCCGGGAGACCGGATTGAAGAAATGCAGGCCGAGCAGCCGTTCGGGCTTCGCGAGCGTGGTGCGCAGATCCTGCAGCGGAATGCTCGAGGTGTTGGTGGCAAGGATCGCACCCGGCTTCATCCTGGGCTCGAGGCCGCCATAAACCTTCTGCTTCAGCTCCAGCTTTTCCGGCACCGCCTCGATGATCAGATCGGCATTGCGCACGCCTTCGCCGTCGAGGTCGGGCATCAACCGGTCCAGCGCATCGCGGACGTCGGTCTTCTTGTGCATGATCTTGCCGAACAGGTCGGACGCGCGCTTCATCGCGCCCGCGATCGGTTCCGGCTTCATGTCGGCCAGCGTGACATGCATGCCTTGATTGGCGCACCACGCCGCGATGTCGCCGCCCATGGCGCCGGCGCCGATGACATGGACACGGCCGATGGTATTACCGGAGCCGGCGACCTTCTTCATCTGCTCGCGCAGGAAGAACACCCGGATCAGGTTTTGCGCGGTCGGCGTCACCATCAGGCGGGCGAAGGAAGTTTTTTCGGCGGCCAGCATGGCCGCCTTGTCGCCGCCGTGCTTTTCCCAGAGATCGATCAGCGCGTAAGGCGCGGGATAATGCTCACGCGGCGCGGCCTTCTCGGCTTCGCTGCGCATGCGCGAGGCAAGGAAACCGCGCACCGGCCCAAAATTCAGGATCGTGTTCAACAGGCCCGGCCTGGCGTGTTTCAGCCGGCCAAACACCGCGTCCTTTACCGCGTTGCGGACGTGCCGCTCCTGCGTCACCGCATCGACCAGCCCGAGCGACTTCGCCCGGCGCGCATCGATCGTCCTGCCGGTCAGCATCAAGGTCATCGCCTGCATCGGGTTGACGAGAGCCGTGAACCGCGCAGTGCCGCCGAGGCCCGGATGCAGGCCGAGCATCACTTCCGGGAAGCCAAAGCGCGCGCCCTCGATCGCGATCCGCGACTGGCAGGCGAGCGCGATTTCGAGACCGCCGCCGAGGCAGAAACCGTGGATCACCGCGACGCTCGGGATCTTCAGGCCTTCGAGGCGATCGACCACCGCATGGGCGCGGGCCATCGGGACCTCGACCGCGCCGACGTCGCTGGCACCACGGAATTCGTTGACGTCGGCGCCCGCAATGAAACCGGATTTCTTCGCCGAGCGGATGACGAGCCCGGCCGGCCGCTGGCCTTCGAGCGCGGTCACGACCGCGTCGAGTTCCTCGATGACTTCGGCCGACAGCGTGTTGGCGCTGCTGCCGGCGCGATCGAACAACAGCCAGGCGATGCCATCGGCATCCCGCGTCAGCTTGAAATTGCGATACAGACCACTTGCGTCGGGCGTGGGCCCTAATTCGAGCACGCGATCTGCGAGAACGTCGAGGACATGGCTCTCCATCATTACACCATCTCGATCAGCATGGCGCCACCCTGGCCGCCGCCGATGCATTCGGTGGCGATGCCGCGCCTGGTGCCGAGCCGCTTCATCGCATTGACGAGATGCAGCACGATGCGGTTGCCGCTGCAGCCGACGGGATGGCCGAGGCTGATGGCGCCACCATCGACATTGAGCCTGGCGCGGTCGATCTCGCCGGCGGCGCCCTCGAGGTTCAGGACATCGCGGCAGAATTTCTCGTCGTTCCAGGCAGCGAGGCAACCCAGCACTTGCGCGGCAAAGGCTTCGTTCAATTCCCAGGTCTCGACGTCGGCGAGCGTCATCTTGTTGCGCTTCAACAGTTCGGTCGATGACAGCACCGGACCCAGGCCCATGATCGAGGGATCGAGCGCCGACCATTGGCTGTCGACAATCACGGCTTTCGGTGTCAGCCCGTGCTTTTTGACGGCCTCTTCGGAAGCGAGAATGGTCCAGCAGGCGCCGTCGGTGATCTGCGAGGAATTGCCGGCGGTGACCTGGCCCCAGGGACGCTCGAACACCGGCTTCAGCTTTGCCAGCGTCTCCGGCGTCGAATCCGGCCGCACGCCGTCATCGTGATCGTAGAATTTGCCGTCACGGCCGAAGGCGGTTTCGACCTCGCCCTTCAGAAAACCCTGCTTCTGCGCATTGGCAAGCCGCTGGTGGCTCTCGGCCGCATAGGCGTCCGACTGCGCCCGCGTGACGCCGAAGAGATGACCGACCACTTCGGCGGTCTGGCCCATATTGAGTTCGGTGATCGGATCGGTCAGCCCGCGCTCCAGCCCGATGATCGGCTTGAAATAAGCCGGCCGCGCCTTGGCCAGTGCGGCGATCTTGGCCAAAATGCCCTTGGCGCCGGCCAACCCTGCGAACCAGCGCACGCCCTGCTGCGGCCAGACCAGCGGCGCATAGCTCAGTGCCTCGGCGCCACCGGCGAGGATCATGTCCGAGGTGCCCTGCTGGATGTAGCGGTAGGCCGTGTCGATCGACTGCATGCCGGAGCCGCAATTGATCTGCACCGTGAAGGCGACCATCGCTTCTCCCATGCCGAGCCGGAGTGCTGCGACACGGGCCGGATTCATCTCGTCTGCGATGACATTGACGCAGCCGAGGATGACCTGATCGAAGGCGGTGGGCGCGAAGGGTTGCCGGGCCAGCAGCGGCCGGCCGCATTGCACGGCGAGATCGACCGGCGTGAACGGGCCGGGGCCGGAGCGTGCCTTCAGGAATGGCGTCCGGCTGCCGTCGACGATGAAAACCTGTCGCGCCATCAGCTTGCCGCCCTCGTCTCACCCAACCCTTGAAAGAATTGATGCACGTCGGCAGGCTTTTTGTAAATTGGCGAAAGGTCTTCGGGCGCGAAGTCATCGACCTCGACCACTTTCGCAACCGCCTGATGCGCCGCTGCAACCTGGTCGCCTTCGGCCTGGGTGATGACGCCCTTCTTCACCGCCTCCTCCGCATCGTGGATGTGGGCGGCGCGCATTCGTCTGGCGATGTCTTCGGCGCCGGTGACCAGCAGAAACGCCTTTTCCAGCCGCGCCACGCCGCGGTCGTCGTCGACATGCGACAAATCCGGCGTCAGCCGGTCGCGCGCCGCCGAAGGCTCCAGAACGAGCTGCGCACACTCATGCACAACTCGGTCGGAAGGACCGAGCACGCGGGCGCCGAACGGCTGGATCACGAACTTTAGTATAAGCGCGACAAAGCGATTGGGCAGGTTGGCGAGAATTTCCGCGAAGCGGTTTTCGATGGTCCTGAACCCGCTCGCCATGCACCACTCCAGGGCGGGAAGATCGGCCGCCTGACGCCCCTCGTCCTGCCAGCGCTTCAGCGCCGCCGAGAGCAGATAGAGTTCGGAGAGAATGTCGCCGAACCGCGCCGACAGCATTTCCTTGCGCTTCAGCGCGCCGCCCAGTGTCAACAGCGCCATGTCGGCGCAGAGCGCGAATGCCGAGGAATGGCGCGAGAGCTGGCGATAGAACCCGGTCGCCTCGGCGGCGTCCGGCGCCGGCGCGAACATGCCACCGGTCCAGCTACGGCCCCAGGCGCGAAACAGCGTCGTAAAACTGTGGCCGACATGTTTCCAGAACGCCTTGTCGAAGGCATCCAGCCCCTTGGCGCGATCCTGGTCGCCGAGCGCGTTCATTTCTTCCAGAAGATAAGGGTGGGCGCGGATCGCGCCCTGCCCGAACACGATCAGATTGCGGGTCAGGATGTTGGCGCCTTCCACGGTGATGCCGACCGGCACCGAACGATAGAGATTGCCGAGATAATTCTGCGGGCCGTCGATCACGGCCTTGCCGCCATGGATGTCCATGGCGTCGTCGATCGCGATCCGCATCCGCTCGGTGGCCTGCAGCTTCATGATGCCGGAAATGACCGCGGGATGATGGCCCTGGTTGAGCGCCGCGCAAGTGAGCCGCCGCGCCGCATCGAGCAGATAGGCCGTGCCGGCAATCCGCGCCAGCGGCTCCTCGATGCCCTCGAATTTGCCGATGGGAACGTTGAATTGCTCGCGGATCCGGGCATAGGCACCGGTGGTCCGCGCCGCATAGGCTGCGCCCGCCGCCGACAGCGAGGGCAGCGAAATGCCGCGGCCGGCGGCAAGCGCCGTCATCAGCATTTTCCAGCCCTGGCCAAGACGTTCTTGCCCGCCGATGATGTAATCCATCGGGATGAAGACGTCGCGGCCCCAGTTCGGACCGTTCTGGAACACCTGCATCGCCGGCAGGTGGCGATGGCCGATGGAGACGCCGGGCAGATGGGTAGGGATCAGCGCGACCGTGATGCCGAGTTCGTCCTGCGATCCCACGAGATGATCCGGATCATAGGCCTTGAAGGCGAGCCCCAATAACGTCGCGACCGGGCCGAGCGTGATGTAGCGCTTGTGCCAGTTGAGCCGCAGTCCCAGCACTTCGCGGCCCTCGAAGTTGCCTTTGCAGATGATGCCGGAATCGATCATCGAGGCGGCGTCGGAGCCCGCTTCCGGGCTGGTCAGACCGAAGCAGGGGATATCGCGGCCATCGGCGAGCCGCGGCAGCCATTGCTGCTGCTGGTCTTTGGTCCCGAACCGCATCAAGAGTTCGCCGGGGCCGAGCGAATTCGGCACCATCACGGTGACGGCCGCGGTGAGCGAGCGCGATGAAAGTTTCCGCACCACCTCGGAATGCGCATAGGGCGAGAAGCCGAGCCCGCCGAATTCTTTGGGAATGATCATGCCGAAGAATTTGTGGAGCTTGATGAAGTCCCAAGCCTCCGGCGGCAGGTCGCGCCACTCCCAATTGATCTTCCAATCGTCGAGCATGGCGCAGAGTTCGTCGACCGGGCCGTTGAGAAAGGCGTGTTCTTCCGGGGTCAGGGTCGCGGGCGCGTTGGCGAGCAATTTCGACCAATCGGGATTGCCGGTGAACAGGTCGGCATCCCACCAGACGTCGCCGGCCTCCAGCGCCTCGCGTTCGGTGTCGGACATGGCCGGCAAGACGCCGTGCGCCCACGAGAAGATCGGCTTGGTGATGAAATCGCGGCGAAAGCTCATGGCGATGTCCTTGTGGTCGGTGGTACGGCGCGAGGTAGCGGGGACGCTTATGCCAAAAGACAGCTCATTGTAGCCGAAAGCATGCGATTCAGGTGAACACTTCGCAGCGCAAATAAAGCGAAATTGATCCAAAGCCCGGGGAAACAACAATGGTGATCGGATGCAACGGTTCCGAAACGCTACTCGTCTCTCCCCGCAAGACCGGGCGAGGAGTCAAGGTCAATCCGGCCGGACCATCTCGAACATGTTTTCCGGCTCGATGACGAAATAATCGCCCCGCCGGCCGGCGCGGACGATCGGGCGGGCCAGCGCGGTCTGGTAGACGCCGTCCTTGATAAAGGCCTTGTCGATGTGGACGGCGACGACCTCGCCGAGCGTGAGCCAGGACTGCGCCTTCCTGCCGTCGGCGCCCTGCAGCTGGATGATCTGGGAGAGTTTGCATTCGAAGGTGACCGGGCTTTCCGCGACCCGGGGCACATTGACGAGCTTGCCCGGGGTCGCCGTCAGTCCGGCGATCTGGAATTCACTGACGTCGCGGGCGACATGCGCGGCGGTGGCGTTCATCTGCTGCGCCAGATCCATGGTGGCAAGATTCCAGACGAACTCCCTGGTCTCCTCGATGTTGCCGACGCTGTCCTTCCAGTTGGTCGAGGAAAACCCGATGATCGGCGGGGTGTAACAGAACGCGTTGAAAAAGCTGTACGGCGCGAGATTGACGTTGCCCTTGGCGTCGCGCGACGAAATCCAGCCGATCGGGCGCGGCGCGATGATGGCGTTGAAGGGATCGTGCTTCAGGCCGTGGCCGTCTTTCGGCTCGTAGAAGTGCAGGTCTTTCGGGCTTGTTGCGTCCACGGTGATTTTCCCTTTGGTTTTGCTCAATTTAGTCGCCCTTGCGGGCAGCGCAAGCGAATTGACCCTTTCCGGATTGGCTCTGCTCGCCGGCGCGACATCCGCACAAAAATCCGCAAATCCCGAGCGGCCCGCACAAACCCGCGGCCAACTGGCCGGCGTGGTCGCCGCCAAGGGCAAGATCATCCGCATTCAATTCCCGAGAACGCGCCTGCCGCGACGGCTGCTATGAATGCTTGGTGGCTCGAAAATTTGTCCGTTCGATCACGCGTCATCGCCTTCGCCAGGAAGAGCGCGATCCATGGCTGGCCGGTCGGCGTCCGCTGGCGCTGTTTCTCGATGCGCTCGGCGTCGTTGCGGCCAACAACCGGAATCCAGGTGACGCGCCGAACCCGGATGGTCATGATCGCACTGTTCCTCGCGAGGGCGATCAGAGCGATAGGGCGCAATCGGCCCTCGCAACGACCGACGCTACCGGCCGCCTAGCGCTTTTTCTTCCCCGCCTTCTTGGCCGATTTTTTGGCAGCTTTCTTGGCAACCTTCTTGGGCGCTTTCCTGACGGCTTTCTTCGCGGTCCTTTTGGAAGCCTTGGCTACCTTCTTCGCCGTGGGCTTTCTCGCAACCTTGCGCGCAGATTTGGCGGTGGCTTTCTTCCTGGCCGCTTTCCTGGCACCGGTGTTGCCGGCCGCCTTGGCCTGCCTCGGCGCGGCGTGTTTTTTCTTCCGGGCGGGTGCTGCCGCCGCCGATGGCGCCATCATGGGATCGACGAAACCGTCCGCCGCCATCGGCATATAGGCGGCTGTCCGCTCGTCCGCCTTCAACGGCGGCTCTTCGACCTGCAACGCGTGGCTCGCGGCATCTGCCGCCAGCGTCGCGATGTCCTTCACCGTGTCGGTGATCTTTTCCAGGATCGATTTGTCTTTATCCATAGAAGCCCCCAGGGTTGGATATTCGGGGCGTTAACCGGCTGGGAACCTGCCGGTTCCATCGCTCGCCTTAATCTGCGAGCTGAAACCGTTCGAACCGATGCAGCTCCTCCTCGATGCGGCGCTTGATATCCTTCCGCGCGCCTCTTGGCACGCCGACCCAGCTCCACTTCTGCACCAGCAACTTCTTGTTCTTGCGGTCGGTCTTGAGGTCGAGCGCGGCGACGATTTCCTCACCTGCCAACACCGGCAACGCGAAATAGCCGAACACGCGCTTTTCCTTCGGGACATAGGCCTCGAAGCGATGGTCGTAATCGAAGATCTGATGCGTCCGCTTGCGCTGGATGATGAGCGGATCGAACGGCGAGAGGATGTGGACGAGGTCGGAACCGACCTCACCGGCGTTCTCCAGCGTCGCTGGCGCCGTCCAATGCTCTTTGGCCGCGCCTTCGAGGGCGACCGGCGCGAGCTCACCGCGCCGCACCCTCGCCTCGATCAGGCGGGCGACCTGCGCCTTGCTCGGCGCGTCGAGATGGCAGATCGAATCCAGCGAGACGAGCCCTTGCGCGCGCAGCGCGCGGTCGACCAGATAGCCCGAGACTTCGCGCGCCGAAGCGCCCTTTGGCGGCTTCTCCCAACCGAAGTGCCGCGTGATCAGCTCATAGGTCTTGAGCATGCCGTTGCGTTCGGAAATCGTCGCAACGCCTTGATAGAACAGGAGCTGCAGCGCCCGCTTCGACGGCTTGCGGCTCGCCCACAGATGCTCCTTGTCGACCAGCACATCGTCATCGATATCGCGGATCGTCAGCGCACCGTCGCGGCGCAGCAGCCGCAGCACCTTGCGCAGGTCGGCAGGTTTGACCGAACTCAGCCAGATGTGGCCTTCGCGCCGGTGCAGTCTCATGGCCGGAATGAAGAAGCGCAAATCCTTCGACGCCACGTAGGACAAAGCATGGGTCCAGTATTCGAACACGCTCTTGTCGACGCTCTGGGCCTGGCGCAAATCGGCGCGGCGGTAATCGGGAATCCGGCTCCAGAGAATGTGGTGGTGGCTGCGCTCGATCACGTTGATGGTGTCGATCTGGACATAGCCGAGATGTTCGACGGCCGCCGCCGTCGCCTGCGGCCCGTCGCCGAACGGCGTCCGCGTGTCGAGCCGCTGGGCGCGCAGCCAGATGCGCCTGGCCGCAGCCTTGGGCAGGGGAAAGGGGATTTTGGCGCGGGACATCGCCGGACAATTTAGCCGGATTCGCGCGCCCGGCCAGAGACCTCAGCGCGCAAGATCGAGCTTGTAGAGGTCTTTGCCGATGGCAAAAACGGATGTGCCGCCATCGGCGCGGTGCACGAACCTGATCTTGTTGGTGGAAAGCCCCATCGCTTGCGCCGCCCAGGTCTTGCCGCCGTCAGTCGTGGCGTAGCCACCGGTCGAACCACCGACCCAACCCCTCGCCTCATCGATGAAGCCGATGCCATAGGGGATCCAGTCCCTGTCATGGCTCACTGTCAGCTGCCGCCAATGCTCGCCGCCATCCTCGGTTTTCACCACATAGCCGCGCGCTTCGCCCGCCGGCGCCTGATAGCTGATGATGGTGGCATAGCCGACCCTGGCGCTCGGAAATGCCAGCTTCCAGTTGACATCGCCGGCCCGATCGCTTTCGAACACCGCGCGCCAGGACTTGCCGCCATCCGTCGTCTTCAGGATTCGCGCATGCGCCTTGTCTTCTTCGGCCGCACTTGCGCCCGCGATGAAGCCGGTCGCGGCATCGACAAAATGAATGTCGAGGATCATGCCGGTCACACCGCTCATGTCCCGGGCGCGGAACGTCTGGCCGCCGTCGAAGGATTCGAGCAGGCCGGCCGGACCACCGACCCGGCCGCCGGCGCGTACCGCCAACACCCTGCCGTCGAGTTTGAGGATGTCGATGGCGCAGACGCCCGCGATCTGGCGGCCCTGGACCAACTTGACCGCCGCCCAATGTACCCCGCCGTCGTGGCTGACATAGAGCGGCTGCCGGTCGGTTACATCAGAGAAATAGCCGGGCCCGACATTGCCGAGAAAGCCGGTATTTTCGTCGGCGAATTCCAGCGCGCGCACATAAGTGCCTTGCTTGGTCCAGATGATGGTCCAGGCCTCGCCGCCGTCATCGGTGCGATAGATGCGCCCCTCGCCATTGCCGTACCAGCCGGTCAAGGCATCGGCGAAGGCAATCGCGTCCTGCTTGTTGTTGAGAGTGTAGGGCTCGGTCGGCAATTTCACCCAGCCGTCGCCGGCAAATGCGAGGGCCGGAAGCGCCAATGTCAGACCGATCGCGAGAACCGACCGGTGCAACCGGCGCGTCATCATGGAAAACTTCCGTCGCCTGAGGCCTAAGGCCGCGCCGCCCGGAAGGCGGCGCAGCGGCTTCGAAACATCACATCCTGGGCTTCATCATGCTCATCTTCTGGGCCTGCATGTAGTGCATGCAGGCGCTGCGCATCTTGCCTTTGCTCATATCCATATTGGCCATCGCCAATTCCTTGTTCGCGGCCGATTGGCCGGGCGGCATCATGGCGGCGGATTTGGCCATGTTTGCACCCGTGCACGCCATCATGGCCGCCGATGCGGGCGAAAGGGCCAAAGCCGAAAGCATCGCGGCAGCGATCAAAAGTCTCATCTGAACCTCGCTGAGAAATCAAACCAGCGGAATGCTGGCAATCAAGATACGCAATTTCTATCGCTTTCGTTCAGCGAGAATACAATTTCAGGTGTGTTGCGCTGCAATGTGGGACCGGTGGGAAAGGCTGATCGGGCGAGACGCCAAGCCGCTCAGTGCTTCGGCTGCGCGCCGATGCTCCCCGTCGCGGTGTCGGGCTCGCAGGAGGCCTTGCCGCGTTCGGCGGCCTGGCATTTGTAGACATTGCCGGTGAGCCGGTCGATCAGCCACATATTGTCGTCGTTCGGGCTGTCCATGCCGATGAAGCGCGTGCCGACGGCCGTGACCAGCGTCGACAAAAGGATTGCCGCCGCGATCATCGCCGCGCCGATCAGGACCGGCATTGAACTCGCTGCGCGATCCGGCATAGCCGCACGATATCCCTGATACTCGCCGTATCGTTTCGGTGACTGGAACAAGACCTGACGCTTCGCTGTCTTTGTTTTTCTTCTGTTTTATCCGCGAGCCGCCTTCCTAGACAGGCATCTGGCCGTTTTGTTGTCCGCACCCCGGCGCTGGCGCGACCGCTTTGCGACCGTGTTGAATTCGGACCGCGCCGCCATGCATGCCCGCCCGTGTCGCACGAGACCTGAGCCGACGATGCAACGCATCCGGAACACTACGAAGCTGGATCATCTTGGCCATGCGCAAAAACAGGGACAGATGGAGCTTACGCCTCATTCTGGCCCGCCGTAGAAATCATGACGAAAAAGGCAGCCCGCAAGGACCGCCTTTTCCAGGATGTTCCACTTGATAGCGAGAAAGTCTTACCGCCGTCCGAACAGCCCGCCCATCATGCCGCCGAAGAGGCCGCCGGGGCCGCCGCGATAGTGCCGGCCGCCGCCTCCGCCGCCACCATAATGGCGGGCGTGGCGCGTCGACTCGTCATCCGACGAGGAGTCGTCATTGGAGGCAACCCGGGTGGCGACGATCTCGGACTGCAGCGCCTTGAGCTGCAGCGCGTTGAGAAAGCCGGTCCTGGGATAGCCGCGCGCGGCCTGCCAGCGGGTGATCACGGCGCGGCTCTTGTCGTCGAACTTGCCGGTGACGCGGGTGTCGAAGCCGAGGCCTGTGAGGCGTGCTGCACGTCACGGCGCTGGCTCCGGTCGAGGCCGATCTGGTCTTCGGCAGCCTGGTCGGCTTCCTCGGTGAAGGTTGCGGGATCGATGCCGGTGGTGAGGTTGCGGGTCTGGGTCGATGGGCCGTCCTGCAGCGAGGCGATGCGGGCCAAGGCCAGCGACTTGAAGGTGCCGTTCGGATAGTTGGTCAGATAGGCGTTGAGTTCTTCCGGTCTGTTGGAGTCCTTGATCGAGCGCCAGAACTCGAGCTCGACTTCCGAGGCCGGCCCGGTCGTGGCGGCCGGCGTATTCGGCGCCCCGGCGACTTCGCCGGCGGCGCCCGCTACCGGGTTGAGGTAAACTGTGCCGATCAGGTTGGTGTGGCCCCAGGGCAATTGGTTCTTGTTGGTCTCTTCATTGACCTGGGCGCGGACCTTGGTCATCGCCTGCTGGATCTCGACATTGGGAGTGGCGATATTGGCGAGCAGCGCGCGGGTGAAGGGGCTGTTGGTGCCGGCCTCGCCGTCGAGCGCGGTCTGTCCGGGACCGGTGGCAAACGCAATCAGCGTGCCCTCGCCCGATTTCATCTCGGCAAGACCGGTTTCCACGGAAACGCTGCGGGTGGCCCTGGCGGAACGGATGCGGGCCGCGAACGGGTTGTCGCGGCAGGCGTCGAGGAACACCAGCTTGACCTGGGCGTCCGCCATGGTTTGCTCCAGCGTCAGGTCGACATTGATGGCTGCCCCTAACTTGACGTCCATCTCGGATTTGAGGTCGGCGTCGACCGGCAGCAGATAGTTGGTGCCGTTCACCGCGATGCCGTGACCGGCATAGAAGAACAGGGCGACGTCGGCGCCTTCGGCCTTCTTGCCGAATTCGAGCAGTTTTTCGGTCATCTTGTCCCGGGTGAGGTTAGTGCCCTCGACCACCTCGAACCCGACATTGCGCAATAGTCCGGCTATCGACTTGGCGTCGACCGCCGGATTGGGAAGCTGCGCCACGTTTCGGTAGGCGCCGTTGCCGACCACGAAGGCGACGCGCTTGTCGGCGAAGGCCGAGTTGGCGCTGACGAGAAGTGCTGCTGCCGAGATTGCTGCGATCAAGAAGCGCATGGTCATTCTCCCCTGATCCGATCTGCAAAAATTGGGCCCGCCGGCCGATCCGTTGGGAGCAATCTGATCGAGTCCGGGACTTCGGACTGTGATGTACGTCACGCATTCGCGGCACTGACATGAACCCGCAGGCGGCCTCGAAACACGGGACGGGCCGCGCTTGAATGAAATGGCGGCAGCTTCACGCTTCAACAGCGGGCCGCGGACTGCGCGAGTCACCTCGGCACGCCCGGACTCGGGGTCCAACAAATGTTGACGTCCGCGCGGAAGTCGTGTCATCGGCCAAGGGCAAGCAAGTGCCGTGGTCGAATTCCTCGCTGCTCGGCGAAATGTATCTTGCCGGTAAGCCATAAGCCGAAACGCGACCTCGCATCGCGGCCATCGCGAAATCGTGCGGCACTGCTGTCTGGACGCTTGTTTCGGCTGGTGGCTAAATTGTCCGCAAGATCAGCCGCCTGCCAACGTGACCCAGGTCACATTCAGGTCAATGAACCTGTTCTAGGGTCCGTGCATCAAAACGCCAACGGGCGTAACAGCGAGGATAGGACGATGACCGCTTTTCATAAGTCTTTCGTAGTCAAGGCGATGACCATTACCGCGGCGCTGTCGATGACGGCTGGCCTGGCGATGGCCGGCGACAATGTTTCGGCGGATCAGATCGTGCATGCGCTGCAGCCCAAGCCGCTGACGCGTGGCCTGACCACCGGACCGCAGGCCGATCCCGCGGTCAAGGCCAAGGAGATCGGCTTCCTCGCCACGGTTCGCAACCGCAAGACCCGCTCGCTCTCGCTCGGCGAGCGCGAGGAGATCGCGGAGATCGCGGCCACCAAGCCGAAGATCGACCTCAACATCCAGTTCGAATATAATTCGGCCGCGATCAGCCCGAACTCGATGGCATCCGTCCAGGAACTGGGCAAGGCGCTTTCCAATCCGAGCCTCAAGGGCACCACCTTCGTGGTCGCCGGCCACACCGACGCGATCGGCGGCGAATCCTATAACCAGGATCTCTCCGAGCGACGCTCCGACACCATCAAGCACTACCTCGTCGAGAAATTTGGCATTGCGGGTTCCGATCTGGTCACTGTCGGTTACGGCAAGACCAAGCCGGTCGATGCGAACGCGCCGATGGACCCGATCAACCGTCGCGTTCAGGTCGTCAGTATGGACACCAAGACCGCGTCGAAGTGACAGTCACGACATGACCGCTTGCCGCTAGCGGCAGGCGGGTTCGCGAAAAATCCACATCCAACCGATCGTCAGCAGCCGGTTCATGGCGGGGCTTGCGGCGCTGGTGGCCGCTTCGCTCGCCGCCTATGCCGCGATTTGTCTGATCGTCATGCTTTCGCCCGGTGTCTGGCGCACCGGCAGACCCTGAGCTGCAAATGCCCGGTGTTCAGGCGCCCTCATAGGCGCGCCTGAGGCCTTCGATGTCGAGCTTGGTCATGCCCAGCATCGCCTGCATCGTCCGTTGCGCGCCGGCGCGGTCCGCGCCGCCGAGATATTTCGGCAGCGCCGTCGGCACGATCTGCCAATAGAGGCCGAAGCGATCTTTCAGCCAGCCGCATTGCTCGGCCTGCCCGCCATTGGCGGTCAGCCCATCCCAGAGATGATCGACCTCGGCCTGGTCGGCGCAGTCGATCTTGAACGAGACCGCATGGGTGTATTCGAACCGCCTGCCGCCATTGAGCGCCATGAAGCGCTGGCCGGCCAGGGTAAATTCCACCACCAGCACGGTGCCGGCCTTGCCGCCGGGACTGTCGACAAGGTTTTTCTGCACCATCTCGATCCGGGAATCCGGCAGCAGCGAAACATAGAGTTTAGCGGCTTGCTCGGCCTCGCCGTCGAACCATAGGCAGGGGGAAATTTTGGACATTTGGTTGCGTTCCTTTGGATGAGTTCCACCGGAGGACGAACGGGACGGCGCCGATCCGACAGGCGGTTACGATTTTTTTGCTCCGTCATTGCAAGTGTAGCGAAACAATCCATCGTGTAGCAAAGGAAGTATGGATTGCTTCGTCGCTTCGCTCCTCGCAATGACGGCGAAGTCGTATCCTTTCGTCATGGCCGGGCTCGTCCCGGCCATCCACGTCTTTGTGAAAGAAAGAAAGAAAGGCGTGGATGCCCGGGACAAGCCCGGGCATTGATGACGAAGGACCTACATCACGTCGCGATCGGCGCCGGCATGCTGAGAAACGCGCGCGTCACGTGCCAAAACAATTGCCGGTTGGTGGCGAGCGTGACCGAATGCGCGGTGCCGGGCAAAATGACGAACTGGCGGTCGCCGTTCGGAAGCCCATTGAAGAACTCCTCGAGGTCGGCGACGGTGGCAATCCCGTCATATTCGCCGCGCACCAGCAGCACTGGTGAAAGCACCTTGTCCGGTTTCACCACCGGCAAATTGGCGGTCATGTCGAGATAGGTTCCGGTCGGCACCTGGTCGCCGAACTGCATCTCGGCGTTCGCCAGCGCCTCGACCGCGGCGGGATCGCTGGTTCCGGGCTTGTCGCGGGTGGCGATCGAGCGGATCATGTCGCGGTCGCGCTTGCGCATGTTGTGGGAACGATAATAAGCGAGCTGCTCGGCGCGCTTGGTCAGCGTCGGCGATCCCTCGCCCTTGTAGGTGAAGGCGGCGAACACCAGCCGGTCGGCGCGTTCCGGCGCCGCCATCGCATAGGCGCCGGCGCGCAGCGCGCCGGAGGATTCGCCGAGGAAATGATATTTCTGCCGGCCGGTCTCGCGGGCCACGATCTCGACTGCGACCTTGAGATCCTCGACGCCGCTGGCGATATCGGCATTGCCGGAGGTGCGGCCCGACTTGCCGTAATTCTCATGATCCATGGTCCAGCAATCAAACCCGTGGCGGGCGAATTCGTTCATGACCGAATATTCGCCCTTGCCCGGTACGTTGAGATCGAACACCCGCGAGGAGACCGACGAGCCGTGCACGAAGAAGATCACCGGTCGCGGCGGCTCGCCGGCCTTCGGCGCACCGAGCCGCTTGCGGTACATCCACAGGGGAATGTCGCCCTTCTTGGCCCAATATTCGCTGCTCCAGATCTCGCCGCCTTCGGAGGTTTGCGCGGCGGCGCTCTGCGTGGAGAGCGCGCCGGCCAAGAGGCCGAGGCCCGCGCTCTTGATGACCGCGCGGCGCGGCAGCGGGTGATCGAGATTCGTCATGGTTCTCTCCCCTTGTCATTCCGGGACGATGCGAAGCATCGAACCCGGAATGACAATAGTTATTTGTTCTCCGCCGGATCGCGATGCACGGGATCGACCCATAGCACCGTCTCCGGCTTCTCCACCGGCTCGATGTCGAGATTGATCGCGACCGCCTGGCCGTCGCTGCGCACCAGCACGCATTCCAG
>Ga0075522_10001004_pt1 | contig 21320 bp, 22 predicted proteins | sample NGEPerA_FD_74796 | JGI IMG/M metagenome (GOLD analysis project Ga0075522, IMG submission 74796) | Arctic peat soil microbial communities from the Barrow Environmental Observatory site, Barrow, Alaska, USA - NGEE PermafrostL2-A | ecosystem: Environmental > Terrestrial > Soil > Wetlands > Peat ...
GGGGGCGCGACAGGTTTTGCCTGAGGCACTTGCGTCTTTGCCACGGGTGCTGGCTTAAGCGCGGGCGTTGCGGCGACGGTCGCAATTGGCTTGGGCGTCGTCGAGGCCGCCGGCGCAGGAGCAACTTTTGCTTCGACCGGCGTGCGCGGCGAGACATCCTGCGCCGTGTCTTCGTCCGGCGGCGCGGGCTGTTCGTAGATCTTGAAGCCTTTGTAGGGCGCCGCCGCACCACCGGGATTTGCGGGCGCGACGCGCGCGGGACCGGCTTCCGCCGTCACCACGGGAATTTCGCTCCGTCCCCGCACCACGCCTTCGCTATAGGCCAGCCAGACGAAACCCGCGAACATCGCCAGCACCAGAAGCGCCAGCACGATCAGAAGCGGAAGGCGCGAGCCTTCGACGTCTTCTTCCTCCTCGGAGCCGTCAAAGACCCGGACATCCTCGCCGGGTTCGTAGAGGCCGCGTTCAGACTGAGGCATGGGGCTGATCCGAATCTCCGGAGTTACGTTACCACCCGGCTGCGCCCGAATCATCAGTTCCCGAAGCTGGGTCAGAACCGGAGGGGTTGGATAAAATCCGATTATACTCAGCCAAAGCGTAATTATCCGTCATGCCCGCGATATAGTCCCGCACCACGCGCCTTGTGGATGAATCCCCGCTTTGTCCGCACTGGGCCAGCCAGTCCGGCGGCAGCAATTCCGGGTTCGCCACCAGGGCCTTGAACAGGCCGCTGACGACATTCTTGGCCTCTTCCATCGGGCCCATCACGCGCGGATGACGATACATGCGCTCATACAGAAAGTGCTTGAGGGCCTGTACCTCGCCCAGCATGGCATCCGAGAAGCCCGCCAAGGCGCCCAGATGATGGCGGATGGCGGTCGCTGAGCCGGGCTTTGCCGCCCTCAATCTCTTGCCGGTTTCCTCGCGGACATCGTCGGTCAAGGCGCTCATCAGGGTACGGATCAATTCGCCGATGAAGCGGGACAGTTCCAGTTCGCCATAGCGGGCTCGCACCGCCTCGGCATGGGCGCCTGCCAGTGGCGCGCGGATCAGATCGCTTACTTCGAACAATCCTGCCCGCAGGCCATCGTCGATGTCGTGATTGATATAGGCGATATCATCGGCTAGGGCCGCGACCTGCGCTTCCAGTCCCGGCCAGTTCTGCAAATCCAATGACCAACGCTGATCGAAGCCCGCAATCGGTCCCGGTATGACACCTGTGACGGGGCCATTGTGTTTGACCAATCCCTCCAGCGTCTCCCAGGTAAGATTGAGGCCATCGAAATCGGCGTAGCGATGCTCCAATTTGGTGACCAGGCGCAGCGCATGGGCATTGTGGTCGAAGCCGCCAATGTCCTTGGTCACCGCATTCAGGGCATCTTCGCCGGAATGGCCGAACGGGGTGTGGCCAAGATCGTGCGCCAGCGCCACCGTCTCGGCCAAATCCTCGTCCACGGCAAAGCTGCGGGCCAGGCTGCGGGCCAGCTGGGCCACTTCGATCGAGTGGGTGAGCCGGGTGCGGTAGTAATCGCCCTCATGCTGCACAAAGACCTGGGTCTTGTGTTTGAGGCGGCGGAACGCCGAGGAATGGATGATGCGGTCGCGGTCGCGGCTGTAGCAGGTTCGGGTGGCACTTTCGGTTTCGGGATAAAACCGCCCCCGACTGTCGGCCGGCTTGGTGGCAAAGGGGGCCAGCGGCATGGGCGGGGCGAAAACCGGGCCCAAAAGATGGCCGGGCGGCGCTTGGTTCTGGCCCTTTGCGGATGGCATAGCGAGGACTACATAAGGCTTGTCACATCCCATGCCTAGAGTTCCCGAATGACCCTGCCCGTCACCGTTTCCCCCCGCGCCGCCAAGCGCATAGCCGCCATCCTGACAGGCGAAGGCCAGGGCGCCATGCTGCGGCTGGCCGTGACCGGCGGCGGCTGTTCCGGCTTCCAGTATAATTTCGCCCTGGACGAGAGCCGGATGGACGACGACCTTTTCATCGAGGAAGGCGGCGCCAGGATCCTGATTGATCCCGTGTCGCTGGATTTCCTGGCCGGGGCCGAGATCGATTTCACTGACGACCTGATCGGCCAGGCTTTCAAGGTCAACAATCCCAACGCCACCTCGTCCTGTGGCTGCGGCACCAGCTTCTCGGTCTGACATGGCCGCTGGCGCCAGGTGTGGTGGACGCGGTGGCCAATTTTGTGCATGACCATGGGTCATGAAAATCGCCACCTGGAACGTCAATTCGATCAAAGTCCGTCTTGAAGCGGCGCTCGCCTGGTTGAAACTGGCCAAGCCCGATGTGGTGGCGCTGCAGGAAATCAAATGCCTGGACGAGAATTTCCCCGGCGCCGCCTTCGCCGAGTTGGGCTATAATTGCGCCGTACACGGACAAAAGGCCTATAATGGTGTGGCCATCCTTTCCAGGCGGCCACTGGAGGACGTGACACAAAGGCTTCCCGGTGGCGACGGCGACGATCATTCCCGCTATCTGGAAGCCGTGGTTCCGGGCGACAAGGGCACGCTGCGCATCGCCTCGATCTATGCGCCCAACGGCAATCCTATCGGCACTGACAAATTCACCTACAAACTCTCCTGGATGGAGCGGCTCAACGCCCATGCCCGAGACTTGCTGGCGCTGGAAGAGACGGTGGCGCTGGTGGGCGACTACAATGTCATTCCCGAAGACAAGGATTGCTACGATCCCAAGGCGTGGGTGAACGACGCCCTGTTCCAACCCCAGTCCCGTGCGGCGCTGCGCAGGATAGAATATCTGGGCTATAGCGACGCCTTCCGCGCCAAGAACCGCGACGGCGGCCAGTATACATTTTGGGATTACCAGGCGGGGTCCTGGCGCAAGAACCAGGGCATCCGCATCGACCATATCCTGCTGTCGCCGCAGGGGCTGGACCGGCTGAAATCGGTGGGCATCGACAAGGAGATGCGCGACGGCGACAAGCCGTCCGACCATGTGCCGGTGTGGTGTGAGATCGATGTCTAGTGACGCAATGGCGCTCCTGAATTTGCCGCATTTTTTGCTATAATGGTTTTCCTCTTCTCTCTGGAACTTCCATGCGCGGCGTAAATCTCCTGATGGCGGTGCTTCTGGCCCTGCCCGTCCCCGCTTTTGCCGCGATTGGCGCGGAGAAGCCGGTGTCGCGGATCGACGGCCTGATCGCCACCGAAAAAGGCGGCCGCCTCACCGTGCAGGCCAAGGGCGCGGTGCCGGGCGGCGGCTGGAAGCACGCCGCGCTCAAGCCCAGCAAATCCACCGCGCCGGGCGACGCCCATGTCCTGGTGCTGGATTTCGTGGCTGAGCCGCCGCAGCCGGGCGAGGCGGTGATACCGGGCCTTCTTCCCGTCACGGCCGGGATCACGCTGAAAGCGCGCAAGGGAACGGTGTCGGTGCGGGCTGTCTCGGCGTCGAACGAAGTCACGACGGAAATTTTGCGGTAGTTTTTTATGCCCTACCGCTTCGCTACATGAGGGCAACGGAAAATGCAGATTGATTTCATCTCCGACTCGGTCTGTCCCTGGTGCTTCATCGGCAAGCGCAGGTTGGCCCGCGCCATCGCCATGCGGCCGAACATCGCCTTCGACGTACGCTTTCGGCCCTACCGGCTGGATCCCACCGTGCCCAAAGGCGGCATGGACCGCGACGCCTATATGACCGCTAAATTCGGCAAGAATGGTGGGGTCAGCGAGGCGCAGCGTGTGATTGCCGCCGAAGGCGCCAAAGAAGGCATCGAGTTCGATTTCGCCACCATCCGCCGCATGCCTAACACGCTCGATTCCCATCGTCTGATCCGCTGGGCCGAACTGACCGGCGTACAGGACGATGTGGTGGAACGGCTGTTCGCCGCCTATTTCGAGAATGGCCAGGATATCGGCGATATCCGGGTGCTGGCCGATATCGCCGATGTGAGCGGCATGGAAGGCACCCAGATCGCCGACAGGTTGGAAAGCGACCAGGATGCCGCTCTGGTGGAACGGGAAGACAAGCTGGCCCATGAAATGGGCGTCACCGGGGTTCCCGCCATGATTTTCGCCAACAAGGTGGCGGTCTCGGGCGCGCGTGAACCCGACATGCTGGCGATGGCGATAGATAAGGCGCTGGAGATGTCGTCGCAGCAGGAAGCCGGTTAAGCGGCGTCGGCCACGACTTTGTTTCGGCCAGTCTTCTTCGCCCGATAGAGCGCCTGGTCGGCGCGATGCAGCAGTGCCTCCACGGTGTCCTTGTCGCCTTCCGCCGCGGCGATGCCGATGGAAATGGTGAGGCTCAGCGTGTGCGGCGCGCGGCTCACCCGGAACGGCGTGGTTTCGATCGAATGGCGCAGCCGCTCGGACACGGCATAGGCATATTCCATGTCGGTGTCGGGCATCACCACCACAAATTCCTCGCCGCCATAGCGGCAGGCCAGGTCGATGCCGCGCACATTGGCGGCGATGCGGCTGGCGAATTCCTTCAGCACTTCGTCGCCGATATCGTGGCCATGGCTGTCATTGACCGACTTGAAATAGTCGATGTCCATGATCACGAAGGCAATCGGCTTGCCGGTCTTGCGCGCGTTCGAGACCAGATTGTCGAGATGCCGGCTCATATAGCGGCGATTGTGCAGCCCGGTGAGCTGGTCGGTGATCGCCATCTCCAAGCTAAGCTGAACATTGTGGCGCAGACGATCGGCATAGCGTTTCTTGCGCAGCTGCGTGCGCACCCGCGCGATCAATTCATTCTTGTCCACCGGCCGGGTGAGATAATCATTGACGCCCATCTCCAGCGCCTGGGTCAGCTTGCGGCGGTCGCCATCCGACACCACCACCAGGATGGGGACATAACGCCCTTCCGGCAACGAGCGGAGTTGCGAGCAAAGCCGCAGGCCGTCGAAGCCGCGCATGCCAAGGCTCACCACCACCAGATCGGGATCGCCGCCGCGCACCCGGACCAGGGCTTCTTCGAAGGTATCCACGGTCGTCACTTCGTGGAACGGAACCAGCGCCGAACGGTACCAGTTGGCGGTTTCCTGCCGGTCCTCGATCACCAGGATGCGGCCGGCGGGATTGGTGTCGAGCAGATTTTCAGCGGGATCGACCAGCCCCATGCTGCGGCCGGTATTCTCGCGCATGGTGAGTTCGTCGGTCATCAATTTGAGCCGCACCAGCGAGCGCACCCGCGCGAACAGGGCGGAATCATCCACCGGCTTGGTGAGGAAATCGTCGGCACCCGCTTCCAGGCCGGCGACGCGGTCGGAGGGCTGGTCCAGCGCGGTCACCATCACCACCGGCACATGTGCAATCCTGGGATCGGACTTGATGCGGCGGCAGACTTCGAAACCGTCCATCCCTGGCATCATCACGTCGAGCAGGACGATATCGGGGATACTCTCCTCGATCCGCTTCAGGCATTCGAGCCCGTTATACGCGGTGGCGACGTCGAAATATTCCGCCGTCAGCTTCGCTTCCAGAAGCTTGACGTTGGACATGATGTCATCGACGACGAGGACTCTCGCGGTCATAACCCTACCCGATGAAACGGCGAACGGTTTCCAGGAAGCTCGTCACCGAAATGGGCTTGGAGATGTACGCCTCGCATCCGCCCTGACGGATCACTTCCTCGTCGCCCTTCATGGCGAAAGCGGTGACCGCGACCACGGGAATGGACTTCAGCGACTCGTCTTCCTTGATCCATTTGGTGACTTCCAGGCCCGAGACTTCCGGCAACTGGATGTCCATCAGGATCAGGTCGGGATGATGCTCGCGCGCGATGTCGAGCGCCTCCATGCCATCCTTGGTCTGCAGGATATTGTAGCCATGGGCCTCCAACAGATCGTGGAAGAGCTTCATGTTGAGCTCATTGTCCTCCACGATCAAAACCGTCTTCAATTTGGCGTCCATGACGTCTCTCTCCGGCCTAACAGCGGGGGGTGACAGGTTTTTCAGCTTCCCCCACTATGCGGGCGAAGGTCTTAACGGGGTCTTGATAATTGAAGGAACCTCTCAACCGGGAGCAGGCGGAAATCCTGGCTTTGGAGGCGCTTGCCTGGCTCGCGGGGCAGCCTGAGGCCATCGCCCGTTTCTTAACTATCTCCGGCCTGGAGGCCTCGGATTTGCGCCTGGCGGTTGGGGATTCAGGGTTGCAGGCCTCGGTGCTGGACTATCTTTTGGCAAACGAAAGCCTGCTGCTGGATTTCTGCCAAAGCGCCTCGCTCAAGCCCCAGGCGGTTCACACCGCCCGTTATCGATTGGGGGGCTGATGCGGCTTGGGGTCGATCTGGGTGGGACCAAGACCGAGATCATCGCGCTCGATGATGGGGGCCGTGAGCTGCTGCGCCGCCGGGTGCCCACTGTGCGAAGTTACGAAGGAACCTTGGCGGCGATCACGGAACTCGTGGCCGGCGCGGAAAGCCAATTGGGCGCGAAAGGCAGCATCGGCGTGGCCATTCCGGGGACTATCAGCCGGCTCACCGGCCTCGCCAAGAACGCCAATTCCACCTGGCTCAACGGCAAGCCTTTTGCACTCGATCTGGAGGCCACGCTGAGACGGCCCATACGCTACGCCAATGACGCCAATTGTTTCGCTCTGTCGGAAGCGACCGACGGCGCGGGCCGGGGATGCGATGTGGTGTTCGGCGTGATCCTGGGCACCGGCACTGGCGGCGGCGTGGTGGTGGGCGGCCAGGTACTGGAAGGCGCCCACGGCATTGCCGGTGAATGGGGCCACAACCCTCTGCCCGGCATGACCAAGGGCGAATGGTCGGAAGCCGCGCCATGCTATTGCGGGGGCTGCGGCTGCATCGAGCAATGGTTGAGCGGACCAGGCCTTACCGCTGAATTCAAACGAAAAACTGGTCTCGACTGGAGCGCGGAAAAGATCGCCGCCTCAGAGAGCGCCGAAGCCCGCGCCGCGATAGGGCGCTGGATGGAGCGGATGGGCCGGGCGCTGGCTTCGGTGATGAATATCCTCGATCCCGATGCGGTGGTCTTGGGCGGCGGGCTGTCCAATATCGAGGCGCTGTACCACGACCTGCCGCCGATGGTGGAACGCCACGGCTTCTGCCCAGAAACCCCGCCCAAAATCGTGCGCAATGTCCACGGAGATTCAAGCGGCGTGCGGGGCGCGGCGTGGTTGTGGCCTTTATAGTAGGGGCATGACTCTCGGGGACTGGCCCGCCTTCTGCCGCGACTGCCTGGCCGACGCGCAGCCGGACGCGGCTTGCGAAGCCTGCGGCTCGACTCGGGTTTTGGCGCATCCGGAACTGGCTATGCTCTCTATCGCGCATCTGGACTGCGACGCTTTCTACGCCTCGATCGAAAAGCGCGACGATCCATCCCTCGCCGGCCTGCCGGTGATCGTGGGCGGCGGCACGCGCGGCGTGGTCTCCACCTGCTGCTATATCGCCCGGCGCTACGGCGTGCGTTCGGCCATGCCAATGTTCCGGGCACGCGAGCTTTGCCCCAACGCGGTGGTGATCAAGCCGCGCATGAGCCTTTATGTCGAAACCGCGCGCGCGATCCGCAAGCTGATGCGCGACCTCACCCCCCTGGTCGAGCCGCTGTCGCTGGACGAGGCCTATCTCGATCTCTCCGGCACCACTCGCATCCACGGCATGGTCCCGGCCAAGACTATGGCCAAGCTGGCGCTCGCCATCGAGGAGCAGCTGGGCATCACCGTCTCTATGGGCCTGTCCGGCAACAAATTCCTCGCCAAGCTGGCCAGTGAATTGGACAAGCCGCGCGGTTTCGCCGCCATCGGCATGACCGAAGCCAAAAGCTTCCTGCGCGACAAGCCGGTGAGCATCATCCGCGGCGCCGGCAAGGTGCTGGCGCTGAAGCTGGAACGTGACGGGTTTTCCACCATCGGCAAATTGCAGGATGCCGATTCCCGCGACCTGGCCAATCGCTACGGCGCGACCGGCCTGTGGCTGGCGCGGATCGCGCGCGCGGAAGACGGAAGGCCGGTGGATCCCGGCGGCGAGATGAAGACCATCTCGTCCGAGACCACCTTCAACAGCGATCTTGCGTCCCTGGCCGACCTGGAAGCGATCCTGTGGCGGCAGGCGGAGCGGGTTTCCGCGCGGGCCAAGAATTATGGCCTGGCGGGGCGGACCGTGGTGTTGAAGCTCAAGACCGCGCGTTTCCGGCTTCTCACCCGCAGCGCCTCGCTGGATACGCCTACCCAATTGGCGGACAAGATTTTCCGCGTCGCCCAGGCCGCACTGAAGCGAGAAGCGGATGGACGGCGTTTCCGTTTGCTGGGCGTGGGCATCTCCAATCTCAGCCCCGCCGGGGAAGCCGATCAGACCAATCTGCTCGATCCCCTGACCGACAAGCGCGCCGCCGCCGAGTGGGCCATGGACCGCATCCGCGCCAAATTCGGCGGCGAAGCGGTGAACAAGGGCCGGGGTCTCAGGAAGTAAGTTTGCCGTCGTTCGTCACCAAGGCACCGTAGAGATCGGGCCGCCGGTCGCGGAACAAGCCCCAGCTCCGGCGCTGCTCGGCGATGGCGTCGAGATCGAAGGCCACAGTGATCACGCCTTCACTGACGCGGTCCATGTCCTTCATCAGCGCGCCGGTCTGGTCGGCGATGAAAGACGAGCCGTAAAATGTAATCTCGGTGGAGAGTTTTTCCGTGCCTACGCGATTGGAAGCGATCACCGGCATCACATTGGCCGCGGCATGGCCCTGCATCACCCTTCGCCAATGATCGCGGCTGTCCAGCGGCGGCGCGGGTGGCGGCTCGGAACCAATGGCGGTGGGATAGAACAACGCCTCCGCCCCCATCAGCGCCATGGCGCGCGCCGCTTCCGGAAACCATTGGTCCCAGCAGACGCCCACGCCGAAAGTGCCGAATTTTGTTTTCCACACTTTGAAGCCGGTATCGCCAGGATTGAAATAGAATTTTTCCTGGTAGCCGGGCCCATCGGGAATGTGGGACTTGCGGTAAAGCCCCAGTATTTCACCGCCGGCATCCACCATCGCCAAGGAATTGAAATGCGCCTGGCCGGCGCGCTCGAAAAAGCTTACCGGCAGCACCACGTTCAATTCCCTGGCCAGCTTGGCCATCAGGGCGACCACGGGATGGCCTTCGAAGGGCTGAGCCAGGGCGAAATGCTCGGCCTTCTGGTCCTGGCAGAAATAAAGCGAAGCGAACAATTCCTGGATCAGGATCACTTGTGCGCCTTTCGACGCCGCCTCGTGCACCAGGCTTTCGGCGCGAGCCAGATTGTTGGCGCCGGAAGCGAACTGGCTGGCGGCAAACGTGACCTGTCTCATCGGCGCGGTTCCTGTTGAGTGATGCAATGGATGCCGCCGCCGCCTGCCACGATGTCCAGCGCCGGTACGGTCACGATCTCACGATCGGGGAAGCAATCCGCCAGCACGGCCCTCGCCTGTTCGTCATGGGCGTCGTCTAAGGACGGCATCACCAATCCGCCGTTGCAAAGAGTGAAATTGACATAGCTGGTCTGGAGCAAGCGCCCGTGAAGGTCATGGCGGATGGTGCGCGGCTGGACTAGTTCGATCACTTCAAGCCCCACCCCCTTCAATCGCTTTTTTGCTTCCATCACCGGCGCATGATCGGGATGAGATTTGGAATCGGGCACGCCCAGGATCACGCGACCATGCCTCGCGAAACAAGCGATATTGTCGACATGGCCGTCAGTCTCGCTATCGCTGAACCCATCACCCAGCCAGATCACCCGCTCTGCGCCAACAAAATCGCGCAGCACCTGTTCGAGGTTATCTTTCGTCAGGCCAGGATTGCGGTTGGGATTGAGCAGGCATTGCTCGGTGGTGAGAAGCGTGCCCTGCCCGTCCGAATGGATCGCACCGCCTTCGCAGACGATGGGCGCCTGGCGCAGCATTACGCCGGCCTTTTCGGCGACCTTCGCGGCAAAAGCCGCGTCCCCGTCGAAAGGCGCGTATTTGCCGCCCCAGGCATTGAAGCGCCATTGCACCGCGGCCCGCCCGGAAGGGCCTGTCACAAAAGTGGGACCAGTGTCGCGGGCCCAACTGTCGTCCAGCGCCACTTCGAGGATTTCGCATCCGGAAGCCTTCCCGGCTTCTTCGGCATCTTCCGGCCGCGCCGCCATCACCACAGGCTCGAAATGGGAAATCGCCTTTGCCACCGCGGCATAGGCGCTTTTGGCGCGCGCCAGCCCTTGCGGGCCGTCCCAGGCCTCGCGCCGGCAAGGCCACGCCATCCAGGTCCTCGCATGCGGCATCCACTCCGCGGGCATGGAAAAATCGAGCGCCATGCGGTCTTATAGCGGATCAAACCAGAAGGTCCCCATGTCCAAAATCGAGTCCCGCCTGAAAGAACTGGGCATCCAACTGCCCACCCCCAACGCGCCTGTGGCGAATTACGTCCCTTATGTGGTGAGCGGCAATCTGGTCTTCATCTCCGGCCAGGTGACGATGACGCCCGATGGCCTCAAATTTGTGGGCAAGCTGGGTGCGGACATATCGATTGAGGATGGCAAAGCCGCCGCCAGGCTCTGCGCCATCAATCTTTTGGCGCAGTTGAAAGCGGCCTGTGGCGGCGATTTGGACCGGGTCAGGCGCTGCGTGCGGCTGGGCGTGTTCGTCAACGCCACGCCGGACTTCACCCAGCATCCCGGAGTGGGCAATGGCGCTTCCGACCTGATCGTGGCGGCCTTGGGCGATGCCGGCAAGCATAGCCGGGCCGCGACCGGCGCAGGCTCTTTGCCCCTCGGCGTCGCCGTGGAAGTGGATGGTGTGTTCGAGATCGCATGAAGGTCCGGATCGCGGACGGCGCCGCCGGAATCGGCAGGGAGAGCTGGAACGCCTGCGCCAATCCGGATGGAGTGGCCAAGCCGCATCCCTTCACCCGCTTTGAGTTCTTCCACGCGCTGGAGGCGTCAGGCTCGGCCATAGCGCGTACCGGCTGGCTGCCGGCACATCTGGTGCTGGAGGAAGACGGCGCGGTTACCGGCATCTTGCCCGCCTATCTCAAAGGCCATTCCCAGGGCGAATATGTCTTTGACCATGCCTGGGCCGATGCCTTGGAGTGGGCGGGCGGCGATTATTATCCCAAGCTCCAGGCTTCGGTGCCGTTCACGCCGGTGACGGGCCCCCGCATCCTCACGCAGGGCGCGGAACGGCGCGCGCTGCTGCTGAAAACGGGCAAGGCGGCGGTGGATCAGATCGGCGCCTCGTCGCTGCACATCACTTTTCTCACAAAAGAAGAATGGGAAGCGGCGGGCGATCAATCCTATCTGTTGCGCACCGACCGCCAATTCCATTGGCACAATCGCGGCTATGAGAATTTCGATCAGTTCCTGGGCGAACTGTCGTCAGCCAAGCGCAAGAATCTGCGCAAGGAGCGCGCCGCGATCGTCGCGGAAGGCATCGAATTCGATTGGCTCACCGGTTCCGACATCACCGAAGCTCATTGGGACCGCTTTTTCGAGTTCTACATGGACACGGGCGGGCGCAAATGGGGCCATCCCTATCTCACCCGCGATTTCTTCAGCCGGATCAGCGCCACCATGGCGGATCAGATTCTTTTGATCATGGCGCGGCGGGGAAAACATTATATCGCGGGCGCGCTCAACCTGATGGACGACCAAGTTCTGTATGGGCGCAATTGGGGCGCAGCCGAATATGTCCCCTTCCTGCATTTCGAGACCTGTTATTATCAGGCGATGGATTTCGCCATTGCCCGCGGCCTTGCCAAGGTGGAAGCCGGCGCCCAAGGCGAGCATAAATTGCTGCGCGGCTACATGCCGGAGGAGACCTACAGCGCCCATTACATCGCCCACAAAGGCCTCAGCCGCGCGGTGGAGCAATTTCTGACCGCGGAGCGTCCGGCGGTGGCGGAACACATCGACGAGCTGGCAAAACATGGCCCGTTCAGGAGGAAAATTGATGACCTATGACGACAACAATGTGTTCGCGAAAATCCTGCGCGGCGAAATCCCTTGCGTGAAGCTCTACGAAGACGACAAGACCCTCGCCTTCATGGATGTGATGCCCCAGGCCGAAGGCCATGCCTTGGTGATCCCCAAAGAGAAAGCGGAAAACATTTTCGATCTGTCGCCCGAAGGAGCGGCAGCCTTGACGGCGACCACGCAGAAAATCGCCAAGGCGGTGAAAAAAGGACTGAACCCGCCCGGCATCATGCTGGCGATGCTGAATGGCGCGCCCGCCGGCCAGAGCGTCTTTCATATCCATTTCCACGTGATCCCGCGCGCGCATGGCATAGATCTGGGCATGCATGCCCGTTCCATGGTGGATGCCAAGACGCTGGAGCCCATCGCGGCCAAGATCAGGGCAGCGCTTTAAACCGCCTCAGACATCTTCTTTCGCAGCTGGCTTCTTGCCCTTGGCGGGCTTCTGTGGCGCGCGGGGCCGCGCGTCGGCGGCCTTGATGAATTCGAAAGCCAGCTTGTCCTTCTCGCGGTCGAGCAGCACGCGCACCGTGCCGCCGTCCTTGAGATTGCCAAACAGAATCTCATCGGCCAGCGGCTTCTTGATGTGCTCCTGGATCACCCGGGTCAAAGGCCTGGCGCCAAAGGCATCGTCATAGCCCTTTTGGCCCAGCCAGCGCGTCGCTTCCGGCGTGAGATCGAACGTGACGTCGCGGTCGGCCAGTTGCGCTTCCAGCTCCAGCACGAATTTCTCCACCACCTTGTCGATGGTGTCGCGAGAGAGCGGCGCGAAGGTAATGGTCGCATCCAGCCGGTTGCGGAATTCCGGCGTGAACAGCTTCTTGATCGCTTCTTCGTCCTCGCCTTCGCGCTTGCCGCGGCCGAAGCCGATCGCGTCCTTGGCGGCGTCGGAGGCGCCCGCATTGGTGGTCATGATCAGGACCACATTGCGGAAGTCGATCTTCTTGCCGTTGTGATCGGTGAGCTTGCCGTGATCCATCACCTGCAACAGGATGTTGAACAGATCGCCATGCGCTTTCTCGATTTCGTCCAGCAGCAGCACGCAATGGGGATGCTGGTCGACGCCATCGGTCAAAAGGCCGCCCTGGTCGAAGCCCACATAGCCGGGCGGCGCACCGATCAGGCGGCTCACCGTGTGGCGCTCCATATATTCGCTCATGTCGAAGCGCAAGAATTCCACGCCCATGACATGGGCCAATTGCTTGGCGACTTCGGTCTTGCCCACGCCCGTTGGGCCTGAGAAGAGATAAGAGCCGATCGGCTTTTCCGGCTGGCGCAGGCCCGCGCGCGCCAGCTTGATGGCGCTGGAGAGCGCGTGGATGGCTTTCTCCTGGCCATAGACCACCCGGCCCAGATCGCTTTCCAGGGATCTAAGCGCTTCGGTATCGTCTTTGGAGACGGATTTGGAGGGAATGCGCGCCATCTTGGCGACCACATCTTCCACTTCCTTGACGCCGATCACCTTTTTGCGGCGGCTTTCGGGCAGAAGCATCTGCGAGGCGCCCACTTCGTCGATCACGTCGATCGCCTTGTCGGGCAGCTTGCGGTCATTGATGTATTTCGCGGACAACTCCACCGCCGCCTTCACCGCGTCGGCGGTGTAGCGCACTTTGTGGTAATCCTCGAAGTAGGACTTGATGCCCATGAGAATCTTGATCGAGTCCGGGACGGTCGGCTCAACCACGTCGATCTTCTGGAAGCGGCGGACCAGGGCGCGGTCCTTCTCGAAATACTGGCGATATTCCTTGTAAGTGGTCGAACCGATGCAGCGTAGGATGCCGGCCGCCAGCGCGGGCTTGAGCAGGTTGGAGGCGTCCATCGCCCCGCCCGAGGTGGCGCCGGCGCCGATCACGGTGTGGATTTCGTCGATGAAAAGGATGGCGCCTTTGACGCCTTCCAATTCCTTCACCACCGTCTTCAACCGCTCCTCGAAATCGCCGCGATAGCGCGTGCCCGCGATCAAGGACCCCATGTCCAGGGAATAGATGGTCGAGCCGCGCAGCACTTCGGGCACTTCATTGTTGACGATCTTGCGCGCCAGGCCTTCGGCGATCGCCGTCTTGCCCACGCCGGGGTCGCCCACGAAAAGCGGATTGTTCTTCTGGCGGCGGCAGAGAATCTGGATGGTGCGCTCGACTTCGGCGGTGCGCCCGATCAGGGGATCGACCCGGCCCGACTTGGCCTTTTCGTTGAGATTGACGCAATAGGCTTCCAGCGCGTCGGTGCCCTGCTTGTTGGGCTTCTCGTCCGGTTCGTCATCGTCATTACCGCGCACCGGCTTGGGCTGGCTCATGCCCGGGCGCTTGGCGATGCCGTGGCTGATATAGCTCACCGCATCCAGCCGGTTCATGTTCTGCTCGTGCAGGAAATAGACAGCGTGGCTTTCGCGCTCGGTGAAAAGCGCCACCAGCACATTGGCCCCCGTCACCTCGTCGCGGCCGGAATTCTGGACGTGCAATACAGCGCGCTGGACCACGCGCTGGAACCCGGTGGTGGGTTTGGCTTCCTCGCCGTCCTCGATCACCAGGGTGACGAGTTCATCGTCGACATATTTCTGGACCGCGCGGCGCAGCGCCTCGGTATCGACATTGCAGGCCTTCATCACCTGGGATGCGTCGGCATCGTCCATCAGGGACAGCAGCAAATGTTCCAGGGTGGCGTATTCATGATGGCGGTCGCTGGCCAGCTTGATCGCCCGGTGCAGGCCCTGTTCGAGGCTGCGGGACAGTGACGGCATCACTCTTTCTCCATGGTGCACTGTAGAGGATGTTGATGCCGGCGCGAAAATTCAATGACCTGCGCCACTTTCGTCTCAGCCACCTCAAATGTGAACACGCCGCAAATACCCACGCCATGACGATGGACATGGAGCATCACCTCCACCGCGTCCTCGCGGCTTTTGGCGAAGAATTTCTCCAGTATAAGCACAACGAACTCCATCGGCGTGTAGTCGTCGTTGAGCAGGAGAACCTTGTAGAGCGAAGGTTTCTTGGTTTTCGCGCGCGTGCGCGTGACGATACCGGAACCGGTATTGTCGCCTTTTCCGCCATTGCCGTTGCCTGAGTCCCGCACTTTCTTCACATTCCTTAACGGTGGAACTTAAACCCCGCCATCCGCCAGACTAAGCCAAAAATTCTTTGGGTTAAATAAAAAGGGCCCGGGACGAGTGTCCCAGGCCCTTGGAATATTTATTTCGTGAGACTCAGGCGCGGGTCTGAACCAGGTCAACCCAAGCCTGCGCGCGGCCTTCCAGCGGCGCGAAGCTATCCTTCGTGGTCGCGGTGAACAGCTTGCTGAACTTGGTGAGTTCCGCGACATAATTCTCGAACGCGGTCTTGGCGAAGCCGGTCTGGATTTCAATCGCTTCGTGCACCGATTTGGCGGCGAGAACAGCCTTGCCGGCAGCGAGCGAGTCGTCCAGCGACTGCTTTGCATAGGCGTAAATCTCGTTATTCAGCGTCTCGGCGCCCTTGCCCGCGACGGTGGCGGACTTGATCAGCGCTTCGGCGGTGTCCTTGCTGTAGCTTACGACAGTGTCGTAGCCGGCAACGGCCTTGTCGAAACCGGCCTTGATGGCGTCGGCGCCGGCATTGAAATTGATTTCCGCCGCGTTGGTGTTGAAGTCAGCGGCCACGTTTTCCTTGGTCATATTCATACCTTTCATGTCGATGTTCATGTCGGGCACGGTCCGGGGGTCCGGCGGCCTGTTGCACTGCAACATGGGTTATATGCCTCTGCTTTGGGGAACCGTCAAGAGGTTTTGTTGCATTGCAACAAAATATTCAAACGGAACTCGGGCGCCTTTATCAACCGAACCTAAATGTCCGTAACCTAAGGTAGATTCGCCCTTCTTGCTTGCGCCGGAGAGCGGTTTTTGGTCTTTAGTGACTCGGGAGCGGTGCTGTTTCGGGGGTTATGAGGTTGGTTAGTGTGACGAAACGGTCCTTATTCCTGGGAATCGCCCTGTTGGCGGCTGGGATGATTTCCCTCGCGCCCGCCGAGGCCGCCGCCCGCCATCGCCATCATATTTTGCCGGTCAGAGGGCGCGCCGCCCACATGGTGGCCGTGCCCGTAGGCGCCGCCGATCCCGAGAAAGATGCCGCCCTGATCCTGGATGGCGCCACAGGCAAGGTGCTTTACGCGCGCAATGAGACGGCGGAACGCCATCCCGCCTCGCTCACCAAGATGATGACCTTGTACATGCTGTTCGAGGCGCTGAAGGCCGGCAAGGTGACGATGGAAACGCCGATGCCGGTGTCCGAGCATGCGGCGGAGCAGAAGCCCACCAAGCTTTTCTTGCGTCCCGGTCAGAGCATCACCGTGGACAATGCCATCCGCGCCATCGTGATCCGTTCCGCCAATGACGTGGCGGTGGTGATCGCCGAAGCGCTGGGCGGCACTGAACTGAATTTCGCGCAGATGATGACCGCGAAAGCCAAGCAGCTCGGCATGCGCGAAACTTATTACCACAACGCCTCGGGCCTGCCTGATCCGCTTCAGATCACCACCGCCAGCGATCTTTCGATCCTGGCGCGGCATCTGGCCTATGACTATCCGCAATATTTTCCGTATTTCGCGTTGCCCGGCTTCGTCTACAAGGGCGCCTATATCCCGACCCATGACAATCTGATCGGCCGCTATGCCGGCGCCGACGGCATCAAGACCGGTTACACAGGAGCGAGTGGATTCAATCTCACCTCGTCGGTGGTGCGCGACGGCGTGCATCTGATCGGCGTCGTGATGGGCGGACGCACTGCCGTGCGCCGCGACCTGGAGATGATGCATCTGCTGGACGTGGCCTTCGCCCAGATCGCCACCAATCCCACCATGGTCGCGCACGGCTCCCTGCCATGGGAAGCCATGACCCGCGAACAGCCGCTGGTGGCGGGCTTCACCTTGCCGCAAGCGGCCCCACCCTCGCCCGGCGATCAGCTGGCCGCGTTGTCGGCTGTGCCCCCGCCGATCCCGCAGACCGAGGATGAAGACGCCGCCGAAGCGCATCGCGCCCCGGACGAGAAATTCGCCGTGATCCATGCCGAAGGGCCGCAGCCGGTGTCGGCGGTGCCGCCTTCAGTGGTGCGGGCCGCGAATGCGCCGGTCCGCGGCAGGCAGCAGATTGTCTCGTCCGAACCGGGCAAGGAGTGGACCATCCAGATCGGCGCCTATGCCAATGAGGAATTGGCCAAAGCCTATCTCGACGCCTATGCCAAGAAGTCCATCGATGTCCTGGGCCGGGCGATCCAGATGGTGGTGCCGTTCCGGGCCCAGGATGGCCGCACGGTCTATCGCGCGCGCTTTGGCCTGTTTGTGGAACGCCGCGCGCGCCAAGTGTGCGAACGTCTCACCAAGCGCGGCGATAATTGCATCGTCGAGCGCAGTACCTGACGATTCTTAGAGCAACCCCAGCGTTGCCAACTCGCGGGAGAGTGCTTCCGGCAGGCCTTTGGCGCCCTTCACGTCGGCGATGTCGGGCGGCGCATCCTTGGGCTCGAAATAACGCCAGCCCTGGAAGGCGCGCCTTGGCCGAAGCCTGACCGGCACCAGAGTCTTGTCATAGACCAGACCGCAATGGGGCACGCCATTGCGGCTCACTTCGCGCAATTCGATCAGACGCTGGCGCGCCGCGATCTGGCCCTTGATCACCCAATAGAGCGATCCACCGTCGACCAGCTCTTCCGCCCGTTTGGGGAATTGCCGCGTGACGTGCATCAACTCGGGCTTCTGACCCTTGGCGCGCTTTTCTTTGAGCCGCTTCTTTTGCCAGTCGGCCAGTTCCTGAAGCGTGTCCACGCCCACGCAAAGTTTGATCAGATGCAGCATGATCCATTCTGACACAGGAAGCGGGAGCGATCAGAGGAATTCCTTCACTCCGCGTCAATCGGCGTCTGCCTATCCTCGCTGCAAAAGGTGGGGATGGAAATGCATCAACTCCTGTATGTCAGCCAGGCCGCGCGAGATATCCCGGCGTCGGACCTTGACGACATCCTGGTGGCGGGCCGCGCGAACAATCTGGCGCGCGATCTGAGCGGCATCCTCATCCATATCGACAGCGGCTTTCTGCAGATATTGGAAGGACAGCGCGACGCGGTGATGCAGATGTATGGCCGCATCGCCGAGGACCAGCGCCATTCTCATCCTCGCGTGCTGGTGGATCGTACCATCGGCGCACGATCCTTCCCCGGCTGGAGCCTGGGCTATGAACATCTGAAAGGCACGAAGGCCGAAATGGCCGGCATGTTCGGCATCGTCCGCGAAGCCATCGCCGGGCATCTGTCACCGGGCGCGGGCCGCGTGGTGGCGACCATGCTCCAGACATTCTATCGGCTGGAAATGGACGTCCATCTGCCGCTGGCGGCTCAAAGCGCGCCCCGTCCCTACTGTGACAGCCTGGAAATGTTGACGGCCGGGTAGGCCAAGCCTACCCTTTCTCATCTTCTCCAAGTGCCATCCGTCTTCTGCTGGGGAGCGTCGATGATGACTGCCTGGATTCTTCGCGCATGCATGGCTTTGACGGTGCTGATCGCGGCGAGCGCCGCAGTCCATGCCGAAGTCTCGCGCATCGAGATCACATCCCGCAGCGATGTCCTGGGGGGCAAGAATTGGGGCACGCGCGGGCCTTACGAGAAGCTCAGCGGCACCATCACCTTCGCGGTCGATCCCAAAAATCCCTTCGACAAATCCATTCCCAATATCGACAAGGCGCCGCGCGACACGGAAGGCAAGGTGGAATTCTCTTCCGACTTCACCATCCTCGCCCCCAAGGATCGCAGCAAGGCCAATGGCGTGGCGTTTTTCGAGGCCAGCAATCGCGGCCATCAAAGCCTTCTCGCCGGCTTCGACCGGGGCGGACGCGACAGCGCGCCCGAGGCCCAGCAATATGGCGACGGCACGCTTTTGAATGACGGCTTCATCCTGGTGTGGGTGGGTTGGCAATTCAGCGTCGCGCACAAGACCGGCTTGCTCGCCACCAATCTTCCCATCGCCATGGCGAATGGTCATCCACTCAAGGGCAAGGTGAGTTCGTTCGGCATCGGCGCGCCCTGGATCCCGGCCAAATCCGGCCCGACGCTCGCGCTCGACCCAGATCTTTCGCGCTATCCTCCGGCGGATCTCAATGCGCCTGACGCCACGTTGACGGTGGCGGAAGGCATCTATGACCAGCCCAAGCCCATTGCGCGCGATCAATGGCAGTTCGCCACCCTGGTGGATGGCCAGCCCGTGCCCAATCCCAAGACCATCTATCTGAAAAGCGGTTTCGTCGCGGGCGAGCGCTATGACATTTCCTATACCGCCGAAGACACGCCGGTAGGCGGGCTGGGCTATGCCGCGATCCGCGACCTGGCATCGGCCATCAAATACCGCAAGGACATGCCGGTCACCGCCCGCTATGAATATATCTATGGCTCGTCGCAGACCGGGCGGTTCCTGCGCGAATATCTTTATGACGGCTTCAACGCCGACGAACAGGGCCGCAAGACCTTCGATGCAGTATGGGCGCATCTCTCCGGCTCGGCGCGCGGCGATTTCGTGCAAGGCTTCTCCACGCCCGACGGGCTGGGCATTTTCACCGGCTCGATGTTCCCCTTTTCCGACTTGAAGACGCGCGATCCGGCGACGGGCAAGGAGGACGGGCTGCTCGCGCACATGGCGCCTTCGGTGGTGCCCAAGGTGATCTACACCAACACCGAGACCGAATATGTGGGCGGCGGGCGCGCGGGCGCTTTGGTTCACACTTCGCTTGACGGCAAAAGCGATCTCAAGCTTCCCGACAATGTGCGCGTCTATATGTGGGCCGGCGCGCAGCACGGACCTGCCCAATTCCCACCGGGCAAAGGCATCGCCCAGCAGAGGACCAATCCCAACGACTATTATTGGGGGATGCGCGCACTCTTTGCCGGACTGGATAGCTGGGTGCGCAAGGACGAAGCACCGCCGCCCAGCCGCTATCCGCATCTCGCCGACGGCTCGCTGGTGGCGCATGACACGTTCAAATTCCCGGCCATCCCCGGCGTGCAATCGCCCGCCATCATCCCCGCTGGTTATCGCGCCGATCTGGGCTCGCCGCTGAAGGCGCCGCGCATCCCCTATCTCAATCCGCAAGTGGATGCCGACGGCAACGATATCGGCGGTGTGCGCATGCCCGAGATCGAAGTGCCGCTGGCGACCTACACGGGCTGGAATTTCCGGGCCAAGGAAAATGGCGCGCCGAACGAGATCGTGCCGCTGACCGGTTCCTTCATCCCCTTTGCCGCGACCAAGGCCGAGCGGCTGAAGAACGGCGATCCCCGGCTTTCGATCGAGGAACGTTATCCCAGCCGAGCCGCCTACCTGGCCAAGGTCAAGGTCGCCGCGCAAAGGCTGGTCAAGGAACGCTATCTGCTGGCCCAGGATGTGGACCCTATCGTGAGCCATGCCGGGACGGTGTGGGACGGGCTGAGTGCCAGGCCACAGGCCTCTGGGGGCGGATAAGCCTTTCCGCTTCCCTTCCCTTGTCTTGGCGGGAGGGCCTTGCTAAACCCCGCCGCCTACCAGGAAATTCCTATTGGCTGTGCGGTCATGGCGGAACGGTAGACGCGCTAGCTTGAGGTGCTAGTGGGGCAACCCGTGGAAGTTCGAGTCTTCTTGACCGCACCAGTAAATTCGCCGTGGGAGATCAAATTCTTAGCGGGGCGTGCCTTAACCCCTCGTGCGAACTTGAGGATCAAGCCCGACCCTGGCGGTTGCCTACAAATCGGATGATGATCGTACGAGGAAGAAGCCGGCAACCCAACGAATCGTTCATGCTATTCCAAGTGCCCACCAGACCTGGCTTCGTAGATTGCTCTTGCGCATAAGTGACGCTGCTGGCGCACGCTAGAATTATGGAAGGGGCGAGAAATCTCACGATTGCTCCTCTCATTCCTCGATCAGGTTTGCGCCGAACCGGCCCACTTGCCACAATCTGGAATGCCTTAATTGCCACCGCGGGCATCGCCGTTGACGATATCCTTGCTTCGTTCAATGGTGGGTTGCCGGGCTCAGAGCTAGTTGAGCTTCCCAACACCGGACAGAACATGGTCGGTCACATCCTGCGCCCGATTAATGATCCACGCCACAAAACCGTCCTGTCCTATAACCGGCGTATTCGTGATCGCCCAATAGCGCGTCTGGAAATCGCCGAGTTCCGATTGAACATCAAAGCGGACTATTGGCATCACGTCGGTCTTACGTGTGCTCAAAACATTTACAAGGGACTGGCGCACCAGTGATACGCCGGCTGCTCGTGAATCGTCTTTGTCTGGAAACACTTCAAATAGCCACCGGCCGACCACGTTCTTAGCGGTCGTGAGTGTTGCTCGGGCATGTTCCTCGTTTTGCGCGATAATGTTGAACGACGGGTCCAAGATAAGACACATGCCAGGGGTGAGATCGAATATCAGG
>Ga0075522_10001007_pt1 | contig 21279 bp, 20 predicted proteins | sample NGEPerA_FD_74796 | JGI IMG/M metagenome (GOLD analysis project Ga0075522, IMG submission 74796) | Arctic peat soil microbial communities from the Barrow Environmental Observatory site, Barrow, Alaska, USA - NGEE PermafrostL2-A | ecosystem: Environmental > Terrestrial > Soil > Wetlands > Peat ...
GGGCGCTCCACCTCAGCGGGCGCGGTACTCATGAGCATCATCGTAGGGTTGAATGCCCGCACCTGATCAGGACCAGGAGGATGCTAGCCCGATGACCGCAGCCGCGCCGGCACTCCAGGCACTCCATGGGGTGCTCGCCAAGGCCCGCTCAGAGAACTTTCCGGTGGCGTTGTGGTTCCTGCCCAAGCAGCTGCGCGCTGACCTGCTGGCCATTTACGGCTATGCCCGATTTGTCGACGACATCGGCGACGACGCAAGCGTCGAAAGCGGCGTGCGACTCGCGATGCTCGACCTCGTCGATGCGGACGTCACAACCCTGTTCGCTGGCCGCGAGGCTTCATTGCCGGCCGTCGCAGCCTTGACGACAGGGGTGCGGGCCGGCCGGGTGCCCGAGACGCCGCTGCGCCGGCTCGTCGAGGCCAACCGACTCGACCAGCGCGCCGACCGCTACGAGACGTTCGACGACCTACGGCACTACTGCACGTTGTCGGCCGACCCGGTCGGGCGGCTGGTACTCGCCGCCCTGGGTCTCGCCACCCCCGATCGCATCGCACTGTCCGACAAGATCTGCACGGCGTTGCAGCTGGCTGAGCACTGGCAGGACGTCGCGGAGGATCTCGGTCGCGGCCGCGTCTATCTCCCCCAGGAGGACCTTCGCCGGTTCGGTGCCAGCGACAACGACCTGCGCGCGGCGCACGCCAGCCCGGCGGTGAAGACGTTGATGGCGTTCGAGGTGGCTCGCGCCCGCGATCTGCTCGCGCAAGGCGCGCCTCTCGTCCAGCTCATCCCCGGCCGCGGAAAGCTCGCAATCGCGGGCTTCGTCGCAGGTGGGCGCGCCGCACTGCATGCGATTGCGGCGGCCGACTTCGATGTACTTGCGGGCACACCGAAGCCCACCAAGCAGCGCACACTGTGCGAAGCGCTCGGCGCTTTGACGAGCCGAACGGACGCGGATGACTGACGACCAGCATGAGGACGTGGCACCCCCGAACGCGGTAGAAATCGCTGCTGCGTACGCGGAGTGCGAACGCATCATGAAGAGCGCGGCGAAGAATTTCTCCTATGGGATCAGGCTTTTGGCCCCGGCTAAACGAGGCGCGCTCGCCGCCGTATACGCGTTTGCCCGGCGTATCGACGACATCGGCGACGGCAACTTGCCGGCGCCGGAGAAGCTACGGCTCCTCGACGACGCGCGTCGCGACATCAAAGCGGTCGGCGGCGCGACGGCCGACCCCGTCTTGTTGGCGCTGACAGACGCAGCATCGCGACTGCCCATTCCCGTGCCGGCTTTTCTCGAGCTCGTCGACGGCTGCGAGCTCGACGTGCGAGGCACCACTTACGAAACCTTCCCCGATCTTGTGCACTACTGCCGCTGCGTCGCAGGCTCGATCGGCCGCTTGTCGACCGGCGTCTTCGAAGCCTCCGACATGGTTGCGGCGAATCCGCTCGCCGACGCCCTCGGCGTCGGCCTTCAGCTGACCAACATCTTGCGCGACGTCCGTGAAGACCTCCAGAACGGACGCATCTACTTACCGCACGACGAACTCGAGGCAGCGGGCGTCGAGCTTCGGTTGGACGACGATGGGTTTGTCGCCGATGACGGTGGCCGCACGGCAACGCTGATCCGCGAACAGGCTGCACGCGCCGAGAAGTGGTACGCGGAAGGCCTACAGCTGCTGCCGTTGCTCGATTCGCGGAGTGCGGCGTGCTGCTCGGCGATGGCAGGGATCTATCACCGCCTTCTCAGGCGGATTGCGCGTGACCCGCAGGCCGTACTTCGCAAGCGCATTTCGCTACCCGTGTGGGAAAAGGCGTACCTCGCGGCGCACAGTGTGACGACGAGCCGGCGATGACTAACCGCACTAGCCAACCCAGCGTCGTCGTCGTGGGCGGCGGTCTGGCGGGATTGTCCGCGGCGATCACTGCTGCCGATGCGGGATGGGCGGTCACGCTGCTCGAGTCGCGCGCGCGGCTAGGCGGGGCGACGCACTCGTTCACCCGAGCGTTCGAAGATGGCGAGATCGTTGTCGACAACGGCCAGCACGTCTTTCTGCGGTGCTGCACCGCGTATCGCGAATTCATTAGCCGCCTTGGCGTCGAGGACGAGACGTTCCTGCAGACGCGACTCGACGTCCCCGTCATCGATCCCGCGACCGGACGGATCGCGCGGCTTCGCCGCGACAGATTGCCGGCGCCGTTGCACTTGTCGCGGGCACTGTTGACGTACCGGTTGCTCACCCCATGGCAACGAATCCGCGCGATCGTCGCGATGCTCAAGCTCGATCGGGTCGACCGCGATGCGCCGTCGTCCGACACGCAAACGTTCGGTAGCTGGCTGGCCGCCCACGGCCAGTCGAAGAAGGTGCTCGAGCGCCTCATCGACGTGTTCACCGTCGCGACCCTGAACGCGCCGTCGGCTCAGGTTTCATTAACGCTGGGTGCGATGGTGTTCCAGGACGGCTTGCTGCGCAAGGCCGACGCGTGCGACATCGGGGTGTCGCGCGTTCCGCTCGGTCAACTGCACGGCGACGCCGCGGCCGCAGTGCTTGCTACCCACGACGCAGATGTCAGGTTGCGCACGCGCGTTCGCGCGGTCACCGCAGTCGACGGCAATCGGTGGCGGGTCGACACCGATGACGCAAGCATTGACGCGGACGCCGTCGTGCTGGCAGTCCCCCACGACGCCGCGGCCGACCTGCTCCCGGCAGGCTCGATCGCCGACCCGACCGCCGTCCGCGGCCTCGACGTGTCCCCGATCCTGAACGTGCACGTCATCTTCGACCGCATGGTCCTTACCGAGCCGTTCCTCGCAGCGGTCGATTCCCCTGTCCAGTTCGTCTTCGATCGCACGAAAGCATCAGGGCTGCACAGCGGGCAATACGTCGCAGTGTCGGTCTCTGCGGCAGACGCCTGGATCGACGAGCCGGTCGCGCAGCTACGCGAGGAATTCTTGCCGGAACTGTTGCGGGTACTGCCGGCCGCCCGCGACGCAGTGGTACGAGACTTCTTCGTCACACGCGAACGCGAGGCGACCTTTCGTCCCGTTCCCGGTAGCGCGGCCCGCCGCCTGTCCACGACGACGAACGCCGCCGGCCTGGTTGTTGCCGGTGCGTGGACAGCGACCGGCTGGCCCGCGACGATGGAAAGTGCGGTACGCAGCGGGGTCGCAGCCGCACACGCACTCCAGGAATGGCGAAGCGTGGCCGCACCAACCGAAGCCGCTGTCCACGAGGCGTCGGCGTGACGTCGATGTCGGTGACCGCTGCGGCTGATGCCGGCTCACCTGCATTGGCGGCGCTGGCGGCCGCGCGCGAGCTACTCAACGAGCCGATGCGCGAGGCAGTGCGCAGGCTCGAGCCATCGGTGCGAAACGTCGCTTCCTACCACCTCGGCTGGATCGACGCCGACGGCAGTGCCGGCGAGGCGCACCGCGGCAAGGCGGTCCGCGGCACCCTCGCGGTGCTGTCGGCCGAGGCGGCAGGCTCCCCGGCGTCCGACGGCATTCCCGGGGCACTCGCCGTGGAGTTCGTGCACAACTTCTCCTTGTTGCACGACGACGTCATGGACGGCGACACCGAGCGGCGGCATCGCTCGACCGCATGGACCGTCTTTGGCAGCTCGGCCGCGATCCTTGCCGGCGACGCCCTGCTTGCACTCGCGTTCGAGACGCTTCTCGATGTCGACCCTGTACGCGCCCAAGCCGCGCAACGGTCTCTTACGGCCGCGACTCAGCAACTCATCGTCGGCCAAGTCGGCGATTTGGAGTTCGAGCGACGACTCGACGTGACTCTGGACGAGTGCCTCGCCATGGCCGCAGGAAAGACCGCCTCACTCCTGGCGTGTTCGGCGTCGATCGGAGCCCACCTCGCAGGGGCAGCGGCCGAGGCCGTGGCGGCCCTCGAGGTGTTCGGCTACGAACTCGGGCTTGCGTTTCAGCTCGTCGACGACCTGCTCGGCATCTGGGGCGCGTCCGCCAGCACCGGAAAGCCCGTCGGCGCCGACCTGCGGGCTCGCAAGAACAGCCTGCCGGTCGTCGCGGCGATGAATTCCGGGACGGCGGCAGGTGAGGAATTGCGTAGCCTTTACGGATCCGGGGCACTGAACCCGGAGGCTGACGACGATGCGGTGGCACGGGCGACCGCTCTCGTCGACGAAGCGGGAGGCAGGGCTTGGGCCGTCGACGAATCGCAGCGCCGGCTGGAGCGCGCGTGCGAGGCGCTGACCGGAGCACCTCTCGACACCCGCACGACGCAATTGCTGATCCAGATCGCGCAGTATGTGACCGCCCGAGACCATTAGCTGAAGGAGGCCGAGCCGCGCATGTCGACCGGACCGCTCATCACGCCGACGTCCGGGGTCTCCGCTTCGGCTGAGGCCGCAATCGCAGCGACCAAAGCACCAGGACCGCCGCCCGCACAGACAGTGCTGCCGCGCTGGCTGGTCACCGCCGGCGCGTGGTCATGGCGACTGATCGCGCTCGGCATCGTCGGCTACTTCTTGTTGAAGTTCATCCTGCGAATTCAGGTGGTAGTCCTCCCCATCCTCGCGGCTCTCGTGTTCACGGCGCTGCTGCGACCGCTCATGATGTTCTTCCAGCGCCACGGCCTGTCGCGCCTTCTCTCGACGTGGGTGGCCTTCCTGATCGCGCTTCTGGTCATCCTCGGCATCGGCACGCTTGTCGTCTATCGGGCGACCGTCGAGTGGCACACGCTGGTGAAGGACCTGTCGGCGACCAGCGAGAAGGTTCGGCATTGGCTGTCGACGGGGCCATTGCACCTGAAGAACCAGAATCTCGCCGATCTTCAGCAGAAGGCCGTCGCCCAGCTCAATCAGCATCGCGGCGCGATCGTCAACACCGTGGTGAGCGGCGCGAGCGTGGCTGCGGAGTTTGCCGCCGGCCTCGTCTTGACGGCGTTCATTACCTTCTTCTTCCTCTACGACGGCGAGGGGATCTGGCGCTTCGTGACCGCGCCCTTCCGCTCCCGCACTGCCGAGCGGGTCGACCGGGCAGCGCTCGCCGCATGGACCACGTTGTCGGGCTACATCAGAGGCAGCGTGATCATCGCGACATTCCACGGACTGATCATGGGCATCACGTTGTCGATACTCGGCGTCCCGCTCGTCGCGCCGCTGACGTTGGTGGTGTTCATCACGAGCTTCGTGCCACTCATCGGAGTTCTCGTCGGTGGCGGGTTAGCAGTGTTCGTGACGATGGGCACGCAGGGAGTCACCCCTGGTCTGATCCTGCTGGGCGTCCTGGTTGTTGAACATCAACTCGAAGGGCATTTTCTCCAACCCATCATCATGGGTCGCTCAGTCTCGTTGCACCCACTCGCGATCGCCCTCACACTTACCGTCGGATCGATCCTCGAGGGCGTTGTCGGGGCGATCGTCGCCGTGCCTTTGGCGGCGATGTTGCACGCGGCGTGGCCGCACCTGCGGGAGTCCGAGCTCGTGGTTGCCCCCGACGAACCCGCACCACCGGGCCACGTCCTGGTCGATCACAAATCCTGAGCCAGAGCGCTCCGGCCGTTAGCTGGCGAAGGTGAGCTCGAACCAGACGGTCTTTCCTACGCCGGACGGCGAGACACCCCACCGGCTCGCAAGGTCGTCCATCATCATCAGTCCCCTGCCGGTGCCGGCCAATCCGGCCGGACGCCGAGGGGTCGGGAACGTCGGATTGCCATCGCTCACTTCGGCACGCAACATGTGCTCGTCGGTCACGAGCCTGACCTCGACATCGGTGCGGGCATGCACGATGGCGTTCGTCACGAGTTCGCTGACCAGCAGGCTGGCCGCGTCGACGACGTCGGATCGCTCAGCAGGCACTTCCGCGTGGGCCGCCAACTCGCCCCGGACCAGCCGCCGTGCCGCAGCAACGCTGGAGGCATCGCACGGGAGCACGGTCCTGACCTCCATGGGCAAAGGATACGAGTACGCCGGGCCGCACCACCGAGCGCTAGCCCGCGCCTCGCCGACCGGTCTGACAACCTTTGCCGGTCTGCCCACGTTCTTCAGGTCGGCCGGGTAAGGTCGGCCGGGTTCGCATCGATAGGAAGCAGGCAGCCCAGTGCCGCAAGTTCGCGCTCGACAGCGGCACCAGGTCGCCGCAACCGCGCTCGCGGTGAGCGCCGGTTTGCTGCTGACCGCATGCACCCAAGCCTCCGCGCGATCAGACAAAACGAGCGCATCGTCCGCTGCGCCGGATTCGCCAGCTGACTCGGCGGCAGCGGCATCCTCAGCGCAAGCACTCGCCTCATCGGCCTCCGCGGCGGCGCTGGCCGCCGGCGTCTCCGGTGCGACCGGCGCTAGCCCCGGGGTCAGTTCCGCTCCCCCTCCAGTGCTCAGCGGAATCGATCCACTGACGGGCTTGCCACCTACCAGTCCTGCTGCCGAGAAGCGGCCTGCGCTCGCGGTCAAGGTCGACAACGTCCAGGGTGCGTGGCCACAAGCGGGACTGAATCAAGCCGACATCGTCTACGACCTGCCCGTCGAGGGTGGGCTGACGCGGTTGCTCGCGATCTTTCACTCGGCGGACGTCCCGGTCATCGGCCCTATTCGGTCTGCCCGGCCAGTCGACGCCGACATCGTGCATCTGCTCGGACATTCCTACTTCGCGTTCTCGGGCGGGACGTCGTCAGACCTCGGTCCGATCAACGATCACTCCAACGCGACTCCGATGTGGTGGGACGTCACGCCGTCGCTGTTCGTGATTCGCCACGACCACGCCGTCCCGCATCAGGTATTTGGCACCACGGCGATGCTCTACGCAGGTGGCGAGGCACGCTCGCCGTCAACCACCCCGCCACCACCGATGTTCAGCTACCAGGTCGCCGTCCCGACGAACGCCGTGCCAGCAACCACGGTGACCGCGCAATACAGCGCGGCGACGGCCACGTGGACCTGGAACGGCACCCGGTACCTGCGTAACCAGAGTGGCCACGCCGATCTCTTGATCGACGGCAGCCAGGTGACGGCCACGAACGTCGTGGTGATGTCGGTCAGCGTGAAGAACACCAGCGCGCACGATTCGCACGGCACCGTCGTGCCGCTGCCAGTGGTGATCGGATCCGGGCAGGTGTGGGTGTTCCGCAACGGTGTCGTCGTTCACGGCACCTGGAGCCGACCCAACGAGAACTCACCGATGAAGCTCGTGACCACGACCGGGCAGGTCATCCCACTGATGCCGGGCCGCACCTGGGTCGAGGTATTGCCGAACTCGAGCCTGCCAAGGATCGGCTGAGTTCTCACCTCACTGAATCGCCGAAGTTCCTATGTCACTCTCGATCGCTGCGCTGCGAACTCGCGATACCGGCCCGACGTCGTGAGGTCACGCAATCGGCGCATGGCCTCATGTACCTCAGCGAAGCTCGTGGTGAGTGCCGAAAGTCCGCAGCGGATGAGGTCTGGCTCGCGGTAGTCGGGCACGACGTGCTCCTCGATCAGAGCACGGCACAGCTGATACGCCGCGGAGTGCCGCAACGAGACATGTGCTCCGCGCACGCGTGCATCGCGCGGGCTAGCAAGTTCAAAGCCGAGGGGGACCAGCCAGGTATCGCAGAGCTCGATCAGATACGACGTAAGTGCAATGCCCTTAGCACGCAACGCGTCGATGCCGGCCGCAGCGAGCAACGTCACCCCAGCCTCGACAGAGGTGAGTCCGACGATGTTCGGCGTGCCGGTCGCGAACCGATCGATCGTCGGCGTCGGGTCGTACGCCGGACCCATCGCGAACTGATCGCGCTGACCGAACCAACCCCAGATCGGCTGCCGCAACGTTGCCTGCAATTCCCTTCGCACATAGAGAAACGCAGGCGAACCCGGGCCGCCGTCGAGGTACTTGTAGGTGCAGCCGACCGCGAGGTCGGCACCGTCGGCGTCGAGCGCGATCGGCACCGAACCGACCGAGTGGCAAAGGTCCCACAGCACGAGCGCACCGGCGTCGTGCGCAGCACGCGTGATGCCCGCCACGTCGCTGATCGCCGACGAGCGGTAGTCGACATGCGACAGGCACACGAGGGCGGTGTCAGATCCAAGACCTAGGTCGGACGCCGAACAGCCGGCGAGTGGATCAACGTCGACGTACTGCAGTTGCAGGCCCCGAGCCGACGCAAGACCTTCGAGCACGTACCTATCGGTCGGGAAGTTACCGGCCTCGGTGACGATCGTCGTGCGGCCGGGCCGCGCGTCCAGCGCCGCGGCAGCGAGCTTGTAGAGGTTGATCGTGGTGGAGTCGCACACGAGCACCTGGCCGGCGGAGGCGCCGAGAAGCTGTGCGCCGATGAGATCGCCCACGACTGCGGGCAACTCGATCCAGGGCGGACGGCCCAAAGGTGACGGCTCGCCCCACGATCCGACCCCAGCCGCCCACTCGCGGGCGACGAGATCGCTGATCGCGTCGAGTGCACCGACCGTGGGACGGCCAAGTGAGTTGCCGTCGAGGTAGATCAGCTCATCGGCGTCCGAGCCTGGGAAAGGCAGGAACTGGCGGCGAAAATCGCGGAGCGAATCGTTGTCGTCCAGGGCGTCTGCGTACGCGCGATCGGTGACGTCACGATTATCCGCGCTGTCCGGCATGAGCTCGGCCTACTCGGCGGGCTGGTCGCCGCCGGAAAGCACGTTCTCGTAAATGTCTTTGCACTCAGGACACACAGGGAAACGCTTGGGATCACGCGACGGGACCCACACCTTGCCGCACAAAGCCGTGATCGGCGTACCCATCACCGACGCCTCGACGATCTTGTCCTTGGGTGCGTAGTGGGCGAACCGCTCGTGATCGCCGTCGCCGTTCGACAGCCGCGGCACCGGTCGCGCATCGGTTTCCGGCATCGTCAAAGTGCCAAGGCCAGGCGTCTCGGTCTGGGGCAACTGCTCGACGTCACTCATACCGACAAGTCTAAACGAGCGGCCGCGCGTCAGTTGTTGGTCGGGTCTGCGGGCATCGTGTGCAACAGGGCGAGTTCGCCGCCTTGGCGGCGCAGGACGCGCGACCAGAGCGTCGCCGGGCTCGCGGTAAACGCATCGTCTGATTCGGCCGGGAGAACCAGCCAACCACCGAGGCGAAGCTCGTGTTCGAGCTGGCCTGGCCCCCACCCGGCATAGCCGGCGAAGACGCGCAGACCGTCGAGCTCATCGAGCAGATCGAAAGGTTCGTTTTCGAGATCGACGGCGCCGATCACGCCGGCGAGCGGGGTCCACCCTGGCAATGCGAGCGCCGCGGCAGAACCGGGCCCGCCCGTGCCATGACGTCGGATCCGGCCAAGGCACACGACGGCGTCCGGTGTAACCGGGCCACCGACGTGCACGACTGCGGGCTCGCTGAGGACGTCGGCCCAGCCCGGCATCCCCGGAAGCGGAACTGCGTCACGGGTTGCGACGTCACTCGGTCGGTTGAGTACCACTCCGAGAGCGCCCTCGTCGTCGTGGTCGAGGAGGAGGACGACGCTGCGGGCGAAGTTGGGATCGTCGAGCGTTGGCGCGGCAACCAGGAGCGCACCGGCAAGCGAGGCATCGACCATTTCTCCATCATGCCGACCACGTCGCGCTCGCGCACCTCGCCGAATCTTCCATGCTCGCTCGCCGCGCGGTGCCGTAACCGCGGCCACCAGCTCACGCCGATTCCGAGCGCGATGATGTGTCCCCACGACGTCATGTCAAGCCCGGTCGCGATCGGCCAACCAAGGTAGGCCCAACCAGCCGCAACGCCGATCGTGCGCACTCGTCTGGGCAGCAGCCCGGCAGCGGCTCCAAGCATCGCAGCGAGGCCATAACTGACACCGACATCGAGTCGCGAGGTCGCGGTCGCAGGCAACATCCCGTAGTGGACACCGACGGCAACCGAGCCTTCCGTCAGCAGCGTGGCACCCACGTGACCAGACGCGAAGATCGCGACGACCCAGCGAGTACCGATGCGCCGTTCCAGCACAGTGGCGACGATGCCAAGAACGAGCACGGCCAGAACCGCGTCGACGACGCCATCGACCCACAGCGCGCTGGTAGCAAGAACGAAGACTGGATGCTTCGACAAGTGGTCGACATCGGTACTCGAAAACCTCAAGACCGCGTCATGATCACGGGAGTCGAGCACGCTAAGCACGATGCTGCCAGCCGCCAGCAGTGCTACGTAGACGAACGCGAATGGTGTGGTGCGCCAGGTCGGCAGCACCTTTTGGATCGCCGGGTGAAGGGGTTGGAGCCGCGGGTGCAGGGCTCGGGACGGCGCCAACGTCGACAACGCCACCATTGCAACCTCCCCGACATGCCCACCACTTCGCAAAAAACAGTTAGTGCCCTACACGGCCCCAACCATGTCCAGCGCGACGGTCTTCCCGACTGGACCCTCATCTTGGCGAAACCGACCGACAATTTCGCGCGCAGGGCGCTAGCGGCGGCCGCGCACTGTGGCGAGCCGCTCGGCCCGCAGCGCGTCGATGTCTGCCTGGGCCCACGGGAGCAACGGCGAACCGACCGCCCAGGACAGCAGCAGATCGGCCAGTTCGGGATTGCGCGCCAGGCCCGGACCATGCAGGTAGGTGCCAAGGATGTGCTCCTGGACCGCACCCTCAAAAGCACCACCGGCGTCACCTGTGCCATTACCGACGCCGACCTCGACTCGAGCCATCGGCTGGGCGTGAGGACCAAGGTGGGTCGCCCCCGCGTGATTCTCATAACCGGTCAGCGGCTGCTCGAGCCCGGGCGTGCTGGGCACAGCCAGGAGCTCTCCTACCGCCCGCTTCGGGAGCCGATCGGTCGTCACGTCGAGCAGGTCCACACCGGGCTCGGGCACGCCGTCTGATCCAGGAAAGACCGAACCAAGCAGTTGATAGCCAGCACACACGCCGAACACCACGGCGCCCTTGGCGGCAGCTCGACCCAGCCCACCGTCGGCACGCAAGGCTCGCGCAGCCGCGACCTGGGCGTCGTCCTCACCGCCACCGAGCACGTACAGATCGGCGCCGTCAGGCACCGGCTCCCCGGCGTCCAGTTCGATGGCTTCGACGGGCAAACCGCGTGCCTTCGCGCGCATCGCAAGAACCCGCAGGTTGCCACCGTCGCCGTAAGTACCGAGGAGCACCGGATAGATGGAGACGAGGCGAAGTCGCGAGTCAGCGGCCATCGTCGGCGCCTCCCCCGCGACGCAGCAACTCGCGGAACGCGGTGTATGTACCGACCGCATCGAGAGCGGGCCGGCCCGGCAGTCCGGCATCGAACGGCAAGCCGCCGGCAACCCAAGGATCGGCCATTGTCGTGTGCGACACGTCGGCGTACATCAGCCGGACGGCGAGGTCGTGCCGCCGGTCGCCGGTCGCGATGACGTCGCGATCCGCAAGCCGCTCGAACGGCACGTCCCAGAGCCACGACGGATCCTTGCCGTCGGCTGCACGCGCGTTGATGGCAATCACAACCGGCGCCGGCGCGGGTGCGAGCATGCCGAACATCTCCCCCCAACCGGCCGGGTTCTTTCCCAGCAGCAACCGCACCTGGCGGCCACCAAGCGACACCGTTTGATACCGACCACCAACAGAGGCGACCGCTCGCATAGCGGGCAACGAAACCATCGGCGCTACACCGAGCAGGTCGGCAGCAACCACGGCCAACGCCGCGTTCGCCTGGTTCGCCGCGCCGGGCAACTGCAGGTCGAGCGGGTAACGCGCGCCGCCAGGCCCGACAAGTTCGCCCTCCTCCACGGACCAAGTGACTTCGGGCCGACCGAAACCACACGCAGTGCAAGCCCAGTTCGCGGCGGACGGGCGCCGAAGGATCGACCCACACGACGGACACACCGCAGAGTCGGCCGTCCAGCGCTGGCCAACGGCTACCCAGGTGACGTCGGGGATCACGCTCGCCGCCCAGACGACATGCGGGTCGTCAGCGTTGGCGACCGCAGAAAGTCCTTTCGTGGCAGCGAAAACGGTGCGCCACCGCCGCGCGACCATCGCTACCTCACCGACGCGGTCGAGTTGGTCACGAGTCAGGTTGCCCAGGACGAGCAACGGCTTTTCGGTCTGTCGCAGCAGGCTGGGTAGATAAGTCTCATCGGCTTCGAGCACGGCAAGTGCACCAGCCGGGACGCCGACGGGCGGGCGAGCGAGCGCCGCGACGAGTCCGGCCGGCATGTTCGCACCCGACGCGTTCGTCACCACCGGCCCGGCCGCGCGCAACGCGGCTGCGAGCAACTTGGTCGTCGTGGTCTTGCCGTTCGTAGCAGAGACGAAGACGACGCGGCGGTCCTTGACGAGCATCCGGAATGCGTCGGGACACGCGACTACCACAACGCGTCCACCGATCGCGACGCCGTCACCGCGGCGCAGAGACTTCGAAAGGCCGCTGGCGACGCGACCGAGACCAATCGCCGTCCGCAGTCGGAGGGAGCTCAGTTAACGGTCGCTTCGCTGTCGACGATTGCGGCCCTGTTGGCCTTGGCCTGTCGTCGCTCGATTCGGGCTGTGGTGTCAGCCATCGCATGCGTGACGCCGCCAAGAATCGCGCCGACCGCGACAACTCCGACGCCGATCCAGAACACCACGGGGTTCGCAGCGATCAAGCCGATGCCTGCGACCAGGAAGCCGACGCACACAAGGAACACCACGACCCACGACACCGGCCGCGCAGGGATGTGGCCGAAGTGCTCGTCGATACCGATGTCGTCCGGCGGCAGGTCAGGCATGGGCGCGATCGTACTTCATGGCCCCGGACTTCATGGGCGCGTGTCGACTTCGCCTTCGGGCTTGCCAGGCGCAGCGTTGGCGGGCCAGCCGAACGTGTCGCCGCGATGCCGCGGACGTTGCCCGAGCTGCACACCGGGTAGCAACTTGCCGGGTGGTTCGGCCGGCACCGGCACCGACGTGCTGACAGGCGGCGCCCCGGGGATGGCCGGGACGGCGCCTTCAGCTACGGCGGGCTCAAGCTCGGCGCGACCACCTGGCGGCAGCGGCTCTGCAGTTTCGCTCATGTCCGAACTATTTCAGCTGGCCCAGTCGAGCAGCGAGTCGGGCCGGTCGGGCTCCCGCAGTTTCGCGAGCGCCTCCTTCTCAATCTGCCGGATCCGCTCACGAGTGAGGCCCACGTCGCGGCCGATCTCGTCGAGCGTGTGCGGCCGGCCCTCGGCGAGCCCGAAGCGCAGCGCGAGCACCCGCGCCTCTCGCGGCTCGAGACCGGCAAGTGCACGGTGCACCGTCTCGATCATGGTCTGGTACTCCAACGCGTCCGACGCCGCGGGCGCCTCGAAGTCCTCGATGAGGTCACCGAGCCTGGTGTCCTCGTCGTCGCCGACCGGGTTGTCGAGACTGACCGGCTGCCGGGCGTTGCGCAACATCTCCTCGATTTGCTCAGGAGTGCGGTCGAGCTCGGTCGCCAATTCCTGCGGTGTGGGCTCGCGGCCAAATCGCTGGTGCATGTCGCGCTGCAGCCTGCCGAGCTTATTGAGCTGCTCGACAACGTGCACAGGCAGCCGGATCGTGCGGGCCTGGTCTGCCAGCGCGCGGGTAATGGCCTGCCGGATCCACCACATTGCGTACGTCGAGAACTTGTAACCCTTGGTGTAGTCGAACTTCTCGACGGCGCGAATCAGGCCGAGGTTGCCTTCCTGGACGACGTCGAGGAACGACATGCCGCGGTTGGAGTAGCGCTTCGCGACCGACACGACCAGGCGCAGGTTCGCCTCGAGCATGTGCGCCTTAGCGAGCGCGCCGTCGGCGGCGATCGCCTCGAGCTCACGCCGCTGGCGCGCCGTCAGCTTTCCGGCGAGCTTGTGCTCGGCGTAGACGCCGGCCTCGATCCGCTTCGAGAGCTCGACCTCCTGAGCTGCATCGAGCAGCGCGGTGCGGCCAATCTCGTTGAGGTAGTTGCGGACCGGGTCGGCCGATACGCCTGGCTCATCGGAATCCAGATCGGGCTCTTCGGAGTCGACGATGGTCGGCTCGACGGCCTCGGTCTCAAGATCAGCAGTGTCAGTTTCAAGATCATCTAGGGTACCGGCGTCCAGCACGAGCTCAGCCTCGTCACGAGCAACCTTCGGGTCGCTGGTGATGGGCTGGTTCGCCGTCCGCTGGCGGTCGCGCGTAGTGATGGCTGTCTCCTTCATAGGGTTCGTGCTCTTGTTACAACGCTTCAGGACCGTTGATGTTCCTGACGTCACGCTCAGAGAAGGGGAGAATGGCGACAATCCGGGCGCACGCGTGCTCTGCTTCTACCCGATCCGACGCTCGGATCACTCAATTGGTTCGCGCAGAGCGATTACGGAGCGCGCAGCGAGCCGTCGGGCGCGCGGACCACGAAGGCGGAAGCGCCGTAGGCGGGCGCTCCGGGCTGGAACCGGCCGGCCGCCGCCTCGTCGAGGTCGACGCCCCAGCCGGGTGCCGGCGATGGGGTGAGGTAGCCGGCGACCGCCGTCAGCGTGCCCGGGAAGACCTCAAGAGCGGCGTCGGAGAAGTTGTGGGCCTCCTGGATGCCGAACGCATACGACGTCACGTCGAGCGCCACGTTCGCTGCCGCCCCGATCGGTGAGACGTCGCCCGGCGCGTGCCAAGCCGTCTGGACGCCGACCAGCTCGCACATCGCGGCCAGCTTGCGGGCGGGCGTGAGACCGCCGACGGCGGACACGTGGACGCGCAGATAGTCGACCGCGTGCTCGCGCACCAATGCCGCTGCCTCGCCGACCGACGACAGGAGTTCGCCGACGGCGATCGGTACGGGTGAGGCCGCCCGCACCTCTGTGAGCCGGTCGTAGTGCTCGGGCGCAACGACGTCTTCAAGGAAGAACAGCCGGTGCTCTTCGAGCCGCCTGGCAAGCAGTACTGCCTGCGTGGGAGTCAGCCGGCTATGGACGTCGTGCAGAAGTTCGACCTCAGCACCGAGTTCGCGGCGGGCGTGTGCGAACAGCTCAGGGGTCGTGCGCAGGTAATGCTCCACGTTCCAGCCGTCGGGATACGGCGCATTCGGGTAGGCGTCGCGCGAACCCGGCGCGCCGTAGGTGCCGAGCCCCGGCTGACCTGTCTGCAGCCGGACGTGCGTCCAGCCCAGCGCGACGATGGCGGCCGCGTGCTCGATCGTGTCGTGCACGGTAGCGCCAGCGGCGTGCAAATAGGTAAGTGCCGCGGCGCGCACCCGGCCGCCAAGCAGCTCGTAGACCGGCACGCCATGGCGCTTGCCCGCGATGTCCCACAGCGCCATGTCGAGACCCGACAGCGCGTTGTTCAGCACTGGACCGTTTCGCCAGTACGACGAGTAATACATAGCCCGGGTGAGGTCCTCGATGTCGGCCGGATGCCGGCCAACTGCCATCGGTGCGACACCCTGATTGACCGCGGCGACCACCGCTTGCCAACGCTGCGTGAAGGTCGCGCACCCGAGCCCGTACAAACCGTCGTCCGATGTCTCGACTTTCACCACCACCAGCGGGATGCCTTCGGGCGCCGTGACGATGGCACGGATGCCGGTGATGCGCAGGGCATCTCGGTCAACCCATGGCGACTCGTTCAGCGCGGTGGTCATGCCGACGCCTGGTCGAGATCGCGCGCGTCGACCGGCCAGATGTAGCGAGGGTCGAATCCGAACAGCTCGCGAGCGCGGGAGACGTCAAACGGTGCAGTGCGATCCGCGAAGGGGACGCGACGCGGCACGTGTGGCAAGAACGCGTCGAGTAGTTGCTCGGTCGGATACGGGGCAAGTGTCGTAGGTGCCGCGACAGTCACAACATGACAGCCGGGACGACGAGGGGTGAGCGCGGCGAGGCAAACCGCGGCGGCATCGCGGTAATCGAGGTAACCCCACAGGTCAGCTGTCCCCGACGCGGGATCGATTGCGAACTGTTGCGCCCGTCGCGGCAGCCGTTCGCCGACGTCGCCAAGGAAGGGGAAACGGACGGCGACCACGCTGAGGTTGTGCCGCCACCACATCATCGCCGCGGTCAGCTCGTCGACGTGCTTGGAGAGCGCATAGGGATCTTCTACCTGAAGCGGGAGCTGCTCGTCGATCGGGAGGTAGGCGGGTACCCGTTTCGTAGGCGCGAACGGCATCCCGGTCGCCGCGTGGCTCCCCGCAATGACCGCCCGTCGAACGCCCGCGCTAGCCGCCTGCTCGAGAACCGTGAACGTCGCGGCAGTGTTGCCGCCGAACACCTCCTCGGCGGTGCCACCGGCGGGAGATGGAATGGCCGCGAGATGTATGACGGCGCCAACGTCGGCGACGGCGTTACGGACGAGCAGCACGTCGCGTGCGTCACCGATGAAGACCTCGTCAGCCTCAATTGCGGGCGTCGCGTCGTGGTCTAACGCGAGTGCCTTCGTGGCGATGCCCGCGTCGGCACACGCCGCCAATACATGACGCCCGAGCCGACCACCGGCCCCGGTGACCAGCACGCGCTTCAGCACCGCAACCACGCCGCTGCGTCAGCGGGCAACAGGGAGTTCTCGAGAGGAGCGCTCGCCAACAGCACTGCGTTGTGCTTGGGCAGCGCGACCGGCAGTTGCGACGTGTTGGCGATGCACACGAAGTCGTCGCCTCGCGCAAACGTCACCACTCCCGGAGCCGATGGCAGCCACGACAACGGGCCAGGCCCGAGCGAAGGAGTCGCTCGGCGTATGTGCAACGCTGCGCGGTACAACTCGAGCATCGATTCTGGATCGCCGGTTTCCGCCGCGACAGTAAGGGTTTTCCACCCCGCCGGCTGTGGCAGCCACGGCTCACTGCCCGCCGCGCCGAATCCGAACGGCGACGCATCGCCGTCCCACGGAATCGGCACCCGGCAACCGTCGCGCCCGCGATCGGTGTAACCGCTGCGCGACCAGATCGGGTCTTGCAGCAATGCGGTGGGCAGATCTTCGACCTCCCAGAGGCCGAGCTCTTCGCCCTGGTAGATGTAGACCGCGCCGGGCAACGCCATCGTCACCAACACAGCCGCCCGAGCACGTCGCGTACCGAGCTCGAGATCGCTGAACTCACCTAGGCGGCGATTGTCCATCGAGAACGATGTGTCTGAGCGGCCGTAGCGAGTGACGTGACGCACGACGTCGTGGTTCGACAACACCCACGTCGGGGGTGCACCTACTGGCGCGTGATCGGCGAGGGTCTCGTCAATAACGGTGCGGATGCGATCCGCGGCCCAGGCGCAGCCGAGGAAATCGAAGTTGAAGGCAGTGTGCAGCTCGTCTGGGCGAAGGTAGCGAGTGAAGCGTTCGCGGTCGGGCAACCACACCTCGCCGATCAGGATTCGATCGCCGGGGTAGCTGTCAGTCAGGCGTCGCCATTCGCGGTAGACCTCATGCACTTCGTCGAGGTCGATGAACGGATGTTGCTTCCCCGAACCCTCGGCTGGGACCTCCCGCAACTCCGGATCCTTCGCCAGCAACGCTGCGGAGTCGATGCGAACACCGTCCGCGCCGCGGTCGAGCCAGAAGCGCAGCACATCGAGGAACTCGGCGTGTACAGCCGGGTTTCCCCAGTTGAAGTCGGGTTGCTCGGGCGCAAACAGATGCAGGTACCACTCCCCCGGGCTGCCGTCGGGCTCGGTGATCCTGGTCCAGCCCGGCCCACCGAAGATGGAGTTCCAGTCGTTGGGGGGCAGCTCCCCGTCTTCACCGCGGCCGGGACGAAACCAGAACAGGTCGCGTTCAGGCGACCCTGGACCTGCGGCGAGTGCAGCCTGAAACCATACGTGCGCATCAGAACCGTGATTAGGAACAACATCGATGATGACCCTGATGTTCAGCGCATGCGCCTCGGCAATAAGAGCTTCTGCGTCAGGAAGCGTTCCGAACAGCGGCTCGACCTTGCGGTAGTCGGCGATGTCATAGCCGGCATCGGCCATCGGCGACACGTACCAGGGGTTGAACCAGATGGCGTCGATACCGAGGTCGGCCAGGTAGGGCAACCGCGATCGCACGCCCGCGATGTCGCCCGTCCCGTCACCGTCACCGTCGGCGAAGCTGCGAATGTAGACCTGATAAATAGCAGCGCTAGGCCACCATCTCTGCCCGTCCAAGCTCTGTCGGTCCAACGCAGGCGGGTGGGGCTCGGACACCGTGGCAATCCCTTCATTCGTTCGTCTTTCATGACCATGTCGACCTGCGTGACATCACCCCTTGACGCCACCTGCGGTGAGTCCCGACATGATGTTTCGCTGGAAAATCAGGAAGAAGATGATCATCGGCAGTGAGGCGATGACCAGCGCGGCGGTGAAGAGATTTTGCGCAGCACCCGTGCTGAGCTGGTACAACCCGACGTTGACCGTTTGTCTCGTTGGGTCAGTCAGAACGAGCAGCGGCCACAGGAAGTCTTTCCAGACCGCGACAACCGCGAAGATCGAAACCACCCCAAGGATAGGCCGCGAGATCGGCAGCACGACCGACCAGAGCGATCGGATCGGCCCGGCTCCGTCGATGGAGGCCGCCATCAGGAGCTCGTCAGGGATCGAATCGAAGAATCTCTTGAGCAAGAAGATGTTGAATCCGTTCGCCACCGACGGCAGCCAGATAACCCACGGCGAGTTCGTCAGGTTGACGCCGATGATCGGCATATGAAACGCCGTCAGGAACGTGGGCAACGCCAGCACTGTCGCTGGAATCATCAGCGTCGCCAGCATCATGAACAAGATCACGTTGCCGAATCTGGGACGCAACTTCGACAGCGCGTAAGCCGCCGCGACGCCGAAGACAAGCTGAAAGGCGAGCGCGCCGACTGCGTACAACGTCGTATTGACCAGCAGCCGCGAGAGCCGGAGTTGTTGCCAGGCCTCGACGTAGTTGTGCCAATGGAAAGCGTGCGGGAACCACGTCGGGGGGTCCTGGATAATTTCCTGAGCAGACTTGAATCCACCGGTCGCCATCCAGTACAGCGGGAAGACGAAGATCACGGCGAACAACGGCACGAAAATGGCGAGTACGGTCCAGTAGATGATCTTGCCCTTGCGGCGTTGAAGCTGCGCTTGGGAGATCAGCGTTCTCGTTTGGTACCGCTCAGCGGTTGCCATCGTCAGGCCTTCTCTGCACGGCTACTGATGAAGAGATACGCGCCACCGAAAATCGCCAGCACGACCAGCAGGATGAGACCGAGCGCGGCCGCGCTGCCGTAGTTGTTGAAGTGAAACGCGTACTCGTAGATGAGATAGACCACTGTTGTCGTTTTGCCTTCCGGACCGCCGCCACTGAGAATGAACGGCTCGAGGAAGACCTGCATCGTGGCCACGATCTGCAGCATCAGCAACAGCGAGAGAATGAGCCGCGTCTGCGGAATCGTGACGTGCCAGATGCGCCGAAACACGCCCGCTCCCTCGACCTCGGCGGCCTCGTACAACTCACCCGGAATGCTCTGCAGTGACGCGAGGTAGATGAGCGTCCCGGTGCCCATGTTGATCCAGGTCGAAAAGAACACCAGCGAGATGAGCGCAGTGGACGTCGACTGCAGCCACTGCGATGTCGGGAGGTGTAGATCTCGCAGAACGGTGTTGAATACGCCATCGCCCGGGTCGTAGAACCACTTCCACAAGAAGGCCGCCGCTGCCGGCGGCATCATCACGGGTAGGTAGACCAACAGTCGAAAGTACGACCGCGCGTGCCGAAGCTCGTTGATCACCACCGCGACGACGAAGGGGACCGCATACCCGAACACGAGTGCGAACAACGTGAACTCAACGGTCGAACGCCACGCCGTCCAGAACTCGGGGTCGTGCTTGATGCGGGTGAAGTTCGCGGTGCCGACCCACTTCGTATTGCCGGCGAAGTTGGTCTTTTGAAAACTCATGACGATCTCGCGCCCGATCGGGTACCACGAGAAGTACGCGAAGCAGATGACCGCGCCAAGCAAGAACAAGTAGCCCGTAAGGTTGTCCCGAACACGCACCTGCAGCGGCACCTTGCGCCGTGTCCGCGTCTTCGACGAGGACACTGACCGCCCCGAGCCCGCAGGAGCGGTCGATGCGGCCGGGACACTGATGGCTGCCAACGGAACAGACTCCAGACTTCTGTGGGGCGTAGGGGTGTGGGCGAACGGGATTCAGCCGGAGCACCAGCTCCTTCCGAGCGCAGTCCCTACGCTCGGAAGGAGCTGTGGCCGGGGGCGGCCGCGTGCTCCAGGGCTCTAGCTAGCTAGGCCTGTATTTCAGCTGCTCTGAGCTAGAACCTGGTTCACCTGTGCCGAGTACTGGTCCAGCAACTTCTGCGGATCGGCACTCTTGTTGGTCAGCACAGCCGACATGAGACCGTCGAGCACCTTGTAGATCGCCTGGGCGTCCGGAGGCTCGACGTTGCCGTGCAGGTTCGGAGTCACCGTGACGTAGGGCTGGTAGTTCGCGAGCGGCAGGTTCGCCGATGCCGCCTTGTCAGCCGCGTCGGTCGTGGCCGTCGCACCCTGGAAGAGGTCGGGCTCCGGCAGACCGACCGGGTTGCCGAGTGACTTTGCGCGGGCGTAGTTGAACTGACCGGTCCCTGGGGTCAAGTTCTCGTACTCCAGCCACAACAAGCCGGCCTTTACTTGGTCGGGCGTGTCGCTCTTGTTGAACATGTAGCCGTCGCCACCGAGCAACGTGCCGCTGCCGCTCGCACCAGCGGGCATCGGGCCCATTCCGAAGTTGGTGAGGTCGGCCTTGTCGGTCTGCTGCATGTTGGTCAGGTAATCGGGCGCACCGATCGTCATACCGAGGTGGCCGGCCGCCATCATGTTGATGGTGTCCTGGTATTGCAGCAGCTGCTTGGACCCCATGTCGTTGTCGGTCCAGCGCATCTGCTTGAGGTTGTTGATGACCGCGAGACCCTTGGCATTGTCGAAGTCAGCCTTCTTGCCTGAGGAGTCGACGACATCGCCGCCCTGCGAGTACATCTCCGCAGTGAAGTGCCAGCCACCGGTGTTGCCAGCGCTGTAGTCGGCGTACCCGACATCGCCATTGCCGAGTGCAGCAATCTTCTTTGCGTCGGCCTGGACGTCGGCCCACGTGGTGGGCGGGCTGTTCGGGTCAAGGCCTGCGGCTGTGAACAGCGCTCGGTTGTACACGAGGCCAAGGGTGTAGTTCGTCTTCGGCAAGCCGTACAGGTCGCCGCTGTCAGCGCCGCCCTTCTTGAACACGTTCAAGACAGACGACTGGATGTCCGAGAGGCCCGGAATGGTCGAGGCGTACTTCTGGATGTCGAGCACCTGGCCCGAGTCAATCGCCTGCTGCGTGTCGGTCAGGTAGAGGTAGAAGACGTTCTCCTCCTGGCCACTGGCGAGCTTCGCCGAGAAGGTGTTCGGGTCGTCGCAAGGCGCTTCGTCCTTGCTGTTGATCGTGATGTTCGGGTGCAGCTTCTCGAA
>Ga0075522_10001009_pt1 | contig 21275 bp, 12 predicted proteins | sample NGEPerA_FD_74796 | JGI IMG/M metagenome (GOLD analysis project Ga0075522, IMG submission 74796) | Arctic peat soil microbial communities from the Barrow Environmental Observatory site, Barrow, Alaska, USA - NGEE PermafrostL2-A | ecosystem: Environmental > Terrestrial > Soil > Wetlands > Peat ...
CAACGGCACCAACTCCGCGCCGCACAGCGCCAATGCCGTCAGGAAAAAAAAGGAAACCGGCGCGTAAATCTTGTTCACGGAATGTTTTTGAATGCTTTTTCGGCGGATTTGCGGGTGGCGGGATTAATCGACATGGCCAGGACTTTTTTCAGGGCCGCTCCCGCTTCGGCCGGTTGCGCGGCTGAGATCGAAGTGGAAATATGAATGACAGCGTGCGCCGCCTCCACGCGCACGGAAGCATCGTCCAGCAGCGGGGTGGCCAGGGCCAGGGCCTGATTGTCGGACATGGCGGACAGGCCGGAGAGAACGAGCCGTTTTTCCTGCTTGTCCAATGGCGTCGCCAAAATCTTTTTGAAGGCGTCGAGCTTTTGGTCGTTCGGAAGCTTGACGTCTTCCTCCTGCGTGGCCAGTCGCACGCATCCGGCCACGGCCAATGTTCTAAATTTTTTGTCCGGATTGGAGCAGGCGACTTGGACGAGGTCGGGCAGGAGTTCGCCGTCATGGGTTTCGCACAGCGCGCGAGTGGCCGCTTCTCGCACGCGCGGCTCGGGATCGGCCATCGCCGCCCGCAAGGCTTCGCGGCCCGGCGCTTCGGTCAGGCTGCCGCAGACGGTGAGCAATGCCAGCCGCGCCTCCAGCGGTCCGTGCGCCACGGCATCCAGCACCGGTTGCGCGTTCCCGTGAACGCGCTGGCAAATCGAGTTGAGGGCGTCGGCAGTTTCCGATCGGACATCCTCATTGGTGGTCTGAATGACCAACTGCACCAAGTCGGGAATTTGGGCCGCTCCGGCCAGCGAGGCCAAGGCCTGCAAAGATGCGGCGCGAGATGAATCGTTCGGTCCGTGCGCCAACTGGAGCAACGCGGGGGCGGCGGACGAATCGCCACGGTCGCCGAGGGCGCGAATCACTTCCAATGAAACCTCGGGCGTGGCGCTCGCCAGCGAATCGAGGAGGGCGGGAGTGACTTCGCCATGGCGCAGGCCGGTCAGCGATTGTCGGGCGGCGTTGCGCTCCGCGCCGGTGCTGGAGGCCGCCTTGCGGGCCAGGAGTGGGGCGACGGATCCATCGCCCAAGTCGCCCAATCCGGTAATTGCGGCCAGGCGGACATTGGCGTCCGTGCTATCGGCCAGCGCCGTCACCGCAGCCAAGGCGGAAACATCGCCGCGCTGGGCCAGACATTGCAGTAATGAAATTTGCACCGGAGCCTCCACTCTAGGAAGCGCATCGGCCAGGGCCTTGGTCACGCCGGGGTAGTTCATTTGTCCGGCCAATTGCAGGGCGGCTCCTCGACAAGGGGCAGCCGCGCCGGCAATGGCGGCGGCCATCAGCTCCACTCCCTTTTCGCCGGACGCGAGGATGACGCCGCGAAACGCCGCTTGACGGATGCTGTCCTCCTTTTCTTTGTCATACAGCGATTGAAATATTTTCAAAGCCGGGCCGTTCCTGCCTTCTGTCAACAATGTATTGGCGCAGTCCAGCAAGCCGTCGATCTCCGCTCCGCGCACCGGACTGGCCGCCTCGGGGAGCGCAGCTTCAAGTGATTTGACGGCTTTGACGCCGCCGATTCGGCCCAGCGCTTGCGCAGCCGCCACGGCGACGACGGAATCCGAGTCGCGCAGCAGCTTGCTCAAGCGCGGCGTGGCGGCGGTATCGTGGCGCATGGCCAGGGAGTTGATAATGCCGACTTCATTGGAGCCGGAGGTTTTCGCCAAGGCGCCCAAGAGAGCGGCGCTTGCTTCGGGCCATGGCATCGATTCCAGCGCATACCGCGCCGAGTGGGAAAGGTCGTCGTTGGTCAGCAGCGCGGCCAGAGCCGGGATGGATTGGGCCGTGCCAATCCACTTGAGGCGGGCGCAGGCGGCGTCCTTGTCGTGCAAAGATTGGCTGGACTGCAAGACGCCCAGCAGTTGGTCTTCCTCGGCGCAATGCGCGGCCAGGGGCAGAGCCAAAGAAATTAAAACGGCGCAGAATCGTCTCATGGTCAGGTGTTCCAAGGAGGACGTTTGGCGATGGACATGAGGCGATTGGCTTCGTCGTCGTCGGGAAACCGTTCGGCCGCCGGGTCATATTTAAGAGGACGTTTCAATTGTTTGACAATGCCCCCCAACAAAACCGCGCTGGCCGAGCGATGCGCCACCTCGACCGGGCAGATGGTCCGCTGGCGGGTGCGCACGCAATGCAGGAAATTTCCCGAGTGGCTGTCGCTGTGGTAAAGATGGACTTCGTTCGGGCGCAACGGATCGCGCACCAAGTCGGGCGGGTCCGAAACCAAGCCGTCGCGATCCACCGCGATGCGCCCGCCTGTGCCGACGAAGCAGCCGCCGCCGTCCGCGCCGATCGGTTCGCCCGGATACGGTTTGCCGTAAACCACCACGCCGCTGGCATATTTGTAACAGGAGCGGTCGCTCTCCATGAACAATTCCACCGGGCCGGTCTCATCGGCGTCCGCCGCCCATTGGATAATGTCGTAGTGATGCTGGCCCCAGTTCAGTTCGCCAATGTCAAAACGGTGCGCGCCGTATTTGCCGTCGTAGGGCAGCGAGGGCGCGGGGCCGAGGTAGAGGTCCCAATCCAGCCCTTCCGGCATCGGCTTGGCCGGGCCAAACCGCTCAGGCCAATAGATTCCGCCGCCATCCCGATAGCCGTAAATTTCCTGCAACTTGCCAATGCGCCCGCTGCGGACGAATTCGCAGGCGCGCCGAAATTTTCCGCCGTATTCGCTGCGCTGTTGCGCGCCCGCTTGATAAACACGACCGTAACGCCGGACTGCGGCCCGGATGGCCTTCGCTTCGGCGATGGTGACGGCGCTGGGTTTTTCGCAATAGATGTCCTTGCCCGCCTGAGCGGCGATAACCACCATGGTGGCATGCCAATGGGCGGGCGTGGCGATCAAGACGGCATCAATGTCCTTGCGGGCCAGAACGTCGCGAAAATCGACATAGGCTTTGCAGGGTGTTTCGTTCCCGCCGGAGAGCTGCTGGTAGTGTTCGTTGACTTTTTGCGCGGCATGATCGCGGCGGTCGCGCCAAACATCGCATACGGCCAGCACCTGCACTTCTTTGCGGCCGGCATAACCGCCCGCCACGTAAGTCCAGGCCCCGCCTAACAGATGGCCGGTGCCCTGATGGCCGACGCCGATGAAACCCATGGTGATGCGCTCGGACGGCGCAACCGCTCCGCTGCGTCCCAGCGCGCGCGCCGGAATGAACATCGGCGCCGCGATTGCAGCCGCAGCCGCTTTGCCGGCCCGCTTCAAAAACCGGCGGCGGCTGATTGCTCGCGACTTCATAGTCTATCGGATTATTGCAGAACGAGCCTGTAGAATGAAGCTGTTCCGGCGATCGGCACCGACACCTGCACCTGGCCATTCGCGAACGATTGAGCGGTTCCGACCGTCGTCCAGTTTGCACTGGGAGCGCCAAGCGCGGCGGTTTGCTGCAGGATGTAATTGCCGACTCCACCCGGCCATGACAGAATCAGGGTCGCACCAGAAATCTGCCCCGATAATGGAGGAATACTGATGAATTGGAAGTTGCTTACCAATTGAGTCGCTTTAGAGCCGCCATCCGCGGCGGTAAACCCAACATACGCCGTATTGCCTCCCACCGTTGCGGGGATATTCACATTGGTTGAGATCGTAAACTGGGCCAGTGCGTTCGTATCAGTAAGTGTCGCAGTAAGTACGCCATTTTGGTAGGTGATGACGGTATTGATATTGTCACCGCTATTAATCACCACGGGCGTGGCTGACACCACCGGTCCGACAACGCCATTCTGGTCGAAAGAAACGCCCACGATGCCGCCTTGAGAATTGGCGGCGTAGATGTTGAACTCGAATTCAACACTGGGGGAAAGACCCTGGACGCCCAAGCCTCCGCCGCCTGCGCCAAGGGCTGCAGCCCCGAGCGGATTGTTCTGGATGCAGAAGGCTGTCCCGTCGGCGCTGCCTGTGGGGCCGGAGGGAACCTGGTAGGTGAAGGAAGCCTGGAAAGAACCCACATAAAGGGGCGTGCCGAAGAATGCGCTGGCATTTTCGTTGCCGAGGTTCTGGGTCAATTGCAGAACATTGCCTCCAAGCCAGGCGAGCGAATGCGTGTTGGGCGACTGACTTTGCCAGCCATTCCCGCTTCCATTGAAATTAAGCGAGTGATAGACCGCGAGCACAGCGGTGCTGGTTAAGTTGGTGCCCAAAGAGTTCGTCGCCAACAACTGGTACGTGCCCGCATCCGAAAGCTGCGCATCGTTAATGGTAAGGATTGGAGTCCCCGCGCCACTGATCCGGCCGCTGTTCGTCACCGCTGCGCCATTTAGCTGCCAGCCGTATGTAATCGGCCCACTGCCAACGATGTAGGCGGAGAAGCTGACCGAGCCTCCAACCAACGTTGCTGCATTGGTCGGACTTATATCCGTTACGACAGATGGCGGGCCCTGGACTACGGTCACTTGACTGTTGCTTGATCGTATAGTTCCGTAAGCATTCGACACAAACAATGAGTATGTGTTGTTCGTAGTAAGGTTAATGAGGGTTAACGTACTGTTGGTTTGTTGTGGCACGGGGGAGTTGTTAACATCGTACCACTGATAGAATAAGGGGCTGGTTCCTTGAGCCGTCGCGGTCAAGGTCAGATTCGCGCCCGCGCTGATGTTGGTTGTGGCCGGCGGCTGCTGCATAATCTGTGGGGCAATTCCTGACGCCAAATACTCACTGGCAATTTGATTGGAGTTGAGGGCGTAATTGAAAATCGCCACGTCGGCTATGTTGCCCGCATATTGCTCGTTCATGCCATTCGGGTCATACGCGGCCCCGCTGGTCCGCGCGCCGATCATTACAGGATTCGCATCCGAGACTGGGTCGATGCCGCCACCGACCGGGATTGCGGTAAAGCCGCCGACGGTCGCGTTAGTGCCATCAACATAAATATAGGTCTTTCCATTGGCTTGATCACACACGCCAACCACCAAGTGCCAGTTGGTATCGGTGCCGGATACCACGGTAGAAGTGGCATCAATCTGCGCTTCGGACACTGGCCGCACCGAGAAACGAAATGCGTCGCCGCTAATCGGGGTGGTGACATGGGTTCCGCAGTCCAGCGCGAATTGTTCGTGGTTGTATAGCCCCTTGCCCACGATGCCTGGAGTGTTAAGGGAGGTTGGCATGATGGCTGTTCCCTGGACCCATGCCTGCACGGTAAACTCGCCGTTGTTCGGCACCGGCGTCGAGAGCACGATGTTGGAGATGTTGTAGGCGCAACTGTTGGCGGAGACCGGGATTTGAGCGGCGATGTTGGTGCCAAATCCCGCGGCCGTATTGGTGTCGTACGGGGCGAGACCTGCGTCTAGGAAGTTATATCCAGGCAGGCCAAGAATCGTGTTTTCATAAACACCGTTGTTGCCGTTGATGTAATCGTGGCAGACCACGTTATTGCTCGGATCCATGCCGTCGCCAGGCTCGTTCATAAGCCAGTAGCCGATAGGTTTTAGTTGCAACACAGCCTGCTGGAACGGGCCGGGGGCGTTGATCACGTTCACAGTCCAAGACGCGCTTGCCGTGCCAATCGAGTTGCTGACCAGGACGCTATAAGCGCCGCCGGCGTTCGCTGCGATATTGGCCAAAACATAGCTGCTGTTGGTTCCGCTTTGCACCACCACCGAATTGCTGGTCCAGTAATAAGTGAGCGGGGTTGCTCCCGTGACGGTAACGGCAAAATTCAACGTCGATCCGGAGAGCAGGGTAATGGGAGAGCTGCTGGGCTGGGTGCTGGTGATCACCGGCTTCTGGTTCACGACTATAGTCACAACCGCGCTGGTGGTGTTGCCAAAAGAACTCGAAGCGACTACATAATACGAGGCGCCTGAAGTGCTAACGACGGGGTCCAACACCAAGTTAGTCGCGGTCTGACCCGCAAAGACAACTCCATTGCTATACCATTGATAAGTAAACACCCCTCCACTTCCACTCACACTGACCGCGTCATTAGTGAAGGTCGAGCCCTGGTTGACGTTGGTCGAGAAAGGCTGCCTGGCAAAAAACGGCGCAACGCCGGCCGCGTTGTAAAGATTTTGCACCTGCGCCGCCGTCAAGACGGTTCCGTTGAAGAAGGCTGCTTCACAGATCGAACCCGAGAAGCAACGTTCGGTGCCGATGTTTGCGGTCGCGCCCGTCTGCAGAATAGGAAATCCATACTCGTTGCCAAGAAGCACTTCCGGGCCGGGGCTTCCGGCCGGGTTGTTCGTTCCCGCGGCGTTATTCGTCGCTGCCAGGACGCCGTCAACATAGAGCAAGTTGGTGAAGTTTCCGGCCGCCGGGTTCGCGATCGCGGTCAAAACCATCTGATGCCAGTTGCCGTCATTATAGGTATTGGCGGAGGTCACATCGCTGTTTCCGTGCGCCTGCACCTTGCCGGCCGAGTTGAGCGAGGAGCGCCAAGTGCTGTCATTGGCTGACATTATTCCGCTGAAGCTGCGTTCATCGGTTGGAAAACCCTTGAAGAACGCTGTGTAGGTGAACGACGTATAGCCAAGAGGGTTCAACGTCGGATCAATCCCCGCATCGGCGTAGCCGCCGTTGCCGTTGAACTGAGCCGTTACGGAATTGCTGATGTTGGCGATGGGTAGATTGGCCATGGCGCCCGGAGCCGCGCCGGGTGTATAAACGCCATTGAGGACAGTCGAGCCATAGTTGGTCAAGACCGGCCAACTGCTGCGAGCGGGCTGGGTGTACGGAGGAGCATCCATCCGATAATAGAGCAATGGATTAAGGGCAAGGACATCGCCCTTATAAACGCCGTTCGCCGCCGTCGAGTCTGAATAGTGCTGGCTAACCTGACCGGCGGTAAGCACGTTCGTATAGATGGCGACTTCGTCAAGAATGCCTTGGTACGGATTGCCGGATCCACCAGTACTCCAGCGGCCTCCGCCGATAACCAGCGGCGACCAATAGTCCGGATTCATGGTGTAATTGGTCACTCCGTTTTGGAAGGTCGAGATGGGCGCGCCGTTCACGTACATCGCTATATTGGTGCCATCGAAGGTGGCGGCCACATGGTACCATTGGTTTTCGGGATAGGAGGATGGCGTGGTCAATTCGTTGTTCGCGCCGCCGCTCCCATTCCAAAGCACAAAACTGAATGAATTGCTCTTAAACCCGCTGGAACTGCCGCCATATTCCAAGTCGAACCCTCCCAGATTGGCGCTGCCGCTCAAACCGTTGCCGCCTCCTTGTCCCAGGATGTTGTCATACGCCAGCAGCGCGGCCGGGTTGACCCAGGCCTCAACTGAAAACGGAGGCTTAATCGTCGCTTGCGGCGAGATATGGGGCACCGTCAGAAAGCTGCATGGCGCTCTCTTCACCGCAAGGGCCGTATCAGGATCGTTCAAGATCGCTCCCGGGACATTTCGCACAAATTCGACAAGATTCGTGTTCAACGGATCCCAATCCGCATAATAAGCCACGCCAAGGGATCCCAAAGTGCCCAGGTTGGTTTCTATGTCCCCGTGGGCTGGGGCAGCCGCTTCGTGCATGGGCCAATAGGCCGTCGGACTCAGAGCAAGGATGTTGGACGAGTAGGTTCCGCCAGCGGCAAGGCTGGCGGGCAGAGTGGCTACGGTCAAGGTCGTCAGCACGTTGCTCACGGCGCCGACCGCATTGCTCACCACGAGTTGGTAAGAACCCGCCTGCGTCGTCTGGATGTTAACCAATGGATACGTCGCGCCCGTGCCAGCGGTCGTATCGGCCGCGCCGTTGGTGAACCACTGATAGGTGAGATTGGAACCGACCGCAGTGACCGAGAACGTGTAATTCTGGCCTGTATAAACCTGAAGCGCGCCACCGGCGTTTTGGCTCAGGATCAGTGGCTTCGTCGATACGCTCAGCGGGACGACGCTGCTGGTGACAGACCCATAACTGTTCCCCACGACTACAAAATAAGAGCCGCTTTCACTATCGGTCAAACTCGTGAGACTCAAAGCGGCCGTCCTCGACCCGCTGATTCCCGCACCGTCCGTTAACTGCACTGCGCCGCCGGAATTGGTACGCCACCACTGATAGGTCAGCGTTGATGCGCCGCTGGCGGTGACAGCGAAATTTGCCGCCGACCCGCCGCCCACTGCGGCGCTGGGGCCGGCGGGCTGGATCAGAATGTTCGGCGGCGGCTTCGCTGCGTCATAAAGGCTCTGAATTTGTGCTGCGGTCAGAGCGGTGCTGAAGTAGGCGATATGCGCAATGCTGCCGGCGAAGTACTGCTGGGCGCCGCCGGCGATGCTCAGATAGTCGGGAGATCCGCCGATGAACGCGTCCAGCGTGCTTTTGCCTGCGGTGGTCCGATTGGTCACGACATTGACGGAGAGGGCGCTGTCGATATAGATGGTGTTATTGCTGACTCCTGCCGTAGGATCATAGACTCCGGCGAACATGTGCCAGGCGCCATCATTCACGTTGACTGCCGGACCGGTGATGTCCTGTCCGCCGCCGTTGTCCCAGATGTTCTGGCCGTTGTGAATTTTGAAGCGCCACGAACTGTCGCTGTGACTCACCACGGTATTCCAGCGCCCGTTATCATCGGTCGGATTGCACTTGAACCAGCCCACCACTGTCAGCGGCGTTGAGTTGCCCGTTGGATCGAATGCAGGGCTGTATCCGGCATCGACGGCGCCGCCCAACGCATTGAAACCGCACGCATAGCTCGGGGAACCAAAACCGGCGTAGGACGGACCCGCCAACCCCGGCAATGTCCCCGGCTGATAAAGGCCAGAGTTGATCACTGCGCCAGTGGCCGTAAAATAGGGCAGGTTTGTGGTGGTCGAGACGGCGCTGCCATAGTTGGCGGCGGCCGGATACGATCCCCATGATGAAACGGTGGGCGGAAAATAAATCGGCGCACTCATATCCCAATACATGACAGGGTTGTTGCCGTTCACAGCGCTTTGGTACTGACCGAAAGACTGGCTCGCCTGGTAATAGTGATTGGATACTGTCAGTGCCGACAACCCATTCGTATAAATGGCAATCTCGCTCAAGCCTACATTGACATCGCTGCCTATTCCGCGGCCGCCGGCGATTTCCAAGGGGTCCCAAGTGTCGGGAACATAGGACGTGCCCGCCGGCATCGGCGTGGCCAAGTTGGTGGGGCTGGCCAAAACGCCGTTAATATACAGGAAGCAGTTCGTGCCGTTGAAAACCCCGACCAGATGGTACCAGGTATTGGTTTGATATTCGAAAGGGGCAATGGCGCAGGCGCCGCCCAAGTCCCCCGTGCCATTGAACACCGTGAAACTCCAGCCGAAGAGCGCGCCCGACCAGGTTCCGCTGCCGTCGTCTTCCAAGGGATAATAATTTTCCGCGATATTCCAGCCGGCTTTATTGATCGTGGCGTTGTTGCCGCCGCCGGGAATCGTTCCGGTTTCCCCCATGATCGTTGAATAGTTACCGTAGCTGTAAGGCCGGATCCAAGTCTCCACTGTGAACGCCTTGCCAGGCGGCAGGGCAACCCGGTTATCCGTCGTCGGGACGAGGGCGTAGGCGGTGTTGGCTCCTGAAAAAAGCTTCGCGCTGTTGTTCATCGGCCCGGAAATCGCGGTGATCGTGGAGGTGTTGGTTGCGTATTGCAGATTGGCGATCGGGCCAAATGAACCGTTGTTGACTTCGACGTTGGCCGCAGACGGCTGAACGGTTTCCTGCAATGGCCAATACGCCACGGGATTGAGTCCCATGACCGCGTTGGAATAAACGGATTGGCCATGCGCCGCCGCTGCGGCAAGCAGAGTCAGCGATGCCGTGACAAGCCGGCGAGTGAGAGGTGTGAGCATAGAAGTTGTGAGCATAGGTTAGAGTGAGTAATCCGTGCGTGTATGGTATGCAGGGTGGTTGGCGTTGTTTGAACTGAAATGTTAATTTTTGGGCTTGGCGAATTGGATCGCTGTGCCGCCAGCTTCTATGCCGGATTGTGTCGTGAACGTGGCATGCATCTGCAGCCAGCCAAGATCGCTGAAATTATTGTCGGGGATCGGCGAAAAATTGTCCGGCCTGCCTCCTGACCAGACGACCGTTCCCCCTTTTTGCGGCGGCTGGGTGACGACCCTCGAGTACCATTTGTGAATCTCGGCATGACCATCGGCAAAAGAAATGAGGCCGGCGCCGGCATGATAGGCTGCGGGAACGTTGGCCATTTCAGGGGGTGACGACCAACCGATCATCTGGACTAGAAATTCTCCATCGTCAATGCTGTCGTCCTTTTCGTCGATAAACACCATCGCCCCGGAGGGGCTGAATGTCCGGTTTTCTGGAGTGCGGCCGACAATGGCGCTTGTTTTTGTAAACAGTTGAAAGCCAGCCGCTGAGTCGCTGGCCGACACGCGGTTGTAGGTAACCACTCCGCCGACGGAACCGTTGGCCCCCATGAACACACTCATGGAAATGTCGCGCGCCAGAGGATAGGTTCCGGTGGATTCCACGCAGAGGGCCTTGCTGGCCGTGCATTGATAAATCTTCGGATTCTTCGCATAAGTTCCCAGTTCCGCGTAGCGGGGATTGATGAGGAGATCGGTATTCGTATTGGCCGGCGTGTTTGCGTAACCAAGGTCTTCATTGCCCGAAACCCAATTCGGCGAGACTTGGTTGCCGCCAAGGCTTTGCCAGGCGCCTTCATTGACATAGTCATTCCCCGGCAGCGTATCGGCCGCATCAGTCGTATAAAGCAACCATGCCAGTTGGATTTGTTTCATGTTGGCGAGGCAACGGGTGCCTTGGGCCTGCTGTTTGGCCAAGGCCAAAGCGGGAAGCAGCATCGCCGCCAGAATGGCAATAATGGCGATGACTACCAAAAGTTCGATCAGGGTGAAGGCTTTCCTGGCTTTCAATTCAGACAGTCTTGGGAACATATTCGGGGCCTATATTACCCCTATACCGGCAACCGGATAGTCGGATAAAGATATTACAAGAGCAAAAGATGGGTGGCAGACCGGGAAAAGCGGTGGATTGCTTCGCTAGCGGCGGGGGACTTGTGGGGCCGACCCAAGGTATTTTACGACCGCGTCGGTGCGGCATTGGACGTGCAGTTTTTCGTAAATGCGCTGGATATAGGTGCGAATGGTGCCCAGCCCCAGGCCCATTTGGGAGGCGATCTCTTTGTACGGATAACCTTGGGAGAGCAAATCCAACACTTCTTGTTCGCGCGCGGAAAGGTGATTGACCAAAGGCGCGGCGCTGGCCGTTGGTTTAAAGGCCTGCACTACTTTCCGGGCGATGTGGCTGGTCATGGGAGACCCGCCGCGATGCGTTTCGCGAATGGCCTCGAGCAGTTTCTCGGGGCGGGTGCTTTTCAGCAAATAACCGCTGGCCCCCGCCGCCAGTGCGTCGAAAATCTGGTTCGTATCCTCGTAAACGGTCAGCATCATGATCTGGAGACCGGGGAGAAGTTCGGTCAATTTCTTGACGCACTGAATTCCATTCATCCCGGGAAGATTAATGTCCACCACGGCGATTTTGGGCTTTTCCTGCGGAATGGATACCAAGGCTTCCTCTGCCGACCCGTAAGCACCCAGACACGTAAAACCGGGGCTGGCGTCAATATAACCGCTGATGCTCGCGCGCAATTCCGCGTCATCCTCGACAATGCAAACCGTAATGTTCACTTCAACGTCCTTTTATAGAGCCGGATGCCGTCTATGTCAGTCGGATAAACGGATGACATTCAAACCGGGACCGGCGCCAGTGGAACGATGAGACGAATCGCAGTCCCTCGGCCGGGCGCGCTGGTGACTTCGCAATGGCCTTGGATGGCGTCCAACCGTTCGTTCAAGTTGGCCAGGCCGCGCCCCACCCGGATGGATTTGCCGGATCCCGCTTGTGGAAGGCCGCAGCCATTGTCGGAGATGCAAATTTCGAATGTCTCGCGGCCCACCACAATTTGAACTTCCACCCGAGAAGCGCCAGAATGCTTGAGCACGTTATTGAGCGATTCCTTGACCGCCAGAAATAAGTTATGGCGAACGTCCGTGGTGAGGCGGTAATCCGGCAGATGGGCCGGGATGACAAATTTGCACTGGATGGGGCAATCTTCGAAAAAGGCGCCCGCGTACCGGCAAACGTAAGTCGCCAGGCCGTCCAGCGAATCATTCTTTGGCTCCACCGCCCAAACAATCTCATCCAGCGAGCAAACCAATTCCCTTGCGGTCTGGGCCATTTTGTCAATGTGCGGCGCGGCCTCGTTCGAAGCTTCCACGGTGCGCCGGGCCATCGCGCCTTGGAAGGAAATGCGGGTCAGTTTTGCGCCCAGTTCGTCGTGCATGTCGCGCGCGATGCGCGTCCGCTCCAGTTCGACCGCGTGTTGCTGCTGCACCTGTTGGAGTTTCCTCTCCATTTTTTTCTTCGTCGCATATCTTGACACTCCTCCGATGCTGGTGGCCGTCACCAGCCCGCACAGGCTCAAGAACAGCCACGTCTCCCAGAAGTGAGGCAGCACATCGATCGCCACAGCCGCGCCCTTTTCACTCCAAACTCCGTCGCTGTTGCAGGCCGTTACGCGAAAGGAGTAACGGCCTGGCCGCAAATTATTATAATAGGCGACCCGCCGGCTGTCCGCTTCAATCCAATCCGGGTCCACGCCGTCTAATTTGTAGCGAAACCGTATTCTTTCGGGCCGTGGAAAATTGAGGGCGGTGTAGTGGAATTCCAATTCATTGCGGCCGGGGGGGATTTGCACTGGCGCCAGAGGCCCCGCCGTCGAAAAAGCATCGTCCTGGTGGAGCAAGGATTTCCGGCCGGCAATAATCTGCTCAATATAAACCGGCGGGGGGGTAGGATTGACTCCCATCGCTCTTGGGTCCATCGCGACCAGGCCGAGACTGGTGGGAAACCACAATTCGCCGTCGCGCGTTTTCCATCCTCCGGGCTTGCCCGCGCTGCACAAAATGCTTTCCATGCCGTCATCATGGCCATAGGCGATGCTGGTGACGTTTCGGCGTTGTCTGGCATCCACGGCGTCCAGATCGCTCTTGGCAACGCGAAAGACACCTTTGGAACAAGTCATCCACAACCAGCCAAAATCGTCCTCGACGATGGCAAGGATTTCATTGCTGAACAGTCCTTCCCTTGCGTTATAGACCGAGAAGCGGCCATTGTGAAAGCGGTTCAATCCGCCGTTTTGGGTGCCGATCCACAAAGAGCGCTCGCGGTCAAGATACAGAGAGGTGATTACGTTGTCGGAAAGGCCGTCCTTAATAGTAAAGTTTGAAAAGTGGCCGTCTTTCCAGAGGCTGAGGCCGCTTTCGGTGCCAATCCATAAATTGCCTTCCGGGTCTTCGCAGAGGTCGCGCACGAGGTTTCCGGCCAAGTTCTCACGAACGGTGTAAGTGGAAAATTTGCCGTCTTGCAGGCAGCTTAACCCGTGGTCGGTGCCTGCCCAAAGGCGGCCAGCCCGGTCTTCGTGGACGACTCGAACGGCGCCTCCGGCCAAGCCGTCGTGCTGAGTATAACGAATGAGTTTGTCGTCCTTTATTTGCGCCAAGCCGCTATTGTAATCGACTCCCAACCAAAGGCTTCCATCCCGTCCTTTGCACAGGGAAACGATCCAATCAAGGGGAAATCCTTTGGGCGCAGCCGGCGTTGTGAAACGCTGGTCGTTCAACTGGCTGACTCCTCCGCCCGAGGTGCCAACCCAGAGGCTTCCGGCATCGTTTTCGATGACGGAGGTAACATTGTTCTGCGTCAACCCCTGCCGTTTGTCGTAGAGCAACAGTCTTTTTGGAACCAGCCGAAACAGGCCATTCTGGGAGCCGGCCCACAGATCGCCCTCGCGATCCTCGAAGAGCGCATTTATTTTCCCCAAAGAGGAGCCTTCATTTTCGAAGTCCTCGACGAATCTTCCCTCTTCAAATCGAGTCAGGCCGCTGTAAGTGCCGACCCACAAATTGCCCTGCCGGTCTCCGCAAATCACGTTGACCAAGCGGTCGGAAAGGCCGAACGATTTGTCGTAGGCATAAAACCGCGCATTCCGATAGAGCACCAGGCCGCGATTGGATCCGATCCAGAGGCGTCCCGGGACGTCCTGCCAGATGCTTTTTACTAAATCGCCCGGCAGACCGTCCGGCTCCTTCAACGTTTTAACAATGGTTCCCTTGATCTGGCTCAACCCGCCGCTGGTCGCCACCCAAAGATTGCCGAAGGCGTCTTCCAAAACCGACTGCACGGAATCCGCCCCCAACCCATCCTTCGCGGTGTAATTGACAAACTTTCCTCCTTTGTAGTGGCTCAACCCGGTTGTTGTTCCGATCCAGAGTGTTTTCTCGGTGTCTTCATAAACCATCGTGACGCGCTCCCCGGCCAAGCCATCCGCTTTGCCATAATGGCGGACCTCGCCCTTATCAATACGGGCCACGCCGTCACCATCGAAACCAATCCACAACGCCCCACCGCTATCCACCAGGAGGGATGTCACCGAAAAATTGGTCAACGCCAGCGCCTGGAACAAATCCACCGGCACAAAATGCACGCCGTCAAATTTCGCCAAGCCGTTGTGCGTCCCCACCCAAATATAGCCATCGGGCGTTTGGGTGATCGCTTGCACGCGATTGTCGGGCAGTCCTTCGTCAATTCTCCAGGCGCGCGAGAGGTATTGGGCGGTGGGGCGATCCAGGCTCGACCAATCCGTCCAACTCAGATTGCCGGCAATCTGCAAACGATGATAGAGAACGTCATCCAGCCTTTCGTCAAACGCGAAGATCTCTAAATGTTCTGCCAGATTTGTGCTAATCGCCGGATAGGATCGCGTGACAGCCCCGAGATCAGTCAAGCGCGCTTCATTGGGCGTCAGGCTGGCGCGGCGCGCTTCGAGGGTGAGACCTCCAATGAGCGACATATCGGTCCAATTCACCCAATTGGTGCCGCCTCCTCTGAATTGAAAGGTGTGATAAATCATATCATTGGTCGGGCTGACGGTGAAAATTTCCAGCCGGCCATCTTTGTTTCGTCCCCAGATGATGCCCGCCTTCATTTTTGCGCCCATGGCGATCCAGGGCGACCATGGGGAATCGGGCGCGGGCGATACTTGAAAGGCGCGCACGACTTCGCCGCTTTCAGCGTCCACGCCGAACAACTCCAAGCGTCCGTCAAGGTCCGGTCCCACGGCAAAGCCCGGACGCAGGCGTTGCCCCAAACTGGACCAGGCGGACCAACCGGACGCCCCCTGGGAACAATGAACCAGCCATCCGCCATCCGCGCTAATTCCAAAAACCTCCAGGCGCCCCGCCGAGTTGCGCACGACTTGGAGGCCGGGTTCCACAAGGCCCCCCAGGTCCGTCCAACCCGCCCAATTCTCGGGACCCTCGGTTTCAACGATATGTTTGACAGCGTGGTCTTCCGCTCCGACGGCAAAGATCTCCAGCAAGCCGCCGGGGCCGGGCGCGGCGGCGACTGGCCCCTCCACCTTTTGACCGCGCAGCGCAATCCAGCTCGACCAAGCCGGACTGTTCGGCTCTTTTTGACGGTTGTAAACGACGGTTTTCGTATCGCGCTCGACGGCGAAGATAACCATCCGTCCGCTCAAGTCGCTCGTCACCGCCACGCCGGGCGAGAATGTCCCGCCCAAGCCCGACCACGAAGACCAGTCATGGGTGGATTCCCGTTGCCAGCGGTGGCGCAGGCCGCCCTTGCCATCCACGAAAAAAACCTCCATGCGCCCGTCGGCATTATGCCCCACCGCCAGGCTGGTCATGGGAGCGGCCGGCGCGGCCTGGCCGTCTCGCGGCGCAAGGGCTGTCAACCATCCTGCCGCCAGAACTGCCACCGCCATTGGTCGCCAGAAATTCATGAGAACATCATAGTAGCCCAATCAAGATTAAGAACGAGTTCAAATTCATGGCGTTAATTTCTTTTCTCTGGCGAACCGCCCCAAATCTGCTATCTTAATCGAGAGCGAAGTTTTGGGGTCTCCGGGGGAATTAGTCTTCAGCCGTATTGACAAAGCTTCGGGGCATTTTAGAGGCGTCACTCATAGTCTGTTGTGACGCTTGCTACTATGCGGGGAGTAATAAAGCTTGTGCGAACTTTTGATGTTAAAAAGCCTTTTGGGACATCCGTCCGAACCTGGCGAAGCCGTCTGGGGATCTCGCAGGAGGAACTGGCCGGACGCGCCGGCTTGCACCGCACCTATATTTGTGATGTCGAACGCGGCGCGCGCAATGTCTCGTTGCAAAGCATCGAAAAGCTGGCGCGGGCCCTCGAAATCTCCATTGCCACCCTGGTCCTCGACGTGCGTGAACCCTCCTCCGGCCATTCTTCCCCCGCGCGATTTTTGCCGGACGAATTGGTGGACATCTTGTTCGTCGAAGACAATCTGGCCGACATCGAACTGGCGACCGAAGCGCTCAAACAAATCTCCAATCGCGTCCAGGTGGTGCGCGATGGAGCGGCCGCGCTGAATTTCCTGTTCTGCACCGGCGAGTACGAGCATCGCCAAATCCGCGAGCGGCCGCAACTGATCCTGTTGGACCTTGGCCTGCCCAAAATCGACGGCCTGGAAGTCCTGCGCCGCGTCAAGAACGATCCCCGCACCGCAGCCATTCCGGTCATTGTGCTGACCGCTTCCGCCCACGACCGCGATATTCAAATCAGCCAGCGCCTGGGCGCTGAGGCTTATTTGATCAAGCCGGTTGGCTTGCAGAATTTAAGCGAAGTGACCCCGCAACTCAGTTTGCAATGGGCGCTCTTAAAACCCGGCGCAAGCCCGCAATCCTGATTTTTGTTGCCGCCGTGATAGCTTTCGTTTAGCACAGAACCCACTTATGACAGACGCTTTTCCGGAAATATCCAAGATCGCCTTTGAAGGACCCAAGTCCAAAAATCCTCTCGCCTTTAAGCATTACAATCCGGAGGAAATGGTCGAGGGCAAAACCATGCGCGAGCATCTTCGCTTCTCGGTCGTGTATTGGCACACCTTTCGCGGGCGCGGCGCGGATATGTTCGGCGCGCCCACCATGAACCGCCCCTGGGACGACAATAGCGACTCGCTCGAAAATGCCAAACGGCGCGTTCGGGTCGCCTTTGAATTCATCGAAAAACTGGGCGCGCCCTTCTATGCGTTTCACGATCGCGACGTCGCCCCCGAAGGCGCGACCCTGGCCGAGACGAACCAAAACCTTGAGGCCATCGCCAAAGTCCTCAAGGAAGAACAGGAACGGACCGGTATTCGGTTGTTGTGGGGAACGGCGTGCCTTTTTGCCCATCCGCGTTTCGCCCACGGCGCGGCCACCAGTTGCAATGCCGATGTCTTCGCCTACGCGGCCGCCCAAGTCAAAAAGGCGATGGAAACCACGCATGAATTAGGCGGGGCCGGTTACGTTTTTTGGGGCGGGCGCGAAGGTTATTCCACCCTGCTCAACACTGATCTCAAACGCGAACTGGACCACTTGGCCCGCTTCCTCCACATGGCTGTCGATTATAAAAAGAAGATCGGCTTTGCCGGCCAATTCTACATCGAGCCAAAACCAAAGGAGCCAACCAAGCACCAGTACGATTCAGACGCCGCCGCCTGCCTGAACTTTTTGCGCGAATACGATTTGCTGCTCCATCTCAAGCTGAATTTGGAGACCAATCACGCCACCCTGGCGGGGCACACCATGCAACACGAATTGGAAACCGCCGCCGCCGCCGGCGCTTTGGGTTCCATCGACGCCAACACGGGCGACCTTCTGCTGGGCTGGGACACCGACCAATTCCCCACCGATATTTATCTGACCACTCAATGCATGCTGTCGATCCTCAAAGCCGGCGGCCTGACCACTGGCGGCGTCAATTTCGACGCCAAAGTCCGCCGGGAAAGTTTCGAGCCGATTGATTTATTCTACGCCCACATCGGCGGCATGGACGCCTTCGCCCGCGGCCTGAAAATCGCCGCCGCCATCCGCAAAGACGGCCGCCTGGCCGAGTTTGTCAAGAAGCGTTACAGCTCGTGGGACGGCGGCATTGGCAAGGAAATCGAATCGGGCAAAAGCAGTTTCGAGGCCTTGGAAAAGCACATGTTAAAACGGGGCGAACCCACCTCCAACGCCAGCGGCCGCCAGGAGTTCCTGGAAAACCTGCTCAACGAATTCATTTAGCTTTCCGGCCGTGGACTATCGTTAACGTATGAATTCTAAAAAGCTTCCGCCTATTCATCCGGGGGAGATACTTTTCCATGACTTTATGGAGTCGCTGGGCCTCAGTCAAACCGTGCTGGCCAAGGCCATCGGAGTTACTCCTATCCGCGTGAGTCAGGTTGTGCGCGGACAGCGGGCAATCACTGCGGACACGGCGTTGCGGCCCTCCCGATACTTTGGCGCCCACTCGGCTTGGTGGCTCGATCTCCAGACCTACTATGACCTCGAAGTCGTCGCCGACGATCTCGAATCCCGCCTTGTGCGCACCATTAAGCCGTGCAAACTGCGGCCACTGGCGGATCCCTTGGCGGCATGAAGCCCTCGCCGTGATGAATTTCATTCCCAGGATTAGAGCGGATTCAATGGGCTTGGTTTTCCCACGCGTCACAAAGGCAAAAAATAGGGGCAAAAAGATTTGGATCAGAATTTTTTGCCCCCATCTTTTTGCCATTCATTCCGATGATTGGATTTTTATATCGATTAGGCGAGAGTTGGAGACGGTTCGGTAGTGTATTAATTTGAAATCCGCCCCTAGATTTGGCATGTCCCGCGTCCAATTAACCACAGATGGCCATAAGCCCTACGTTGAGGCTGTGGAGGATGCTTTCGGAGCGGAAGTGGATTACGCTCAACTGGTGAAAATTTACGGGACTGCGATTGGCCCCGGAAAAGACAATCCAGAAATCCGGTACAGCCCGGCTCAGTGCATGGGAGCACGTAAGGCGGTTATCACCGGACAGCCAGATTATAAGCACATTTCAACCAGTTTCAGCGAACGGCAAAACCTCACCATGCGGATGGGGATGCGCCGTTTTACACGGCTGACGAATGCGTTCTCAAAGAAGCTGGAAAACTTGGAAGCCAATTTTGCGCTGTATTTTATGCACTACAACTTTTGCAGGATTCACCAGACCTTGCGCGTCACCCCGGCGATGGAGGCTGGCATTGCAGATCACGTCTGGACAATGGCCGAAATCGTGGCTTTCTTGCCTTGACTTTTGGGCGTGGGGTGTATAGGTTTTTAGGTTGGCTCCCACGACGATGAACTGGAACAGAATCGTATCATCATTGTTCGCCGTACTCTACATCATCAGTGCGTATGAATGGCTAGGCGCAAGAAGCACTTGCAATATTGCATTGGTTATCGCTCTTCCTCTCGTCTGCATTTGGTTCCCGGATGAAATGGGTGGTTATATTGGACCAACATCTGGTGGCGCTATTATGAGTCCGACGCCGGGGTGGCTGATTCTTCTTGCAGGATGGCTGTTGTTGCTCATGCCCCTTATTATCGGGATTGTGTATGCAATATCCGGTTCAAAACCCTAAACCCGGACTTTATTCAAATTGATACACTACCGACGGTTCTCCTCGCTTGACTTTTCGCGGGCTCTCCGCTTCTTTGGGGTGGATTGCTACCAAGAGGATTTATGAAAATTTCGTCGATTTTGGCCGGTTTGAGTTGTGCGGCTTTTTTGACCGCGTTTGACGCCGCCGGCGCGGCGTCCGGCCCGCAGGCCCAATTCTCCACGAAGGAGTACGTCTTTGGGAAAATCATGGCCGGCGACGTGGTGAAATATACTTACGTCGTCACGAATGTCGGCGATCAAGCGCTGGAGATTTCCAAGGTCCAGCCGTCCTGCGGTTGCACCACTGCGGGAAATTGGTCGCATCGAATTGAGCCGGGCCAGACGGGCGACATTCCCGTCCAGTTTAACAGCGGCAATTTTCATGGTGATGTCACGAAAACGATCACGGTAACATCGAACGACAAGCTTTCGCCCATGCAGGTCTTGACCCTCAAGGGAACTATCTGGCGCCAGATCGACGTAAATCCACAATACGCCTATATCACTGTCGTCCCGGGCGAGGAATCCAATGCCACTACGACCATCCATATTACCAACCAGGGCGATGATGCGGTGACAGTCTCCGACCCCAGATGTTCCCACCCGTCGTTTGTGGCCGTTTTGAAGACAGTCGCCGCAGGCAAGAGCTATGATTTGGTTGTTCGAGCCGTGCCTCCGTTTGCCAACCCTACCACGTCTTGCAACATCAGCGTTAAAACTTCGCTGGCCCGCATGCCGGTGATTACGGTTGCCGTCTATGCCGTGTCGCAACCCGCGCTGGCCGTTGCTCCGTTGCAGATAATGTTGCCGGGACTGATCGACCGCTGGACGACCAACGTGGTTTCGATTATGACCCACACGTCAAAACCGGTCGTTCTCTCGGATCCCGAAGTGAATGATAAACGAGTCAGCGTGCAAATAAAGGAAGTGGTGCCGGGCCGCCGTTATACCTTGGCCGCCGCTTTCCCACCGCAATACCGGATCAGCCCGGGGCAAAGAATTGCAGTGACGATCAAGTCGGACAATGCGACCCAGCCGACTGTTACCGTGCCGGTCAACCAATTGCCGCATCCGGCCATGCATCCACCAGCCATCAGCCAGGCGCGATCGGCTCCGCCGCAATGATCGTGGGTCGAAAGTTGCGAGGCAAAAGAATTCCCGCCATTGTTCTGGGAACCGTCGCAATTTTTCTGGCCTGCGACCTTCAATCGGACGTCTCTGAAATTATGCCGGGAAGTTCGGCGTGGGCCGGAACCCTCCCGCTGGCCACAACCAACCAAGCCCCGCCACCCGAACCCTCCGAGGCCGAAGAAATCACCGCCCGCCTGCGCGAGAAGGGGCTGCAAGAGGTCAAGCGCCCTGAAGTTGAACGCCTCTTTCACGATAAGCGTTACCAGGATGGCCGGGTGATTCTGGTCGATGCCCGCGACGAGGAAAATTACCTGGAAGGACATATACCGGGAGCCCACCAGTTGAACCCATATCATCCCGAAAAAGAATTGAGCGACGTGTTGCCGCTCTGCCAAAAGGCGGAAAAGGTGGTGGTCTATTGCACGGGTGGCGATTGTGAGGACAGCGATTCCACGGCCATTTTGTTGCGCGACGGAGGAGTCCCCAATGAAAAATTATTCGTCTATGGCGGAGGTTTCACCGAATGGGAGGCGAGCCATCTTCCCATCAAGAAAGGCAGCGCAAAATGACCCATCGTTCGCGTCCCGGCAGAGGCATTGTTAACCTTCTGCTTCTCGCTGGCCTGCTTTCAGGCTGCCAATCACCACCATCCCCCGAACGGCCCCCTCC
>Ga0075522_10001011_pt1 | contig 21246 bp, 12 predicted proteins | sample NGEPerA_FD_74796 | JGI IMG/M metagenome (GOLD analysis project Ga0075522, IMG submission 74796) | Arctic peat soil microbial communities from the Barrow Environmental Observatory site, Barrow, Alaska, USA - NGEE PermafrostL2-A | ecosystem: Environmental > Terrestrial > Soil > Wetlands > Peat ...
GGCCGGGGGTGACGGGTTGGAGGTAGCGGCTAGGTGCTTTCATGCCCACAAGTTATATAGCTTGCTTTCATCCTATGGAAGTTATTAGTCAGGATAAGTAGGGGGTTTTTGGAAGTTCCCATAATTAGAATAGCCGCAACGGACACCACGAATTTCGCTGTAACGGTTTCATGCCGAGAGTTATTTTTTTGCGCATTCATCAGTGCTAATCATTACATATTTCAAAACACCACCAGATAGTTACAATCGTCCGCAGTGAAAATATTCGCATCAATGATGTCGTCTACAACCCATTGTTGTCGCTCACTGGTCCAATAAAACCTAACCAAGAACGGTATATAGGTCTCCCCAGGACATTCTATTTTGATAAAGATAAGGCAATCTGCACATAGCACTTCTCTGTCTTTGCTCAAAATATCCTTTATTGTTGGTTCAACGTCAAAGATTTTGGAGGCGTAATGTCCCTCTTCGGCACCTAAATCGGCGGCAATGAGATTTGGAAAGCTTTCAGTCTCTGACTGAAAGCCGCCCGAGTCTGTTTTCGAAGGAAAACGACTATTTTCAAGTGGAGGAATAGATTTATTATATTTTTCAATTTTAACGATCAGGTCATCGAAGGCAACGCCGGCAAAATAATTACTATAATAATTGCGGCCAGAGTAATCATAAACAAATTTCTGAAATTTTGTGTCAAAATCTGTTGCCGCCTGCACCTTGTTTGTTTTATAGAGAGATAGCCAATAATGATAAAAATCATGGCTAAATGGTCTTAATGGGGGAAACTTTACAAAATAGTCATTAATTCTATTAGTTCCGACCGATGTTACCCTATACACAAACCCTGTAGGAGTTCTAAATTTCTTGTAAAGCCTGAAATCGCCTGAACTAAACGCATCAATGAAACTTTTTATCTCGGATACTAAATTAGATGCTGTCATTGTTGACAGCAGCGCATTATCTCGTATTTTTATATTTAATCTAATTAGTGCGTCATTCATCGCTGCGGGATTCTGTGTCGAAACATAGTTCTTATTTTTCCATGCAACTATGGTTTTTGCCGCAATCAACTTTTGATCGGAGGCAAAAAGAGTGCCTTGAGGACGAACATCATTCTTGTGCCGCACTCTTGTGATGATTACTAAACACAGAGACACCGTCGTGGCAAATAAGACCATTTGCAATATTCGTGTGTTAGTCATACCCAAAAACCCGGATGAATAGGGTTATAGTCATGGGTCTGCCGTTAAACGGAATAAATGCTGTGTCAAGCAAAAACAAAGAATGAAAGAATAAATCCACTACTCAATCGTTTCATCGCATTCCACCATCGGAATCTAAGCGATTAAACTACCGGGACAGCAGGCATGATAGTATGTAGTAATGCACTCACCCATTCCAGGTCCTTCTTCGAAAAATTGTGTATCACAGATGCATCCGCATTCAATCTGAACACCATGACAGTCAATAAACTGTCCGATTTCGCAACAATAAGCGTCAACAAATCCGATTGTTAAAATTGATACAGTCAGAGCTAAACTAAATATAGTTTTCATTTTTCTAGTTGTTTGCAGTTTATTTAAACACAATCATAATAGCTGCATTATTATTTTTTACAACAGAAAAAAGCAATCATTTTGCGACATTTGGCGACTGTATTTTCAAAATTTCGATTGAATTTTCGGCGACCGATATTAAGATTGGCAAAATGCACATTTCCTGTTATCTAATTTTATGCAAAAATTATTATCAATTGCCATTTTGACTTTGTTTTGTGGTGCGGGCTGCGCAACTAAAACAAAGCAGATTCCACCACTAACATCAAATCAGGCTAAGATAATTGCTGTGCAACTGGCCAATGATGAGGCTAGAAAATCCTATAACTGCCAGCCTTTTAAAAATGATCAACCAATAGTTTTCAGAGACAATAAATGGCTTTGGTCTTCTATAGTTGCATGTGGGCATTGTGACGTTGAGGCCGAAATTGAGATAGCCGCAAGCGGGACAACAAACCATATTTTACTTCAATTATTGGATAATCAATTAGATGAAATGAATTTAAAAGGCCATACGCGATTTTGAATCTGAAGTTTGCATTCACGCGATATTTGCCCTGATGGTTGAGAATCTTCTGGAAAAATTGGTGGGGTGCAGATAGCCAAGACTAGCCGCCATTTCCTTGACGGTATAACCTTTGTGCAACAATTCAATCATACTTTGTTCACGCTGTTCGGCAAGCCAGGTTCGTGGACATTTATCGAACTTCGCGTGAAAATACCGGTCTAGTGTCCGCACGGAGACGCTGCACTGTTTCGCCAATGCTGAAACGGACCATCTGACTTGCTGCGCCAGTTCCGGCCAATTTTGTATGTTGTCCAATCGCACCATAGTTATACATTCAACGGCCTGTCCGTAGCCAGATCAAATTTCGGTCTCATGCCGGTGCTGGCGGGGCCCCAAGTATTTTATTCAGGGTTGAATTCATTTCGAGTTATTCCTCACCCCGCCACTGGGATGCTGACGACATCGCTCCATTGGCCGGCACGCTGGCCGGCTTGCAGGAACATGGGATTTGTTTTAATTTCATTCCGCGTCAAAATCCTCACGCGGGCACGGTGACGCTCACGGGATTGCTCCAGATGCCCACCTGGCTGTCGCCCACGCGGTAGATGGCGCGGTAGGTCCAGATGACCGGGGCGGCGGGGAAGGGCGCGGTGTCGGTGTAGCCGGGCGTGGTGTCGTAGGCCAGCAGCACATAGCCTTTGCCGTCACCGCGGTCCACCTGAATTTCGCAGATGTCCAGATACGCGCCGTTGCCGCCCCAGCCCCATTTCACGTTCACATGGTTGCCGGAAACGACGGCCACGATCACCGGCTGGATGGTGGTCAGGTCGGGGCCGGTCTGTTCCGCGCCTTCAATGCCGAGCGCCAGGCCGATGGCCGGGTTGTAATTGGCGTTGGTCTTGATCGCCTGCACGAGCGCGCGGAAACGGGCTTCGATGCCCGGCGCCACCACGGTGACCGCCGCCGGAAACACGGGCGCGACGGGTGCGCCGCTGGCCGGCGGGGTGCCGCCGCTGCGGGTAAGGTTTTTCCACGCCGTCCACTGCTGCCCGCCGTTGGCCATGACGGCCATGCTCTTCAAGGTGTAATCGAAGTAAATGGCGTCGTCGGACTGACCGGCGATCTGCGCGGCGGTCACGCCAATCACGGCGGAATAACCGGCGATGGCACCTTTGAAAGTTTGTTGCTGCGCGTTAAAGCCGTCGTCATTGGTTTTGATATAGTCAGTTTTCATGCTTGCCGTGGATTATGCCGGATTTATGGTGCAGAGGTTAAAAGGTGTGGTTTTCGATGGTTTTGGCGTGTTTTAAGGGGAAAACCGCACGGTGGAATGAGTTTTCGGTGCAGTGGCAGGATAATCCGGTGTGGCCGATGATCCCTGCCGCATGGCCGGGTGAGGCTGCCGTGCGGCAGACAGCTCCAGCCATCCGGTCGGAACCGGCGGCGGTGCGGTCGGGGCTGGGACGGCGTGGTTGGAGCGGTCAACCGTGCGGCAGCAGGAACCTGCCGTGCGATGGAGGGTCCCGATTCTGCGGTTGGCGATGGCTGCCATGCGGAAGATGGTTGTGCCGGTGCCGGAAAGTAAGCCAGCCGTGAGGATAGAATTGCCTGCACTATTGCCCGGTTGCCCGGTTGCCCGGTTGCCCGGTTGCCCGGTTGCCCGGTTGCCCGGTGGTGGCGTAACCACTGAATGTGGTGAATCTCTGCATGGGTTTAGCATCTAAGTTAAGCATGTGGCCGCAAGCTTGTCAAGTGTGATTTTAAAGTATTTTCAAAATGTCGGAATGTCGGGATTATGCAGTTGACGGAAGTTTGAGTGGCAGGGATGCCGCGTTGCGGCGTCCCATAGTGGCACAGGCGTCTCGCCTGTGAGTTTCACACCGCCGCTGGCGCTGGGATCGCAACACACAGGCGAGACGCCGGTGCCATCACTGTCGCCTGACGCTGCGCTCGGCGACGGGGACAGCGCAGCGCGCTGTCCCTGCCAAAATCAAGTTGCAGGAAATTGAGATGCGCCCGTTCCAGAAAACAATCACGCTATTCGGTTGTCGGGCCGTTCCGCAACTCATAAAATTGCGAAACGAATTATGTCATACCAACCTGTCCTCATCGCCGGCGAATGGCGCGCGGCCAAAGCCGGCGGCAGTTTCCGCGCTGAAAATCCCGCCACCGGCGAAACGTTGCCGGCGGAATTTCCCATCAGCACCTGGGCGGATTGCGCCGACGTCCTGAACGCCGCCACCGAAGCGGCTGCAATTCTTCGCACCGCGCCGTCGGAGCAGATCGCAAAATTTTTGATGCGCTTCGCCGAGCGCATCGAAGCGCGCAAAGCCGAACTGGTCGAAACGGCGCACGCCGAAACCGCGCTGCCGAAATCGCCGCGCCTCGCGGACGTGGAACTGCCGCGCACCACCGGCCAGTTGCGGCAGGCCGCCGCCGCCGCGCTCGAAGGCTCGTGGGCGCTGCCGGCAATTGACACGAAGTTGAACATCCGCTCAATGCTCGCGCCGCTCGGACCGGTTTTGGTTTTCGGGCCGAACAACTTTCCCTTTGCCTACAACGGCATTGCCGGCGGCGATTTTGCAGCGGCGATTGCGGCGGGAAATCCCGTCATCGCCAAGGCGCATCCCTGCCATCCGAACACGACCCGGCTGCTGGCGGAAGAAGCGCTCGCGGCGGTGCGCGAAACCAATTTGCCGCCCGCGACCGTGCAAATGATTTACCATGTCGCACCGGAAGACGGATTAAAGCTCGTCGCGGATGCGCGGCTGGGCGCGGTCGGCTTCACCGGCAGCCGCGCCGCCGGATTGAAATTGAAAGCCGCCGCCGATGCCGCCGGCAAACCGGCTTATCTCGAAATGTCGAGCCTGAACCCGGTGGTGATTTTACCGGGCGCGCTGGCGGAGCGCGGCGCGAAAATCGTGGAGGAATTCACCGGCAGTTGTCTCATGGCCAGCGGGCAATTCTGCACGAGTCCCGGCCTGACCATTTTGTTTGCCGGCGACGAGGCCGAACAATTCATCGCGGGCGTAAAAGCAAAAATGGAAAGCACCTTGCCGGCGACTTTGCTTTCGTCTGGCGTCGCGCGCAATCTCGCCGCCAGCGTAAAAATTTTGCAGGCGGCGGGCGCGGAACTGGTCACCGGCGGCTCGCCGCTGGCGGGAAACCGGTTTGCCAACACGTTCCTGCGCGTGCGCGGGGAAACTTTTCTGGCCGCGCCGGAAAAATTGCAGACGGAAGCGTTCGGCAACGCCACGCTCGTGGTGCTGGTGCGCGACGCGGCGGAAGCGGCAACAGTTCTCACGCATCTGGAAGGCAATCTGACCGGCGGCATTTATTCCGACACGCGCGGTGCGGACGACGCGCTCTACGCGCAACTCGCCCCGCTGCTGCGTTCACGCGTCGGACGTTTTTTGAACGACAAGATGCCGACGGGCGTGGCGGTGACGGCGGCGATGAATCACGGCGGACCGTTTCCGGCGACGGGTCATCCGGGTTTCACAGCGGTGGGAATTCCCGCGTCGTTGCGGCGTTTTGCGATGCTCCAGTGTTTTGACAATGTGCGTCCGCACCGTCTGCCCGCCGCGCTGCAAAATCAAAATCCGAATGGAAAAATGTGGCGGCTCATTGACGGCAACTGGTCGCAAGGCGATGTGGCGGCTTGAACGGTTTTGCTGGCGGCCCTGCGCCCGCCATTTCGATGAACTTGGTTGCGCTAGGTTTTGGTGGCCTTGAGCAGCGCCGCAATCAAACCGTCTGTCGTGTGTTCCTTCGCTTCGAGCGTGGGCTTGAGACCGAGCGCGACAATGTTGTTGGTCGTCTCCGGGCCGATGGAAGCGAGCTTGAGTTGCGGGAATTGTTTCATCAGCTTCGGTAAATCAAACCGCGCGTGGAAATGCTCCACGGTCGAGCTGCTCGTGAAGGTCACCCAATCCGCACCTTCGGCGAGCAGCCGCGCTCCCGCGCCGGTGCGGTCTTCGGTCTCGGCCACGGTTTTGTAGATGGCGATGTCGTCCACAATCGCGCCCATTTCCTCCAGCGCATCCGGCAAATCCTGGTTCGCCACCTCGGCGCGCAGCAGGCACATCTTAACATTTTCGATGTTCTGATATTTCATGAACGCGGCGGCGATTTTTTTACCGGTGAATTCCTCCGGCTGCAAATCCACCTGCAAGTGCAGTTCGCGCAATTTCGCCGCCGTCGCCGGGCCGACCGCCGCGATGCGCGCGCCGCCGATCTCGCGCAAATCCTGAAAGCGCTTGAAGAACATGTCGAAGAACGCCGTCACGCCGTTTGCGCTGGTGAAGATGAACCAGTCGTAGGAATTCAATTCCAGCAGGCAGTCAATGATGGCATCGCGTTCCGTCGGGTGCGCGAGCTTGATCGTCGGCACCTCCAAAACGTCCGCGCCGAGTTCGGCGAGCCGTTGCGCGAAATTCCCCGCCTGTTCCGGGCGGCGCGTGACGACAATGCGTTTGCCGAACAATGGCTTTGACTCGAACCAGTTTAATTTTCCGCGCAGCTTCACCACGTCGCCGACGATGGTGATGGCGGGCGGAGAAATTTTTTCCTGGGCGGCGAGCCTGGCAATTGTCGCCAGCGTGCCGGCGGCGGATTTCTGCCGGCCCGTCGTGCCGCGATGGACAACGGCCACGGGCGTGTCGGGATTCATGCCGTGCGCGATGAGCGACTTCGTCCAGTCCGCGAGATTATCCATGCCCATCAGCACGACTTTGGTGCCGGGGATTTTTGCGATTTGCTCGTAGCGCAACGCCGTTTGCTCGTCCGCCGAATCGCTGTGGCCGGTGAAGACGGTGAAGCTGGAGCAATGCGCGCGGTGCGTGAGCGGAATGCCCGCGTAATTCGCCGCCGCCACGACCGACGAGACGCCGGGCACAACTTCGAACGGGATTTTTTCCGCTGCGAGCATTTCGGCCTCCTCGCCGCCACGCCCGAAAATGAACGGGTCGCCGCCTTTCAGGCGCACGACGGTTTTGCCGTCACGCGCGCGGGTGAGCATGAGTTCAGTGAGCTGTTCCTGCGTGAGGCCGCCGTCGCGCTTGTGATTGCCACGCGCAATAATTTCAGCGGACGACGGGGCGAGGCGGAGCAATTCCGCGTTCACCAGCGCGTCGCAGATGACGACCTCCGCGCGCCGGAGCAGTTCCGCCCCGCGCAACGTGAGCAAGCCCGCGTCGCCCGGTCCGGCGCCGACGAGATACACTGTGCCTTTCGATTTCACGCGCCCAATTTATCCGAACAATGGCGGCGGGCAATGCAAGAGGTGGAGGTTTTGCCATGCGTCGAAGTGAAGCAATCAGCAGCGGCCCCGGAAAAGCCAGTGGCCTGGCGTGAATGGCCTGGCGGTTCGAGATGATGCCTGCGCTTTATTTTTACGACGGCAAATGAGCTTGCCTTTGCCACCGATTCGTGCGAATAAAATCCGCGACGGGCTGTGGTCATCAGTTGAATATGGCGAATCAGGTTGGGCCGTGGCGTTTTTTGCCGGCGGGATGGTTTTGATTCAGTTTTGTTTCGCCATGGGAACCGCATCGGCGGGTTCAATGGCGGGATGATTGCCAGAATTGCCTGATTTTACTGCGCATGGAGAGATGGCAGAGTGGTTTAACGCGCACGCCTGGAAAGCGTGAATACCCAAAAGGTATCGGGGGTTCGAATCCCCCTCTCTCCGCCATATTTTACAAGGAAATTCTGACGGTGACTCACAAAGGGACTCACAAACTTCAGTCGCGTTAAGCCCCGACTTGTCCCAAGTAGTCAACGCTTGGGCAAAACTTCCTGCCCCGCTCAAGGCGGCAATTCTCGCCATCATCAATTCTGCGGAGGGCCAGCCATGAACTTAAATCCCGCTGAACTGCTAATTTTCAACACGCTGGACGGCCTGATTGAATACGCCGGACGTTTATCTTTACCTGGTGTTTGTCTGGCTGGCACTGCTGGCCGTCGGTTGGATATTTAGCGGCGGCTTGCGGGAACCAATGAGAAGAAATTTCGTCACGGTTATTCCCACCGTCATCATCGTGACGCAATCACCGTCGCCAATCATTGACATCGAGGTTGAGCAGACATGGAACGATGACGACGAAACAACGGCCTAATAACGGGGTCAACACCTGACGCAACAATGCGGTTAGCACAAGCGAAGCATTTCGCGCAACAATTGGCGAGATTTTGGCAAGCCGAAAAAACCTTATTAAAATAAGAGGTAACGCGTGCGCCGTCTAAAACAGCAAAATTCTTATTGATGATAAATGCCGTGTCGGGCGACAAATTGCGACAAATTCATTGCCGTTTTTTGCCGCTCCAAGTTTGCGTTCGTTTTTTTCCTCAAGTCAGAGTTTGGGGGATGGTGTCCGCCTGAAAATCAGTCTTCCAAGGAGTTCACTTCATCGCCTTTCCCGGTCGCCGTGAACGTATCCGTGCTCATATCTCTTTTCATTGTCTCGACTGCCGGATCAGGCGGCTTGTTTGAGCGCGGTGCTGATCGCGACAGAATAATTTTTACCTTCCCAGCGCTGGTCTTTTTTCCAGAAGAAAGTGAATTCAATCACTGAACCGTCCGGGCATTTCGCTGCGGGTAGATCGGCGAACCACAAATTCAGCGCGCTGATATGAGTGGCGTTCGCTTTGTTGGTGCTTGTCCAATTGTCGGCAGACCAGACGATGGTGGCGTCTGCCGCAATGATGAGGCGCAGGATTTTGCCGTGAGACATCCGGCGAATCGAATGATGGGCGCTCCACATTTCATGCGAATTTTTTAACGGCTTGACGACGTAGCGTTGGAAAGCCGGTTCGATGCGATCAAAACAAAAGCCGTCTTGCGCGCTACGCATGAGCGAAATATATTCCGCGTGCGCCCAGCACAATGGCATCGCTGAACCGGTCGGGCCGCCAAACTTCATGTGTCTTTCCGGCAAGTCGTCCGCGTCCCAAAGTTGCTCCGGCAACATGCCGCCCGCGTTGGCGAATTTTTCCATCGCCGCGATGAACGGCATGGGATCGCGCCCGGCGGCAAGTTCGTAATGACCGCGTTCGCCGGTCAAAATTGGCCACGAACGGCCGACACCCGTTCCGTCGTAAGCGCCACCGTCCGCTTTCTGCCCGTAGCCATCGTGATTGTAGCGGCGCCAGCACGGGCCTTGCGGCAGAACGTGTTTGAGAATTTGATCAATGACCGCGACGGAATCAACAATCAGCGGATCATTTGCCGCGCGCACTCCGAGTCGGACCAACTGGAGAAAATCCCCGCCGACAATATTCCGGGCGGGATGCTCGCCGCCGCCGTTGGCAATCTGAATGACGGCGGTGTTGGGATCAGCCGTCCCGTCGGCCTGTTGCGGAATGGCGGGAGTGATGCGCACATAGTGCCGTGGTTTTCCCTTCACGAGTTCACCGCGATCCGTGGCCATCCAGGCTTCGAGGTTCGACGAAAGCCAGTCCGCGTAGGCGAGCAGAAAATTCGCCGCGATTTTTTCCTTTCGGTCATGCGAAAATTCCGCCGCGCAGACCAGAGCCGCGATGATCGCCGCGAGCGTCGAAGGCGAGTAGCCGGAATTTTCCTCCCACCGTTCCTGCGCCGTCACGGGTCCGTTGAGAATCAAATAACCCGCCGCGCGTGAGATCAGTTTCCAAGGATCAAATTCACGGAGCGCGTTCGCACGCCGCAAACGCCACGCGAGCAGAATCGGCACGGCCACTTCGTCCAGTTGACTGCCCTTCCAATAAGGTTTGCCCGTGATCGAACTATTTTGCGGCTCGCTGCCATCGGCTTCCTGAACGCACGCGAGCCAGATGAGCGCGCGCAACGGCGATTCGGTCCGCCCGCAGGCGAGCAGCGCGGTCGCGGATTGCACCATGTCGCGCGTCCAGACCAGATGGTATCCGCCGCGATCACTGTCGTCCTTCGTCTCGCCCCAGGGAATGCTCAACGACGCCACAAACGCGCCGGGAAACGTCTTATCTTCATGCGCCAATAAAATACACTGGCTCAATCGCACCATGTGCGCGCCGTCTTTGGTATGCGCGCTCAAATCGGTTTCGGAACGTGTGCGCTGCCATTGGCTGACATACTTTTCACGCTGCTCTGCGAAGGGTGTGGCCAACGCTTGCAGCAGTTGGGTCGAAGCGCTTTGGGCGCTGCGCCCGAACGCGACGGCAACGATGAATTCCAAGCCGTGCGACAAATCAATTTCGCCCGTCAGCGCGATGTTGCCATCGTCGGCCCGTTCAAATTCCCAGTCCATCTTGAAATTGTCCATCAAGTCCTGCCAGCCATCGCTGTGACCGACATATCCAACAGAACGTCGCGTGAAATCCGGTGCGCAACCAAAAACCATGTGAACATCCTCGCGTGCGGCCCGAAAAAACCTCCGGCCTCCCCGGTTGCACCACCGCGCCGAATTGTTTTGACCGGTGCCTTTCAAATGCGGGGCGAGCAGTGCAAAAAGACGCAACTTGCCGCGCAGTTTTGGATCTAGGATTTCCAGCTTGGTGTGCATCAACAAAACCGACGAGTGCGGCTCGCCGATGATTTCTTTGACGATGCGATAGCGGCCTTTGCGGTCCGAGTTGGTGAGCCGGTAAAGCAACACGCCTTGCTCCGGGTATTCGGTCAGATGGTCGAGATCGCGCCGCTCTTCGTGGCAAAACGTCTTGCTGTCGGTGATGAGAAATTGCAGATCGCGCGTGTTTGGCGTGTCCACATGGGGATAATAAACCTCGTTGATGATGCCGTGGCTCAAGGTGAACCAAAGCCGGGAACTGGTGTGATAGGCCGTGCCGATGCCGTCCTTGGCGCTGGAAGTCCAGCGCGGCGCGATGCCGGGAGCACCCGGCGCGATATGATTTGATGTTGGCATAATATATTTGGTTCTGTAATCAGCCGCCGTGGGCGAAATCAGGGTAATCCGTCATTATCACAAACTGTTCACTGCCTGTTCACCGCCTGCATCCCGCGCCTATTTTTTAGACAGCCGAAGTTGAACAATGTTCGACGGAAAGGGAATGCTAACGGCCCAACTGATGGCCACTTCCAGTTTGCGGCTGAATGTCGGCAGTTTTGCCAAATAGACTCCCCGCCATAAAATCCACGCGATGAAGCCGGAAAGCTTGACTCCATAAATGACCGCCACGGCGTTGCGATGACCGATGCTGGCGAGCATTCCGCGCGGACGAAAATAAAACGGCTTCGTCGTCGCGCCTTGTGAGTTGAGTTTAAGATTCTCCGCCAACTGCCGCGCCTGCTGCACGGCGAACTGCGCGGTCGCCGGACTTGGCCGGTCATCGTAAGCGTTAGGAACCAGCGCGCAGTCGCCGATGCTCCAGAGATTGGTCGTGCCACTCACATTCATGTCCGGGTCGGTCTTCAACCGTCCTTTTTCCAAAGTGAGACCCAAGTCTTTGATCAGCGGATGCGTCTCCGTGCCGATTGTGCAGACAATCATTCCCGTCTCAATCCGCTCGCCCGAAGCCAGATGCACCGCGATGGAGTCGGCTTTCTTGGCCGTCGTTTCCAGCCGCACTTTGATTCCGTTTTTACGGAGTTTCTGCAATGTGAATTTGGACAACGATTCGTGATGCAATTCAGGCAACAGGTGTTTGCCTTTATGCAACAGAACGACGTGCGGAGTTTCATGCTTTAACTCTGGATAGAACCGGCGGATTGCCCGCATCAAATCCGCAATATGTCCGGCAATTTCCACACCACTGAAGCCTCCGCCAATGACAACAATAGTGAGCAACCGCTGGCGCACCTCCGCATCGGATTCGGTCGCGGCGGTTTCAAAGTTGCCGATCAAATCATTGCCCATGACGATTGCATCCATCACCGTTTTCAATGCATAGCCCCGCGAAGCCAGTCCCGGAATCTCCTCCAAATTTGCCGCAGCACCACAAGCCAGCACCAAATGCGTGTAACGCATTGAAGCCGCCGTTCCATCCCGGCGGAGATAATGCGCTTCGTTTTTTTCGCGGTCAATCCGGCTGACGCGCGCTTCCAGCCACTTCGTGCGCCGGGTCAACTGGCGGCCAGCCACGACGACATGCAGCGGAGAGATGGTTCGCCCCACGACTTCGGGGAGCATGGGCGTGAAGACCAGATGATTTTCCGCGCTAAGAACAACTATTTCCGTCTGTGCGGGCAGCAAGTGTTCCAGCCGCTGCGCCAAAGTCACGCCGGCAAAACCACCACCCACAATCACAATCCTTTGAGGAAGGTCGGGCTTGATGATTTCTACCGGCGGCATTTTCGGGTCGATTTATCAAGATTGTTTAATTGGGACACGGATAAGCGATGGTGGTCATCAGGGCGTTTTCGCTTTGGCGGGAATCAAGGCGCGTGTGCTGCACAATGATGGGAACATCCGATTCGATCACGCTCGAATACGACGTGCCGAGCGGAATCGGTTCGGGATCATTAAGGTTGTTAAAACGAAAATGTTTGGTGCGCCGGGCGGCGACCGTGAGCCGGTAAGGTCCGACCGGATCGCGATCAGTGTAGTAAATAGTTACCGCCAGATGCGCGTCCGTTTCATTCGTGTTAAGAACGCAAAAAGCTTCATGGCTGGTGAATTCCGGCGCGGGACCGTGACTGCCGGGCGGAATGTAACCTTCCGGTATTACCCATCTGGTATGTCCAATTTTGTTATTCATAGATTGGCTGCATGAATGATTTCAGGTTTCATGCTTGAACTTTTTAGCTTTTTTCAGGCGGCCGGACGGTTCCCTGTTTCATCGCCATTTGCAAAACTTCTGCCAGATGCAATGCCTGCCGATTCGTCTGCTGCAAAATTTGTTCGTGACAACTGAATCCATTGGTGATGACCAGCGTGTCGTTGTCCGTCTTGCGCACGGCGGGAAGCAAGACCCGTTCGCCGCACTTGACCGACACTTCGTAATGCTCGCCTTTCTCAAACCCAAACGCTCCGGCCATGCCGCAACAACCCGAATCGAGCATTTGAAAATCCAGTCCGAGTTTTTTGAGCAATGCTTCCTCGTCCTTGATTTTTATGACCGAGCGATGATGGCAATGCGCCTGCACCACGGCCTTGCGGTCGAGCTGCTTCACCGGATAATGCGGCGCGTATTTGATCAGGAATTCGCTCAAGAGATAAGTTTGCTTGTATAACCGTTGCGCGTTTTGTTCATTGGGCAACAGATTGATCAGCTCGTCACGGAACACGGTTCCGCAACTGGGTTCCAGCACGACGAAGGGTTTGCCCGCTTCAATCTCGGGACGCATCACATCCAAAATCTGGCGCAGCCATTTCTCGGCGGTGTCGAGCATCCCGTAGTCATACAAAGGCCGTCCGCAACACATGTTCTGTTGCGGCACTTCGACGCGGAAACCGGCGTCTTCCAAAACTTCCACCGCCGCCTGGGCGACCCACGGATGAAAATAATTGTTAAAGGTGTCCGGCCAGAGAATGACCGCCGGTTTGGTTTCGGTTTGCGCCGGATGGGGACGTTTGCGGAACCAGTCTTTGAAATTTTCTTCCGCGAACGGCGGCAGGCTCCGCTGCGGGGCGACCCCGATGATCCATTTCGCCAGCCGCCCAAAAATCGCGTGTTGTCCGAAAAAATTAGCGAGCTTCGGCGCTATGCTAGCCAGCCGCGCCCATTTGTGAATCAGTCCAAAAGCGTAAGCGTGGATGGGACGCAAACGTTTCTCGTAATAATGCGAGAGGAACTCGGCCTTGTAAGTCGCCATGTCAACGTTGAGCGGACAGTCGGCCTTGCAGCCTTTGCAGGAGAGGCAAAGATCGAGCGCGTCTTTCACCGCCGTCTCGCGCCAGCCTCGTTTGCCGATCACCTGGCCGTCGAGCATTTCCCAGAGCAGCCGCGCCCGGCCGCGCGTGGAATCTTTTTCTTCGCGCGTGACCATGTAGCTCGGACACATCGTGCCTTCCTCCTGCCGGCGACACAGACCCACGCCGACGCAGCGTTCGAGGGCGTAGGAAAGACTGCCTTTATCATCGGGAAACTTGAAGTGCGTCGTCCACTGCGGCGGATCATAATGTTCGCCGTAACGGAGATTTTCATCGCGCCGATACGGGCGCACGATCTTGCCCGGATTCATTTTCCATTCCGGATCCCAGAGCGCCTTGAATTCACGGAACGCCCCGACCAATTCTTCGCCGAACATTTTCGGCAGCAATTCGCCCCGCGATTGCCCGTCGCCGTGTTCGCCGGAGAGCGATCCGCCGTAACGTATCACCAGATCGGCGGCTTCACTGGTGAACGCGACATATTGCTTGATGCCCTCGGCGTTTTTCAATCCGAAATCTATGCGCGTGTGAATGCAACCCTGGCCGAAGTGGCCGTAAAGGGTGCAGAGATAACCGAACTTTTGGAGCAGCGCGCGAAAGTCGCGCAGATATGCGCCCACTTTTTCAGGCGGAACCGCCGCATCCTCCCAGCCTTCCCAAGTGTCCAACTCGCCCGGCACGCGGGCCGAAGCGCCGAGACCGGAGTCGCGCACTTTCCACATTTTCTGTTCTTCATCGGAATCAATGAACAGTTTCATCGTCGGCGCGTCTTTTTTTCCAGCCAGTTCTTTCATTAAAACGCGCGCTTTGTCGTCGGCTTCCGCCTTGGAATCGCCGCCGAACTCCACCAGCAGCCAGCCGTTGCCCTTTGGCAACATGCCAACGTCGTGAATGTGCAGTTGCTTTGTGTGCATCGCCTTGACGAGCACGTCATCCATTCCTTCCAGACCGACCGGTTTGTGTTTGAGAACTTCCGGCACATGATCGCCCGCGCAATAAACGTCAGGATAACCGAGCATGAGGAGCGAGCGCACCGGCGGGTCGTGCATCAATTGCAACGTCGCTTCGAGAATCGCGACGCAAGTGCTCTCGGTGCCGACAAGGGCGCGGGCGACGTTGAAACCGTTTTCCGGCAGCAACTCGTCGAGATTGTAGCCGGAAACCCGGCGCGGAATTTTCGGATACCGGCTGCGAATCAAATCCGCATATTTGTCGCGGATCGCTTTCAAGCCCTGGTAAATCTCCCCGCGCCGGCCGCCGTCACGAATGATCTGCTCCAGTTCAGCGTCGCTCGTTTTTCCAACTCTCATCCGCAAACCGTCGTAGGTGAGAATTTCTAACGACTCAATATTGTCGGAAGTCCGCGCTCCGCCGCCGTAAAATTGGGCCATCACGGAATGCACGCCGCACGAGTTGTTGCCGATCATGCCGCCGATGGCGCAATGATTGTGCGTCGCGGGATCGGGTCCAAAAATCAAACCGCTCGCTTTCGCCGTGTGGTTGAGAACGTCCAGCACGATCCCCGGCTCGACGCGCATCCGTTTGTTGGCGGCATCGAGTTCGACCACATGGTTCATGTATTTCGTGTAATCAATGATCACCGCGACGTTGCAGCATTGGCCGGCCAGGCTCGTGCCGCAGCCGCGCGAAGTGATCGGCGCGTCAAACTTCCGGCAGGCCGCGAACGTTGCGGCCACGTCGCCGGCATCGTGCGGAATCACGACGCCAATCGGAACCTGGCGATAGTTTGAACTGTCGGTCGCATAAAGCGCGCGGTCTCCATCCTGAAACCGCACTTCGCCGCGAACGGTGGCGCGAAGCGCGCGTTCCAAACCTTGCGCATCAACATTGGAACTGTTGACGGCGTTTGTCCGGGAAGCGGGACGTGGTTGCTCTTTGATTGCAGGTGAAGATTTCATATATTATGCGGAGATGAAAAGCTGCCGCACAATGAAATCGCACAGGCAGACGAGGAGTGGAATCCGCATTGCGTGAAGCGGATGTTTGTTAATGCTTATTGGTGATGACATGGCCATTTCGCTGTTTCACTTTTTGTGAGGCAGATAGGATTCGACCGCGTCCTTGAACGTCTGCCGGATGATTCCAATTTCTTCGGGGTCGCCTTTGATCAACGCCTTCGCAAACATTTCCGCTTCCTTGAAGGAGATGTGCGGCGGAAGCGTCGGCACATTCGGATCGGTGTAAGCTTCCAGCACGACGGGCCGGTCCGATGAGAGCGCCTGATCCCACGCTTCGCCGATTTGTTCCGGCTTGTTCACAAAGATGCCGCGAAGACCGAGCAGTTCGGCATAGCGCGCGAACGGAAAATCAGGAATGTCCTGCGAAGCTTCATACTTGGGATCGCCTTCCATGGCGCGTTGTTCCCAGGTCACCTGGTTCAAATCGCGATTGTTGAGCACAAGAATGATCAACAATGGATTGCTCCATTCTTTCCAATACTTCGAGATCGTGATCAATCCGTTGTTGCCCAGCATTTGCATCGCCCCGTCGCCGACGAGCGCAATCGCGACGCGGTCGGGGAAACAAAATTTCGCGGCGATGGCGTAGGGAACGCCGGGGCACATCGTCGCCAGATTTCCCGACAGCGACGCCATCATGCCGCGCCGAATTTTCAAATCCCGTGCGAACCAATTTGCCGAAGTGCCGGAGTCGGAAGAAAGAATGCAATTATCCGGCAGGCGCGGCGAAAGTTCCCAAAACATGCGCTGGGGATTGATGGGATTGGCGCTGTTCATCGCGCGCGCTTCCAGCACTTTCCACCATTCTTTGATTTCCTTTTCCAACATCTGCCGCCATGACCGGTCTTCTTTCCGTTTCAACAGCGGAATCAGGGCGCGCAACGTTTCGACGCTGTCACCCATCAGGTTCACTTCCATCGGATAACGGATGCTTAACAATCCGCCGTCAATGTCAATTTGCACGCCGCGCGCGTGGCCTTCCTTGGGCAAAAATTCGGAATAAGGAAAATTGGAGCCGACCATCAGCAACGTGTCGCACTCGGTCATCATGGTCCAACTCGGCTTGGTTCCGAGCAAACCAATTGAGCCGGTGACGAAAGGCAGCTCATCCGGCAACGCCGCTTTTCCCAGCAACGCCTTGGCAACACCCGCGCCCAACAGTTCGGCGACTTCCAGCACCTCGTCCGCCGCGCCAAGCGCGCCAGCGCCAATCAGCATCGCCACTTTTTTTCCAGAATTCAAAACCTCCGCCGCCTTGCGCAAATCAGCGTCATTCGGAATGATTCGCGGCGAGGGAAAACCGATGCCGGAATGAATCGTGCCGTGCGCGCGCGGCGGTTTCTCGACCGCGGCAAGTTCCTGCACGTCGTTAGGAATAATTATGCAGGTGACGCAGCGTTTGACCTTCGCGATTCGCACCGCGCGATCCACGAGATGGCGCACCTGGTTCGGATTGGAGACCATGTGGACGAACTCGTGCGCCACGTCTTTGTAGAGCGAAATCAAATCCACTTCCTGCTGGTAATCTCCGCCCAAGGCCGAGCGCGCTTGTTGTCCGATGATCGCGACGACCGATTGATGATCCATCTTGGCGTCGTAGAGGCCGTTCAATAAATGAATCGCTCCCGGCCCGGACGTGGCGAGACAAACGCCGACTTCGCCGGTGAATTTGGAATGAGCGCACGCCATGAAGGCGGCCATTTCCTCGTGCCTCACCTGCACGAATTTCATCAGGTCGCCCGCGCGATTCAGCGCGCCCATGATGCCGTTGATGCCGTCGCCGGGAAATCCGTAAATGCGCTTGATTCCCCATGCGGAGAGTCGTTTCAGAAGAAAATCGCTAACTTGTTCGCTCATATTTTAATCCTCGGTTTCCGTCACCGGCGGCCGCCGGCGGGTGAAGGAGTTTTTGTTTGTTTGCGTTCATGGCGGTCAAAGTTTGAAGCGCCCGGCGTCGGCGCGTTTGAATTCCAGCCCCAATCCCGGACGCGATAAATCGGGTCGGAGTTGTCCCGTTATTGATTTGGCTGCGCCCTCGAAAAACATTTGCTCAATCCGCGTGTGGTCGTGGAAATACTCAACGTGTCGCGCCGCCGAAGCGGCGCAACAGAGATGCGCGTGAACCGAAGGCGCGGTGTGCGCCGAAAGCGGAATGAGAAAAGAATCGCACAACGCCGCCGCTTGCATGAAACCTGTCACGCCCGCGCATCGTGTTGCGTCCGCTTGCAGCACGTCCACCGCGCCGCTTTCCAACATGCGCCGGAAATAAATCGCGTCGTAACCGTATTCGCCCGCCGCGATGTCCATTCCCGCCGGCGCGCGGTCGCAGATCAACCGCAGTCCCGCGAGGTCATCGGACACGACCGGCTCCTCAAACCAAGTGACGTTGAATTCGATAAATTGCTCCGCTTTTTCCAACGCCTGTTTGCGGCTGTAAGCGCCGTTGGCGTCAACGAATAATTCCGCCGTTTCGCCGATGGCTTCACGCGCCGCGCGAACACGCGCCACGTCATGTTCAGGCTCGCGGCCAATCTTCATTTTTACGCGCGAGATTCCCTCCTTCACCCAGCCGCCAAGTTGTTCGCGCAATTGTTCGATTGAATAAGAGGTGAATCCGCCGCTGCCATAAATGGGAATCGTCGCGCGCACTTGTCCGAGCAACTGCGCGAGCGGCAGATTCAACAGGCGCGCTTTCAAGTCCCATAGCGCGATGTCCATGGCGGCGATGGCGTTGGAAACGACGCCGGGCCGTCCGAGATTTCGCGTCACGTTCACCATCGAATCCCAAAGCAAGCGGACTTCCATCGGCGACTTGCCTTGGATGATGGGGAAAAGCACCTCGCGAATCAACTCCACGCAGCATTGGCTGGAATAGGTATAACCGAAACCGCGTGTGTTCCCGGCGCTCAATTCCACCAGCACGAGGGTGGTCGAGTCCCATTTCAACGTGCCGTCCGATTCGGGAAAATCGGTCGGCACCCGATAAGCGGAAACTTCAAGCTGCTCAATCTTCTCATCCATGTGAAATCGTGTGGCTCATTCCAGTTTCAGTGATCTTTGGCCGCCGGTTCAAGTTCATCATCCCAATATCCGTGCCGGTCGTAATGGCGGTGGAGTCCGGTCTCGTATTCCCGGTTGAGGGATTCGGGACTGTATTCCGGCGATTGCTTGATGGTCTCGCGCGAAAGATTGACGAAGACTTTCCGCTCGTCCCAACTCACGCGCTCAATCCATTGCGGTGAAATCAGAACTTTTTTTCCCGGCCACCAGTTATGCGTGTCAACGATGAGATAACGAATCGCCCACGTCTCGTCATCAATGAGGAAATCCGCGGCGTGGCCAATCTCGCCATCCAGGGCTTGGATATGATGGCCGCTCACGCCGTAAGTGCTCCGCAAATGGTGATCCCATTCTTTCTCATGCCGGTCAGGTTCTTTCCGTTGATCACGGTCACGCATTTCACGGTCGCGCACAAAATACGGATAAGCTCCCCAACTGTAGGGGCCGCCCCAATACGTTGGGTATCCATAATGTCCGTAGTAAGCCTGCTCGAATTGGTGGGAGACGGGCTTGTCAGCGTCCAGAGAGGGACTGTCCTCGATTTGCTTTTTGGTTAAATCAACGGCGATGTTTTTTCCCTCTTTGTCCACGGTGGTCAGCGCATACGGAGAAATCAGCACCTGCCGGTCCGCCAGCCACGTTCCCGTTTCTACGACCAGATAGCGGATGATCCAGTGCCGGTCGTCAAAATAAAATTCTTTGACCTTCCCGATTTCCCCATCGAGGCTGTCCAATTTGTAACCTTCCAGTGTTTTGGCTTTGCTTAACATAATAATTCCTTTGCTGCTTGCGCTTTTTTATTCGTTTTCAGCGACCGGCTGGGAATGAGTTTATGAAATGGATTCAAGCCCCCGGTCTCATTACATGAGTTAAGATTACGCCGGCGCCAGCGATCTCACTATGGGGTAAAACCCTACCGTGTATTATGGAAGCCGCCGACTTTCAAAAACGAATTTAGCCGAGATCACGGCCGTTGGATTTTCCGTGTTTGTAGAAACGCAATCAGCGCGTCCATTTCTGCTGGCGTCAGATTGGCGGCATACGCGGGCATGTTCACGCCGCCGTTGGCAATTTTCAAAATCATCTGATCTTTTGACAACCGATCCGCAACATCCGTTAAATCCGGTCCGCGACGGCCGCCGTCGCCCGCAATCAAATGGCAGTTCAAACAACCTTTGTCGTGAAACAATTGCGCGCCGAGAAAGACCGGTCCATTGGTCGCGCCCACGATGGACGCCGACAATGGTTGCGCTTTGAAATTGGGCGACCACGGCGATTTTGCGCCTTCAATCCACAACGTAACGATCATCACCACGGTCATCAAAACGGCGGCGACGGCCCACGGACGCCGGCGCGGGCTGCGTTCGCCGCGATTGAAAACAAACGGCAGCGCGATCAAAATAATTCCCACGAGCAGCGGGCCGAAAACCAGAAAATATTGTTCCGTTCCGTGCGGCATCAAGGCGAGCACGGCAAAATACCAGAGCAAATACCAGTCCGGTCGCGGACTGGCCGTGGTGATGCTGGGATCGGGCGGTTTTCCCAATTGCGGTGCGCCGGAAAAAAACGCCAGCGCGGCGATGATCACGATCATCACGACGCAAAAAATCACGTCGCGCCAGGCCGAGTCAGGCCAGAACGGCTTTCCCTTTTTTTCAATTAGTTCTTTGTATTCCGCGCGGTAGGTTTTGGGATCAACCAACTTGCCAGCTTTGGGCGGTTCGGAAATTCCGTGGCGCAGGACGAGCCAAAGGTGCAGCCCGACAAAAGCAAAAATAAAGGCGGGCATGATGAAAACGTGAATCGCAAAAAAGCGGGTCAGGGTCGCGCCACCGACGGTGTCGCCGCCGAGCGTAAAATGCGCGAGCCATTGGCCGATGAACGGCACGCGCCCGATTTGTTCCGCCGCGACGACCACGGTCCAGACGGCGTTTTGATCCCCGCGCAAAAGCTGGCCGGTAAAACCCATGACCAGAGTGAATCCCAAAAGGAGCACGCCGGTCGCCCAGTTCAGTTCGCGGGGAAATTTGTAGGAGCCGGCCAAAAAAACCTGCGCCATGTGCAGGCCGACCATCAAGACCATCGCTGACGCGCCGTAGTAATGGAGTCCGCGCAGAAAATGTCCAAACGGCGCTTCATCGCTGATGAAGTGAAGCGTCGAGTAAGCCTGGCTGGCCGATGGAATGTAAGAAAATGCCAGCGCAACGCCGGTGATCACTTGAATCATGAAGGCGCAGAGCGTGGCGCTGCCGAAAACATACCACCACTTGGCGTCGGGCGGCACGAGATGCCGCGCCGTTTTGCCGATGATTTCGGGCAGGCCGGTGCGGTCGTCCACCCAATTCCAAACGCGCTGGAAA
>Ga0075522_10001014_pt1 | contig 21233 bp, 8 predicted proteins | sample NGEPerA_FD_74796 | JGI IMG/M metagenome (GOLD analysis project Ga0075522, IMG submission 74796) | Arctic peat soil microbial communities from the Barrow Environmental Observatory site, Barrow, Alaska, USA - NGEE PermafrostL2-A | ecosystem: Environmental > Terrestrial > Soil > Wetlands > Peat ...
CTCCCCGCCGGCCCGCCCAGCCGCATGCTTCACCGCCTCGACAAGGCCCACACCAATCTTCGGAGTCCACGCCTGATACACCGGCTCGACCGCCGCGCGAAACGCCGCATAGCCGGCTGGCGTCATCCGCGTGATGACTATCCCATTGCGCGCAAGCTCATCATGCGCCGCATGCTCGCGCTCGGACGCCATCGCCGCAGCGATGGCCTTCTTCGCCGCATCGCGCACCATCGCGCGCGTGGTCTCCGGCCATGTCTGCCACAGCGATTTGCGCACGGTGAACACCATCGCATTGGCGAACGCGCCCCATTGCACGTCGTGACGCGTGCCCGTTCCCCACGCGCGCGCGGCCACCAGCGTCACCGCCGCCGTGTCCTGCCCGTCGAGCGTGCCCGCGGCAAACGCCGCCTGCGCATCCTGAAGATTCAATCCGGTCGGCTGCGCGCCCAACGCGATGAACGTATCAGTGACGAGCTTCGCACCACGCACGCGCACGCGCAGGCCCTTGAGATCGTCCGGCGACGCGATCACCTTGTTCTGCGTGGACAGGTCACGATGCCGCAACGGGGCGATGGCTACCAGCGTGACGCCTGCCGCATCGAGCGCTGCCGTCAGTTGCGATTGCACATCGCGATCGGCGACAACCGCGTCGAGCTGGCGATTGCTCGGCGCGATCCACGGCAACGCGAAAACCGCCAGCGGAGCAAACGCATCCGACCACTCCAGCGCTGAGCCGACATCGAGGTCGATCACTCCCGCCTGCAGCGCGCGAAATTCCTTGGTCGCGTCGTGGTCGGCCAATTGCGCGCCGGGGTAGAACTTGACGGTGAACGAACCCTTGGCGGCATCGTTCAGCGCGTCGCCCCACGCTTTGGCGGCGGCACCCATCGGATATAGCGGCGCGACGACGACCGACAGCTTGAGTTCGGGTGGCTTCGGCGCGTCCGGTTGTGCATACGCAATGCCGCGCGTCGACAACAAAGCAAGCACGACGCACACCAAACGAATCCAGCCGCGCGACATGCTCCCTCTCCCGCTCGCGGGAGAGGGCCGGGGTGAGGGCGGCGGAGTCGGCACAACGCGCCTCACGCTGATCCTTCTGCGTGGGCCAGCGACCGCTTCGGTGCGGGGTTCACCGACGCTCCAACATCGCGCAGCACGCGGTCTCCCGCGTCACGCGACCTTCTTCCGGCCCCGCAACACGCCACCGCAGATCCCAACGATCATCGAATATCCATCACGTCATGCCAGTAGCGCTTGCGCTCGACCCGCGCGGTGCGCAAGGTCGGCGGCGAAGTGCCGTCCAGCTCCAACTCTACCCCACCGTCGGCGTCGCTGCGGACGATGGCTGCACCGTCGTCACGGTAGCGCGCCACCACTTCGGGCCGCGGATGGCCAAAACGGTTGCGATAGCCGGGCGTGAATGCAGCAACTTGGGCATGCACTGCCTCGACGAAAGCGCCGGTGCTCGACGTGCGGCTACCGTGATGCGGAACAACGATCACGTCGGCATGCAGGTCGACACCGGCGGCCAGCATCGCCTGTTCGTCGCGCGCTTCTATATCGCCCGTCAACAGCGCGCTTCCGTGATCGCCATCAACGCGAACCACGCAGGACAGGTCGTTGGTCTTGACGCGCGGGTCGCCGTAATCGCCGGCGCGCGGCCACAGTACGCTGAAGCGCACGCCATCCCATTGCCAGCGTTGCCCCGTAACGCAACGGCTGGCGTTCGCGAGCCCTATCCGTTCCACGATGAGATGCGTTTGCGGCAACGAGCTCGCCAGCTTCGCCACCGGCACAACGTCGAGCACCGATAACGCCCCTCCCGAGTGGTCGCTGTCGGCGTGACTGATCACCATCATGTCGAGGCGTTGCACGCCCATCGCGCGCAGGTTGGGCGCGACAATGCGTGAGCCGGCGTCCGCCGCTTCCCCATATCGCGGACCGGTGTCGAAGAGAAGCGCATGCGAGTGCGTCTGCACGACCGCGGAAAGTCCCTGCCCGACATCGAGCACCGTCAAGCGGAAATGCCCTGCTTCCGGAGCGATCGGCGTCACGACGAACATCGGCAGCAGCCATAGTGCGCCGAGCACCCGTCCCGGTGCGCCACGCGGCGCGAGTAGCCACAACGCACCTGCCGTGCCTGCGATGATGGTCCATGCAAGCGGCGCATGTTGCTGCCACGCGGCGTCCGGCCATTGCGCGAGCCATTCGAGATAGCGCATCAGCATGGCGAACACCGCGTGCGCACCGACAAACAGGAAGTCGAAGGGAAGCAGGATGCCCGTAAGAGCCAACGACACGACGCCGAACGTCACCACCGGAATGGCGATCGCATTGGCGAGCGGCGCCACCAGCGATGTCTGCTGGAATAGCGCAAGGCTGAGCGGCACCAGGCCGAGCGTCACTATCCATTGCGCGTGGGTTGCCTCCCGCAAGGCTTCGCGCGCGCGCTGGCGAATGCCCTTCAAGATGCGCGGCCGCATCCGATGGGTGCCCGCATAAAGCAGCAGCCCGACCGCGCCGAACGACAGCCAGAATCCAGCGGCAACCGATGCCCATGGATCGATCAGCAGCACGACGCCAAGCGCCCATAACCAGACGATAGCCGCACCGCCCGGACGCGCGATCCAGAGGCCGGCCGCCGCGACGGCGAGCATCACCAATGTACGCTGCGCCGGAACTTCCGCACCGGCCAGTAAGGTATAGATCGCCGCAGCGAGCGTACCGAAGAGGACTGCCAATCGCCGCGCGGACACGCGCGACGTCAGCGACGTGCAGTAGCGGGCCATCCAAAGCACGATGGCGCCCACGACCGATGCGAACACCGTGATGTGCAAGCCCGAGATGCTGATCAGATGCGAGATGCCCGTGCGACTGAACACCTTCCATTGTGAATTGGGTACGGACTGCTGGTCTCCGATGGTCAGCGCGACGATCACCCCTGCATACGGCTTGCCATCGAGGACCACGCGTATGCGGGTTCGCAAACGCTCGCGCGCGCGCTCGACCAGTGTCGTCGGACGCATGACAAAGGTGTCCACGCGCTCGTTGTCGGGACTCTCGCGGACATAGCCGACGGCGCGCAGGTTCCGCTCGAACAACCACGCCTCGGAGTCGAAGCCCGCGAAATTGAGTGTTCCGTGCGGACGTTTCAGCCGCACGGTGAAACGCCAGCGCTCGCCCGCATGCACGCGCGCCTCGGCGGCAGTGGATTCGGCGGCATCGCGTGCGAACCAGGAAAGCGAAATCCGCGAAGGCACATGCAGGCCGGCGGGTCGCACCTGCTCCACGTCGAACTCGAAGCGCGTGCCCGCCGCGGACAGCGATGGCAGCGCTGCAACAACGCCCGTCGCTTCGATGTCCATCCCTTCAACCGCTGGCAATAGCTGGTCGTCGAGACGCAGCGACCCACTGAGCGTCGCGAGTGCGCCGCCGGCCAGCATCATCGCGACGAGCCACGCGATGGCGCTGGCGAGCGGCCGGCGAGCCCAAAATCGCGCCGTGAGCGCAAGCGCGATCGCGAGGACGGCCAGCGCACCTGTGCTTGGAAGCACACCCATGAACTGCACAAGCATCGTCCCCGCGGCGAAGCCAGTCAGGGCGTGGCAGATTGGCACTGCGAATGCCGGACGCGGGTAGGCGATGGTCGCAGCGCGCAGGAGCGGTGGCAACGCAGGACGCTCGACGGAAACAATTACTCGTGCGGTCAGATGTGGACGGTGGAGTGCGGTGGATTGCGCTTTGCATTCAAACGCGGGCAGCGAAACGATCGTCTCAAATGACCGGATCGGCGCGCAATCGGCCGTTTGGATGATTGACCGCGAATTGCGGCGATCGTAAGTTCGCCCTGCGTATTGCGGACGCCATCGCCATCGACACTCTACCGATTTCCCGGGCCACGTTATTTCGCACTGTCGGTGTTCGCGCATCGCCGCGGATGGCCTTTGCTTTCGTCGCGATCGCTTCGGCACTCGGCATGCCTGTCGCACACGCGGGAACGGCCGCGCAATCGATCACCTTCGCACAGCCTCCAGGCAAGGTCTTCGGCGCCCCACCGTTCGTGGTCGCGCCAAGCGCCTCATCGAAACTGGCGGTCACACTGACGACGCGAACGCCCGCCATCTGCACGGCTTCCGCGCTGACGGTCACAGTGGTTGCCGCCGGCACCTGCACGCTCAGAGCGTCGCAACCAGGCAACGCCACCTTCGTGGCAGCAGCCTTCGTCGACCGCAGCGTCACGGTATCGAAGGCATCCCAAACCATCACGTTCAGCCCACCGGCCTCCTCCACCTTTGGCGCGGCCCCCATCGCGCTGACGGCGAGCGCGAGCTCGCACCTCGCGGTTTCACTCACCTCCTCCACTGCGGCGACCTGCTCCGTCAGCGGGACCACACTGAGGTTGGTGGGCGCAGGCAGCTGCGTGCTGCATGCGGTTCAGGCGGGCAACGCCAACTTCGCGGCCACTGCGCTCGATCGCACCATCAAGGTGGCGAAGGCCGCGCAGACGATCACCTTCGCCGCCGTCGCGCCGCGCACGTTCGGCGCGACGCCATTCGCCGTCGCTGCGACAGCCACCTCCAGGCTCGTCGTGACGTTCACCTCGTCAACGGCCGGCATATGCGCCATCACTGGTGCCTCGGTAAAACTGCTCGGCGCCGGCACCTGCACGCTGCGGGCGGCCCAGGCTGGCGACGCCAACTTCAACGCTGCCACGGCGGTTTCGCAGAGCTTTCCGGTTGCCAAGGGCGCGCAGTCCATCACGTTCGACACAATTGCCGCACACGCGGTATCGGATCCACCGTTTGTGCTTGTCGCCACGGCGTCGTCCGGCGCCGTCGTGGTCTTTTCATCAGCCACGCCGACGACGTGCCGGACCAGCGGCACCACGCTGACGCTGACCGGCGCGGGAAGTTGCTCGGTGCGTGCGTCGCAGGGCGGCAATGCGAATTACGTCGCCGCTGCTGTCGTCACCCGCACCTTCGGTGTCTCGAAGGCAGCACAGTCGATATCCTTTGCCGCCATCGGCGATCATCCGTTCGGCGGCGCGCCATTCGCCGTGGCTGCGTCCGCATCCTCGGGGCTGGTGGTGGCGCTGGCGTCGAACACGCTTTCCACGTGCGTCGTTTCCGCGTCGAAGATTTCGCTCACAGCCACCGGTCCTTGTACGTTGCGCGCGTCCCAGTCCGGCAATGCCAACTTCGCCGCGGCCGCCGATGTCGTGCAAACCTTCAACGTAACGCAAGTTTCGCAGTCGATCGTTTTCGACACCATTCCCAACCACGTATTCGGCGATGGTCCTTTCACGTTGACGGCCGTGGCGTCATCCGGATTACCGGTCGCTTTTGCTTCCCTCACACCAACGACATGCGCGCTGAACGCATCGTCGGCCAGCATCGCAGGTGCCGGCGTTTGCACGTTGCGAGCCTCGCAAGCGGGCAATGGCAACTACGGTGCAGCGCTGCCGGTCGACCGCAGTTTCACCGTCGCCAAGGCGGCGCAGTCGATCGCTTTCGGTGTGCTTGGCCAGCGCACACTCGGCGATTCCACATTCGTCGTCACGGGGACCGCCTCCTCCGGCATGCAGGTTATTTTTACGTCGGGGACGCCGCTCGTGTGCAGCATTGCCGGCACCACGGTGACGCTTCTCCACGCAGGCAACTGCCGGATCGACGCGAACCAGTCCGGCAATGCCAACGTGTCCGCTGCGGCGACGGTATCGCAGTCGTTCACGGTCGCCGGCGCCACGCAGTCGATTCGTTTCGACGCAATTGGTGACCGGTCGTTGCTGGCTTCACCGGTCAGCGCCATCGCGACGGCGTCTTCAGGTCTGGTCGTGACGTTCGCCAGCACCACGCCAGGCGTGTGCGCCGTTGCGAGTCAGCAGATCGCGCTGTCGGCCACGGGAGTTTGCACGGTCCGCGCATCGCAGGCCGGTAATGCAACCTATCCGCCAGCGGCGCCTGTCGACCGCAGCTTCTCGGTGACCGCAATCACGCAATCCATTACTTTCCCGCCCATCGCCGATACAAGGCTTTCAGCGGTCATCGCGGTCGCGCACGCCACCGCGAGTTCCGGCCTCGCCGTGCGCTACACGTCGCTGTCGACCTCCACTTGCACGACGGACGACAGCACATCGATCACTCTGATCAGCATGGGGGCCTGTCGTGTGCGTGCTACGCAATCCGGCAACGCGCGCTATTCGCCCGCAACGGATGTCGACGTCGTTTTCAACGTGCAGGACTCGCCGACGACCATCGTCTTCGCGCCCATCGGCACACAACTTCTCGGCCCGACGCCGATATCATTGTCCGCCCGATCGCCCGCGAACCATGCGATCGTTTTCTCTGCGCTGCCGGCAACTACGTGCACCGTCGCCGGCGCATTGCTGTCGATGGTTTCCACCGGCACGTGCAGCGTCAGCGCGAGCGAAACGCTTGATGGCGTGCACCCGTCCGGCACGCCAGCGACGCAGCGCTTTCGCATATTGCGGGCCCCCGCATTCATGCCCGGCAACACGTTCAGTGTCGGGCCATGGCCCGCGATGGTGATTCCGGCGCGCTTTCTGGGTGGCACGAATGTCGACATCGCGGTTCCGTGGCAAAGCGCCACGGAGATTTTCGCCGGTGATGGCGCAGGGGCGTTTACGCAGGTTGGCAGTGTGACCGTCGGTGCAATTCCAATGTACGCCGCGACGGCCGATTTCAACAACGACGGAACGATGGACTTCGCGGTCAGCTACATCGCGAGCAGCGCCGTCGGACTGGAAATCGGCGATGGCAAGGGCGGCTTTGCGCATCCTTCAGGCTGGCCACCAGTTACCACGCCATCCGGCCTCGTCGCCATCGATGCCGATGGCGACGGCAACATCGACATGGTCGTGGCCAGCACCGACTCGGGCGATGTGCAAGGTAATTCCTTGACGCTGCTGTTCGGACGCGGCGGCGGAAATATGGCGCCTGCAGGGCCGACGCCGGTGTGCAACGATCCCGCGCAGGTCGTCGCCGCCGATTTCGACAACGACGCGATACCCGACGTGGCCTACATTTGCGGCCGCGACAATTCGATCGGCGAAATCATGTTCCGCGCCCGTGGCGCGATGAATTTCATGTCGCCGGTCGGGCCGATCCCGCTGCCGTACCGACTTGCGGCCGGCGACCTCGACGGCGACGGCAACGTCGATCTCGTCGTGGACTCGCGGTACGGGAGCGCCTATGTCCTTTTCGGAAATGGAAGGGGCGGATTCAGCAAGGGTCCCCAACTCGATGGCGTCGGCACAGGGGACGTACTGATTGCTGATTTCAATGCCGATGGCATCCCGGATCTCGCGATTGCCGATTCGCTGAACAACCGTATCAGCGTTCTCGCCGGCGCGGGCGACGGCAGCTTTGCGGTGCCTGTCGTTCTGCAAACCGGAAATTACCCGCAGGGGCTCGCTGTGGCGGATGTCGACAACAATGGCACCGTCGACCTTCTGTTCGTGAACATGCTCGATGGCACCGTGTCCGTCGTACGCAATAACGCCGGTGCTCCAGCGGCGGCGCATGTCGTGGCCGAGTCCGCCGGTACACAGGCTGCAGGTCCGGGACAGCCGTTCGCCAGTCCGCTGGTCGTGCGCGTCACCGACAGCGGCAATTCACCGGTGCCCGGAACACTGGTCCGATTCGACTTGGGCGTCGGCAGTGCAGCCGCGATATTCGGCACCGGCACTGGCGTCATCGACGTCACAACCGACGCCCAAGGCATTGCGACCAGTCCGCATCTTCGTGCAGGAATTACGGCCAATACGTACACCGCGACGGCTCGTGCCGGCTCGGCCGTCACGACATTCACGCTGACCAATATCGGCGGCGGCACTGCGCCATCCTTCACGAGTACATCGCCGCCTGGCGGCACCATCGGTTCGCCTTATGCATTCACGCTGGCCGCAGCGGGTTCGCCGGTGCTTCGCTTCGGCGTTGCCTCGGGCACGCTGCCCGCCGGCTTGACGCTGTCCGCCGATGGCCTGCTGAGCGGAACCCCGACCAACGTTGGCACTTACGCCGGAATATTCAGCGTGTCCAATGGCAGTCCACCCGATGCGCAGCAATCGTTCTCGATCACCATGGCAATGCCCGCGCAAACAATAACCTTCAATCCGATCTCCGATCAGTCCATCAACGCGCGAGCGGCCAGCGTCAGCGCCGCAGCCAGCTCCGGCCTTCCCGTCGCATTCCAGAGTCTTACGCCGCAGTCGTGCTTAGTCGGCGGCACCACCATCCAGCTTCTCAATGTCGGACGCTGCACCGTGCGCGCGACGCAATCCGGCAACGCGACGTTTGCGGCCGCCGTCCCGATCGATCGTTCCTTCACTATTTCGCGCGGTATACAAACCATCAACGTGACAACGCCCGAAATTGCGCGCATGTCATCGCCTCCGATCTCAATCACTGCGACAGCGTCGTCGGGCTTGCCGGTGGCCCTGTCCTCGCTTACACCTTCGGTGTGCAGCGTATCTGACAGCCAGCACATTCATCTTAATGCGCGCGGAACCTGCACACTGAGCGCATCCCAGGCGGGCAACGATAACTACTCGCCCGCACAGGTCACCGCGAGCATGCAAGTGGCCGGTGCCCGTCAGATAATCGAATTCCAGCAACCGCGCAACGGACACATCGACGAGTTCACGTACCTGCTGGCGACCGCTTCATCCGGGCTTCCCGTCACCCTCGTTTCGCTCGCTCCCGAGGTATGCAAGGTGGTGCTCGGCAATGTCGCAGGCATAGGCGATGACCCCGGCGCACCGGGCAACATCTGCACCATCCAGGCGTCACAGCCGGGCGACAGTATTTATGACGCCGCGCTTGCAGTCAGTGTCTCCTTCGAGTTCGGATTCGACCCAAACCTGCATTCACCGCTGCCGGCGACGCCTCACATCGTGTACTCGAGATATCTGGGCGGGCTCGGCGCCGACATCACTTTTGATGTCGTCGCGGCGCTCGATGGCGGCGCCTATGCCGGCACGTCGGTCGGTACAACCAATTTCCCGGGTGTCTCCTCGCAGCAATCCAGTAACGCGGGTGTCGACCTGCTGGTCGTTTCGAAGCTGCAATCGCAAACCGGTGCGCTGGACTATTCGGTTGCCGTGGGTGGGGCCGCCTCGCGCATCACCGCCACGGGAGCAGTGCCCGCGCTCGCCGCGCAGCAGGCAATGGCCATATCGCCGTCGGGTGACGTGCTGGTGGCCGCATACGCGAGCGGCGCCGATTGGCCCCAAACGCAAGGCGTCTATACCCGTCAGGGTCCGCTCGGAATTTTCCGGATCGACAGCGCGGGGCATGTCCATCCGTTGCTTGCCGCGGTCGATCCTGCCATTCGCAGCATACGGGCGATTGCCTCCGACCCGACCGGCGCCGTCTACTTCACCGGCGTCGCCGACCCGGGCCTGAAAACCAGCGTCGGGGCCGCAATCGACGCCTCGCGCGTGACGCTCAGCGCGCCTTACCTCATGAAGATCACGAACATCGGCGCGACGGTATTCGCGACTTACCTGACGGTGCCCAATAGCCGCGCTGCCGGCACGCACGACATCGGGCAAGGAACCAACGACGCCCTCACCACCAGCTACGCGGTGACGGTCGACAGCGCGGGTAACGCCTACGTCGCCGGCCAGTCCGCTGCCGCCGACTTCCCTGTGACCAGCGGTGCGCTGGACACCCGCGACAGCAAGAATCGCGACGCATTCGTCGTCAAGGTCAACAGCGGCGGTACCGCCTTGCCGTTTGTCGCGCGTATCGGCGGTAACGACGTCGATCGCGCAACGGGCATTGCGCTCGAGCCTGATGGCTCGCTGGTTGTCGCCGGCAAGACGGCGTCGGTCGACGACTTCGATGGCCGCTACGCGTTTCAGACCAGCGTGCATTTCAGTCAAGGCATGCAGACGCTTCGGGTCGATCGGGAGTTCGGGTTCGTCGCGCAACTCGATCCCATGGCCACACATCTCAATTTCATGGCGGCCATCGGATCGTTCGGGGGGGACCTCATCGAGCACGCTTACGAATCCGCGCCGCGGCCATTGAAGATCGCGGTCGACGCTGCGGGATCGATCTATGCCGCTGGTACCGGATACCCCGACCGTTCGCTTCCAGTCGTGGGGATGCTTCCCGGCGTCGACGACGAAGGTGTATTCCTGATGAAAATTACCGCAAATGGCGGTCAGTCGTATTCGACGTTCATCGGTAACGGTGTTGCGACCGGCGTGGCGGCGGATGGGCTCGGCAACGCGTATGTCACCGGGTATTCGAAGGACGGCGAGATGCCTACCGTCAACGCACCGCAGGCCGATTGCACGGCGGGGCCGCTTGGGACCTGCATCACTCCGTTCGTGACCAAGGTCAACGATGCGGTTTCCCCGCTGTTGTTGACAACGGCAGCTCCGCGCGTGGACGCCGGAAACAGCATATCGCTTCTCGCGAGACTCGGCGACCTGCGAGCCACGGGCGTGGTCGACTTTGCCGAAAGCGGCCACGTTATCGCCACTGTTCCCATCGTCGAAGGGACCGCCAGCTTTTCGCAGACGCCGTCGATTGGAATCCATCATTACACCGCGAAATTCCGCGGCACCGGTTACGCGAACGGAATGTCGAGCGCCGACGTCATGCTGTACGCGACGCAAAAGGGGGCGCCTTGATCGCGTCGTCATGGAATCGCGCAGCGAACCGATCGCCGCACCGATTGGTGCGCGCCATCGGATACGTGCTGGCTTGTGTGTGCCTCACCGCACTTTCCACCGTTGCGATGGCGCAGGGATCAAACCCGGCCGCCACGCCCTCGCGACATCGGGCCGACTTGTACGCCAAGAATTCCCTTTCCATCAGCATCACTTTTCCCACCGCCAGCGCCGTGATCGACTACGGAACCACACCCGTTGTCCCGATCAATGCTTCGATCACGTCGGGGTCGCCGCTGGAACAGGTTATCGCGACCGTGTGCCAGTCCGCGGACGGCGTCCGATGCGTGCAGGTCAACCCCCATCTTGCGACGATCCCGATTCCCGCTGCCGGTCCGTACCAGGCGCTATGGACTCCACCATCGCTGGGCGGCGACACCACGACGGCAGTCAATTTCGTGGCATGGGTATCCGCCAGCAATGCGGCGGGCGAGACCGCGACATCATCGCCGACGTCTTTCACCTATCTGTTTCCGCCGCCTCGCGCCGCCGTCCTGGTCGTGCCCGGACCCGACACCGGCTATTACGCTCCCGCCAGTCCCGTCTTGTGGGCAACTTTCACATCGCAGCTTCTGGACCCCGCCACAGTCGACCACGTCGATTTTCTCGACGGAGCCACCGTTATCGCATCGCTGCGCACACCCAATTCGGTACCCGCCGGATATGCGTTCCTGTGGAACAACGCGCCCATTGGCGAACATGCGGTTTCCGTGCGCGGTGTGGACACGACGGGCCGGATCACTGCAACGCCACCGGTTGCGATGTACGTCGTCCCACCCCAGGATCCCGTCAGTGTTTCCTTGTCCGCACCAGTTACCGGACAGACATATGGTGTCGATGCCTCAATCCCACTGCGCGCCAGCGCGACGGTGGTCTCCGGAAAGATCGAGCGCGTGGAGTTCACCGACGGCGCAAGCGTCATCGCGACGGTCTATGCGCCTCCCTTCGAAACGACATGGGTGACGCCAACCATTGGCCACCACGCGATCGCCGCACGCGCTTTCGACGATCTCGGCAACGGTTCGGCGTCGGCAGCCGCATACGTGGAAACGCTGGCTTGGCCCCGCAAACCCACTATCCTGATGTTGATGCCGCTGCAGGGCGCATCCTTCACTTCCACGACGCCTGTTCAGTTGGCATCGGCGGTCGAAGCCGGCGACGCACCGATCACGCATGTCGATTACTGGCTGGACGGAGCAATCGTGGCGAGCGCCGCGTCGCAACCGTATACGAGCGCCTGGTCCGCGGTAACCCAAGGAGACCACGTCGTAGACGCGGCCGCTTACGACAGCTCGGGTCGCGCAACCGTTTCCGATACGATTGCCTTCAAGGTGGCGCCGGATCGTACGACAGCGCCGGTGTTGCCCACAGTGGCGCTGACCTCGCCCGCCAACAATTCAAGTTTTGTCAAAGGCGACAGCGTGCACCTCACTGCCAGTGCGGCGCAGGCCGGGGGCTCGATCACTCGGGTCGACTTCAAGATTAATGGCAATCTCCTGGCGTCAGTCACTTCGCCGCCGTGGACTGCCAACTGGTCCGGCATGAGTCCGGACAACTACACGTTGACCGCCGTTGCGACGAGCAACGTGTTCACGACGTCGACATCCCCATCAATCCACGTCAAGATCATATCCCCACCAACCACAATTACCTTGGCGGCGCCGCCAGCAGGGACGACCTACTATCCCGGTGACGCGTTGTTCCTGCTTCCCGCGACCATGCAGGTCAGCGGCACGGTCACGCACGTCGAATACTACGTCGACGGCGAGCTGGTCGGCAGTTCGACGTCCCCACCCTACGGCTACGAATTGGACATCGAGGCGCCCGGCACACACAGCATCGTCGCGCGTGTGTATGACAGCGCAGGTACGAGCGCCCAGTCGCCTCCATTGTCGATCACGAGTCGCGAAATTGGCGTGCACATTACGTCCCCTGCCGATGGGGCAATCATCGCCGCAACCACCGTCGCGATCGAAGGCACATACGATGGACCGCCCAACACAGGGGTCGCCGTCAATGGTGTAATCGCCATCAACGATGGAAAGGGACGCTTCTTCATCAATGAGTTGACATTGGCCGACCCGCAGACCAATGTCACCGTGGTCGCAACGAGCATGGGAGGATCACGCGTTTCCCAGACGATCACCGTATCGACCAGCGCCTCCGCGGATCCTACGGCCACTCACATCGTGGCATCGCAGGATGAGGCTATCGATTCGATGAGCACCCGGATTGCCGCGAGCACATCGAACATTGCCAGCTGGCGGGTGATCGACTTGATAGGAGGCACCGCCAGTGCGGGGGCCCCGGGCTCCGGCGATATCGCGATCCTCGATTTCCCCGCGCCCGGCCTGTATACGCCAACCATGGAAGTCACCGACGGCAATGGTCATGTCACCCAAAAGCGCTTGGTCCTGCTAGTGTCAAGCTCCGCTGACGTTGCGCATGCCCAGATGTCCATCGTCAACCAGCTCTTCGACGCGTTGACGAAGCAAAATAAGACGCGCGCGCTTGCCACCATGACCAGCGAGCTTGCCGGTCAGTTTTCATCTGTTTTCGATGCGCTGAAGGACCATTGGCCCGCAATCGTCGGTTCGCTGGGTCCAATGGGTGCGACGATGTACGGCCTCGACACATTCGAGGCGGCGGTCAGCCGTACCCGCGATGGCCAAAAATATCTATATCTAATCGAGGGAATGAGGGACAGCGATGGCGTATGGCGCATCGACTCGCTTTGAATCGGCATCGCGTCTGCTCGGCATCGCCGCGATCGGCTTGTGCGCGTTGATCGGCGGCTGCTCCGGCGCCACATACAGTGGACCCGGATGGTCGGCGCGCGTAATCGACATGGAAACAGGAGCGCCAATCGAAGGCGCGATTGTCGTCCTCAGGTGGCCGCTCGAACTCTATTCGGGAAGCTTCGCCGGCTGGCTGTTTGTGACCGAGGCGGTAACCGATAAGGACGGCATATTCACCTTCCCGGCGTGGGGACCCTTGGAGGCCCCAATCGATTCAGGGAGACAGACTCGCATGAGCCCAAATGTGCCGGAACTGTCCATTTTCAAGTCTACCTTTCAGGTCGAACGTGATGATTGCTGCAGTGACACGAGCTACCTGAACAAAGAATGGGGCTATGGAAAAGGTCCTACGATACGACCGTCGTGGGCGGCCGACCGTCATTTTGCACTGACCCGCTTTTCCGGATCCGCACGCCAATATGCCTCCTATCTGGAAGGTGCCATACCCACCAACGGGCCCGCATGCGCTTTCGTCGCCACGCCGAGAATATTCGCGGCTGCGGTAATGGAAGACCAAGCGCTGCAACGAACATACGGCATCGCGATCCCGCACCAACGACTTGCATATTTTGAACAAACTGCGTCACGCGACGGATGTGGCCGTTCGGTCGCAAGCGTAATCGGGAGATACATCCAATGAGCGCGCTTCTTAGATTCGCCATATTTACGCTGGCTTCTTTTTCAACCGCAGTGTTGGGATTTGAGACGCCCACGCATTACGCCATTTCGCTTGCTGCGGCACAACTCGCCATCGATGACGGGATACTACTGCGCTTAGGAAGAAATGGCATTTCGTTCACAGATCAATTGTCTTCATCGCCAGATATCGACGATGATAAGGATCTCCGTAAAGTCTTGCCTCCGTGCAAACATGCAGCTGACTTTGACACATTTCAACTCGTCGCCTGCGGGGCCATGTTCGAAGACTTCTACACGCTGACTCGTTCAATTTATCATTTTCTGGATCCGCAGCATCTAGATGCTAACGGCAACGGGAAACCATTGTTCGTCGGCCCTTCTGCGGCGGAATGGGCATTGAAAGACCATCCTGAGATTTGGCCCGTCGCGTCCGCCGATCCTCAACACTATAGTTATCGCGATGCCGAGACCTATTTATGGACTGCGCTGACATATCAGGGCACCGCAGGTCGCTCGGATGATGCAGCCATGCGTGAGCGATATTGGGGCCTGACATTTCAAAGTTTGGGCCAAATGATTCACCTGGTTCAGGACATGGCGTCGCCTCAACACACGCGAAATGAGCCGCATTACGACAAACTGGACCTCGGCCGCTGGAGCCAGCGAAGCCGATATGAACAGCGGGCACTCGATGGCAAAGTCTCCCAATGGATCGACGAGTGTCTCGTCCATGCGCCATCATCCGACTGCAAATACAATCCAGCCACATCGATTCTGCCGGTCTATCCTGCATTTGCCTCGCGCTTTCAACAGCCCCGCGCATTTTGGGAAAATGGAGACATGAGCGGGCTCGCGCAGGTGACTTCCAGGAGTTTTCTGAGTCCGCTTCGAAATTTTGTCGAGCCGCAGCCCGGTGTTTATAACCCCGCGACAAACTATCCGTTCCCCAATCCCGTTCAGGTAAAGGATATCTCCTTGCAGGAATTGACGGGGGGCATGCCTGACAAACTTCCACCATTTATCACAGCCGCATGCAATGGTGACCTGAACACCTGCAAAATGCGAATGATCGGAACGGCGATCCTCGATCCTTTGTCGTCGACACCCTTGTACAACGACCGCGCGAGCACGGAATCCATTTTCGACCAGGATCTGAAGAAATTCAATACTACTGCGGTCGTCTACGATCCACTGGCCCCCCCGCCGTATGTCTACCGCACGTATTCGAAGCCCGTGATCAATCGCTTCAACATCGATCGCGCCTATTCACATCTGATTCCTCGCGCGGTGTCTTACTCCGCCGGCTTCCTCAACTTCTATTTCCGCGGTGAGCTGGCCATTGCGCCGCCACCGACCGGCGTCTACTCAACGATTGACGACAGCGCGTTTTCATCCAGCCATCCAACCGACGTCCAGGGTGGGCTTCGCGGATTCGGAACCATTCGCCTGTCACTTGCGAACAGCACTTCATCCCCAGCTGGAGCGCCTCCCCAGCTGATGACGGATGGAAAGCTGTGGGCCATTCTGAAATTCCAGCGGAACGCGTGTTATGCCGACAGTCTGGACGACATGGGTGATGGCACCAAGCCGCTCGCGGACTGCATTGGAGGCGATGAAGAGATTGTCGTTTCGGACCCCGTCGACCGGACCGGTGTCGGTCGGGAAGTGGTTCCCCGGGCGACACTCGAAAACCCCGAAGGTGAGGGGTTCGAATTCAATTTTCCGAATCAACTTCCGATCAACGCATGGAACGTTTTGCTACAGGTCGTCTTTCGTGGAACTTTGGGCACCGAGGCCAACAAGATTGTAGTGTCGACGGTTGACATTTCGGAGCCGACGTTCTTCTCCGTCTTCAACAACACAGACTACGTTTACCTGGGCGGAGCTTGCTATACACCACAGCAGGTCAAGGCCGATCCGAATCTCTGGAAGCGCGTGAGCAGCGCCTGCCTGTATCCCGCGCACGCAGCGGACATTCTTAACGACTCCTGCTTTAACGCGAAGTACGGGTTGCAACTGCAAGACGTTGCCTCCGATCCGCCGACACTTGTCATTTCCAATGAAGCCGGCGACAACGGCGACGGACGCATTCCGCCAAGACGATTCAGCCGGTTCGCGATATTGGCGGACACCAAGCATGACGTAAATTTTAACTTCCATTTCTGGAACCCTACGCTCATCGTATCCGAGGATGACAAACGGTTTCAGGTTAGTCCGTTCCACGCACATAAGTCGCGCGTGACACCGGGTTTGAGCGTCCAGGATAGAGTTATTTCCGCCCGCGGTGTCAGCGTGTGGAATGGAATCGCCTTCATGATGGATGTCGAGAAAGGCGCCATGGCAGAAGATGACGGCTCGACCTGCATAGGCGGCGGTGACAATTCCCTGTCACCGCTTGCTGGTGAGGAGCGATACCCGGTCCCCAGCCAAATCACGTACTCGGCACCGTAGCTGGAGACGACGATTCTTGCACAGCCGGTGGCGCGATCTCCGCTCCCCCATGCAACGTGTCGCGCGCTTAAAACCATGGCACCATCCGCCTTCGGCCAACAACGCCATCACGGAATGCCCGCCATGCCAGTCGACCTGAAGAAAATAGAAACCCTCACCCGCGAACTTCTGATCGCCATCGGCGAGGACCCCGATCGCGAAGGGCTGCTGAAAACCCCGACGCGCGTTGCCAAGGCGATGGAGTTCCTGACCTCGGGTTATCGCACCGACCTCAAGACCGTCATCAACGATGCGGTGTTCACGCAGACGACCAACAGCATGGTCATCGTCAAGAACATCGAGGTGTACAGCATGTGCGAGCACCACATGCTGCCGTTCTACGGTCGCTGTCACATCGGCTACCTGCCCACGGGCAAGGTGTTCGGCGTAAGCAAGCTCGCGCGGCTGGTCGATATGTTCGCGCGCAGATTGCAACTTCAGGAGCGGCTGACCGAGCAGGTGTCGGAAGCGATCATGACGACGATTGGCGCCACCGGCGTGGGCGTGATGATCGAGGCGCGCCACCTGTGCATGATGATGCGCGGCGTTGAGAAGCAGAACTCGGTGATGGTGACTTCCTCGGTGCTGGGGTCGTTCCGCGAATCGCAAGCCACGCGTGAGGAATTCCTGTCGCTGATCGGCAGCCGGCCCACGCTTTGACGTTTGCGCGTTGCAGCATCGCGCCGCCTGCAATAGGCGCCGAACGGCGTCAGCGTGGCGGCAGCAGCATCTGCGTGCAGCGGAACAGCGCGATGGTCTTGTCGTCGCTGACGCGGCGCACTGTGGCATCCCACACCTGCGTGGTCGCCCCCTGGTGCACCGGGCGCGCGATCACCGCGATCGTGCCTTCACGCGCAGTGCCGATGAAGTTGGTCTTCAACTCGATAGTGGTGAAGTTCGCCATCGCGTCGGGCAGATGCATCAGGCAGCCGTAGCCGCACGCGGTGTCTGCGAGCATCACCACCGTCGCGGCATGCAGGTAGCCATTCGGCGCGAGGATCTCGGCGCGGATGTCGAGTTCCGCGTCGATACGGCCATCCTCGATGTGCGTGACGCGAAAACCCATCAGCTCGGGCAGGCTGCCCTTGCTGCGTGCGTTGGCGAGTTCCAGCGTGACGCCGGCGCGCAATCCCATGCGGTTTTCCTTGACCTTGCGGCTGGCGCCGCGCTCAGGCGGCGTCGCGTGCGAGCGTGCGCACGTCGTTGCAGAAGCGGTCGACCGCCGCAGGCGGCGTGTCCCACGCGCACATGAAACGGCATCCGGTTTCGCCGACGAAGACATAGAAGCGCCAGCCGCGTTGCTGCAATCCGGCGATCACCGGCGGTGGCAGGTGCACGAACACACCGTTGGCTTCGGTGGGCGAGATGAAGCGCGCGCCGGGTACCTTCGCCAGCGCATCGGCCAGCCGTCGTGCCATCGCATTCGCATGCGACGCGTGACGCAGCCATGCGCCGTCGCGCAACATCGCCGTCCAGGGTGCCGCGAGAAAGCGCATCTTCGAGGCGAGCTGCCCGCCCTGCTTGCGGCGGCGCGCGAATTCGTCGGCCAGCGCGTGGTCGAAGAACACCACCGCTTCGCCGAACGGCAGGCCATTCTTGGTGCCGCCCAGCGACAGCACGTCGATGCCGGCGCGCTGCGCAAGGTCGGCGGGTGCGCAGCCCAGCGCCGCCACGGCGTTGGCGAAGCGTGCGCCGTCCATGTGCACCTTGAGGCCGAGCGCATGCGAATGATCGGTGAGTGCGCGCAATTGCGCGGGCGTGTAGATGGCACCCAGTTCGGTGGCCTGCGTCAGCGTCACTGCGCGCGGGCGCGATGCGTGCTCGCCGTGGTTGATCGACGCCCGCGACGAGATCGCCTCGCAGGTGAGCTTGGCATCCGGCGTGTCGACGGTGAGGAGCTTGGCGCCACCGCTGAAGAATTCCGGCGCGCCGCATTCGTCGACGTTGACGTGCGCGAACGCGTGGCAGATCACCGCGTCGGTGTTGCGGCAGATGGCGGCCAGCGCCAGCGAGTTGGCCGCCGTGCCGTTGAACACGAAGAACACCTGCGCGTCGGCGTCGAACGCGCCGCGCACGGCGTTTTCCGCTTCGCGCGTCCAGTCGTCGTCGCCGTAGCCTGCCGCGTGGCCGACGTTCGCATCGGCCAGCGCCTGCCACGCCTCGGGGCAGATGCCGGCGTTGTTGTCGCTGGCGAACTGCGGGGCGTGCGCGCCGGCCGTGTCGGCGGTGGTCATAGCCGCTCCTCCACCCACGCCTTCACCGATTCCAGCGCCGCCGGCAATGCCGCGGCATCCGTCCCGCCCGCCTGCGCCAAGTCGGGTCGCCCGCCGCCCTTTCCGCCCACGCGTTGCGCGACATGGTTGACGAGATCCCCCGCCTTCACCTTGGCCACCAGGTCGGGCGTGACACCGGCGATCAGCGTCACCTTGCCGTCGCTCACGCTGCCGAGCACGATGGCCGCGCTCTTCAGCTTGTCCTTCAGCTTGTCGACGGTTTCGCGCAGCGACTTGACGTCGGCGCCGTCCATCGACGCCGCCACCACCTTGGCGCCCTTGACGTCCACCGCGCGGTCGACGAGGTCATCGCCCGCCGAAGATGCGAGCTTGGCTTTGAGCCGCGCGAGGTCGCGCTCGGCGGCACGCGCCTCGTTCATCAACTGAACGATCTTGCTGTCGAGCTCGGCGACCGGCGACTTGAGCGTCGCCGCCGCCGAATGCAGCGCCTGCTCCTGCGCCTGCACGAAGGCGAGCGCGCCCTTGCCGGTCACTGCCTCGATGCGGCGGATGCCCGCGGCCACGCCGCTCTCCGACGTGATCTTGAAAAGGCCGATGTCGCCGGTGCGCGCGACGTGCACTCCGCCGCACAACTCGCGCGAGCTGCCGATGTCCAGCACGCGCACTTCGTCGCCATACTTTTCGCCGAACAGCATCATCGCGCCCATCGTCTGCGCTTCGGCGATGGGCATCACGCGCGCGCTGGTCGCATGGTTCTCGAGAATCTCGTCATTGACGATGGCCTCGACGCGGCGGATCTGCGCATCGGTCACCGGCGCGTTGTGCACGAAGTCGAAGCGCGTCTTGTCGGCGTCCACCAGCGAGCCCTTCTGCTGGACGTGCGGGCCTAGCACTTCGCGCAGCGCCTTGTGCATCAGGTGCGTTGCCGAGTGGTTGCGGATCGTGCGTCCACGCGCGTCGGTGTCCACCGCGGCGCCGATGGTGTCGCCGACCTTCAGCTCGCCGTTCTTCATTTCGCCGATGTGGCCGAACACATCGGCCTGGATCTTCTGCGTGTCGGTGACGGTGAACAGCGTCAGGCACATGCTGCTGCGCGAAAGCTCGCCGCGATCACCCACCTGTCCGCCGGATTCGGCATAGAACGGCGTGCGGTTGAGCACGACGACGCCGACGTCGCCGGTCACCAGCGAATCGACGCGTGCGCCACCCTTGTAGAGCGCCACCACGCGGCTTTCCTCGGCCAGCGATTCGTAGCCGCGAAACGCCGTCTTCGGTCCGTCATAGGCGAGCGTGTCGCCCATCTTGAATTGCGACGCGGCGCGCGCACGCGTGCGCTGCTCGTCCATCGCCTTGTCGAAACCCGCTTCGTCGACGCTCACCTCGCGCTCGCGGCAAACGTCGGCGGTGAGGTCCAGCGGGAAGCCGAACGTGTCGTAGAGCGTGAACGCCGTCAGGCCGTCGAGCACCGTCTCGCCGGATTTCTTCATCTGCGCCAGCGCGTCTTCGAGGATGCGCATGCCGTTTTCCAGCGTCTCGCCGAAACGCTCTTCCTCGGCCTTCAGCACTTGTGCGACGCGCAGCTTGTCGCGCGTGAGCTCCGGATACGCACCGCCCATCTGGCGGTCGAGGTCCTCGACCAGGTTGTGGAAGAACGGCTTCTTCTGGCCGAGCTGGTAGCCATGGCGGATGGCGCGGCGAATGATCCGCCGCAGCACGTAGCCACGGCCTTCGTTGCCGGGAATCACGCCGTCGACGACCAGGAATGCGCATGCGCGGATATGGTCGGCGATCACGCGCAGCGACGGCGACAGCAGGTCCTTGGCGCCGGTTTCGCGGACGGCGGCGCGGATCAAATCCTGGAAGAGGTCGATTTCATAGTTGGAGTGCACGTGCTGCAGCACGGCGGCGAGGCGCTCGATGCCCATGCCGGTGTCGACGCAGGGCTTCGGCAGCGGCGTCAGCGTGCCGGCGCCGTCGCGGTCGAATTGCATGAACACGAGGTTCCAGATCTCGATGTAGCGGTCGCCGTCCTCCTCGGGCGAGCCGGGCGGACCGCCCCACACGTGCGGGCCGTGGTCGTAGAAGATCTCCGAGCACGGGCCGCACGGCCCCGTGTCGGCCATCTGCCAGAAATTGTCCGACGCGTAGCGCGCGCCCTTGTTGTCGCCGATGCGGATGCAGCGCTCCGCCGGGATGCCGATTTCCTTCGTCCAGATGTCGAACGCCTCGTCGTCCTCGAAGTAGACGGTGGTCCAGAGCTTGTCCGCCGGCAGCTTGTAAACTTCGGTGAGCAGCGTCCACGCGAAGCGAATGGCATCGCGCTTGAAATAATCGCCGAAGCTGAAATTGCCCAGCATCTCGAAG
>Ga0075522_10001015_pt1 | contig 21229 bp, 21 predicted proteins | sample NGEPerA_FD_74796 | JGI IMG/M metagenome (GOLD analysis project Ga0075522, IMG submission 74796) | Arctic peat soil microbial communities from the Barrow Environmental Observatory site, Barrow, Alaska, USA - NGEE PermafrostL2-A | ecosystem: Environmental > Terrestrial > Soil > Wetlands > Peat ...
AGGATGTCGTCAATCACCTGGAACGCGAGGCCGACGTGATAGCCGAAATCCGTGAGCGCGCGGAGTTGCGCGGGCGGGCAGTTGGCGCTCATGCCGCCGAGCCGCACGGAACAGCACAGCAACGCGGAGGTCTTGCGCTCGTGGATGAATTTCAATTCGGCGATGGAAAGTTTTTTGCCTTCGCCTTCCAAATCCGCCACCTGTCCGGCGACGAGTTGCAACGAGCCGGACGCGCGCGCGATCTCCAAAATAATTTTGTCGTGCGGGTAGCGTGGAAATTTTTTGCATTGCGCGGCGATCTCGAACGCCTGCGTCAGCAGCGCGTCGCCCGCGAGCACGGCGATGCCTTCACCGAAGACTTTGTGGTTGGTCGGCTTGCCGCGGCGGAAATCGTCGTTGTCCATCGCCGGCAAATCATCGTGAATGAGCGAGTAGGTGTGGATGCACTCGACGGCGCACGCGAGCGGCAGCGCGTCTTTTTCCGAACCGCCACAAGCCGCCGACGCCGCGAGCAGAACGGCGGGGCGCATTCTTTTTCCACCGGCGAAAATAGAATAGCGCATCGCCTTGTGAATCGTGGCGGGCTTGGTTTTCTCGCTGGGCAGAAATTTGTCGAGCGCCACATTGACGGTTTCGGTGCGCGTGGCGAGAAATTCGTTCAAATTGAACGGCGTGGTTTGGACGGGCATAAATGATTCGCGGAAAATGCCCGAATCCGGCACAAGTTTGAAGGGAATTTTTTGTTATTGCGCGCCCGTGTTTATCAAGTATGCTTCCCAGCTTGATTTGATTACAAATGAACGCTGAACTTTGCAAACGCGCCGTGGAAAAAGTGGGCAACCCCAACGTGCTGGTGAACCTCATCTCGCGCCGCGTGCGCCAGCTCAACGCCGGCGGCGGCGGCGTGGGCCGTCCGCTGGTGGATGTGCCGGCCAGCATGGGCATGGCGGACATTGCGCTGACGGAAATCATCGAGGACAAAATGGGCTGGGAACTGCCGGAAGAATTGGCGGCGGTCCGCCCGGTTCCCAAGAAGCGCAAGAAGCACTGAAAGCAAAGGCAGAAGGCAGAATGAAGAAATAATTCATTCGGTCAGGCGGGTTTCTAAAAATTTACTGCTTCATTCATTGATTTGAATGAAGCAATTTTGTTTCTACATTCTTCCTTCTTCATTCTACATTGGATTCATGGCCGACATCGTGACCAACCACAAAGCCCGGCGCGATTACCACATCCTCGAGACGTTCGAGGCGGGCATCGTGCTGCATGGCACGGAGGTGAAGTCGCTGCGCGCGGGCAAGGGGCAGATCGCCGACGCTTTCGCGCGCGTCGAGAAGGACGAGGTCTGGCTCTACAACGCGCACATTGATGAGTATTCGCACGGCAACCTCCAGAACCACGCCACGAAAGCGCCGCGCAAACTGCTCCTGCACAAGTCGGAGATCAGAAAATTGTTCGGGCTGATCGCGGTCAAGGGCAACGCATTGATTCCGCTCTCGTTTTACTGGAAGAATGGAAAAGTGAAAGTCGCGCTCGGCGTCGGCAAGGGCAAAATTGAATACGACCGGCGCGATGACATCAAGAAACGCGATTCCGACCGCGAGTTGAAACGCGCGACGATGAAGTTTTCAAAGAGAAAATAAAACCAATTGCAAACGCCTGCGGTAATTTGCTTGATAAACAGTTGCGACCAAAATAACATCAAATCATGAAATTAGACAGGCTGCAAAACGCGCCGTCGAATCATTGTTTGGGCAGCATTACATCCGAACAGTTATGAAAACACGAACATACGTTATGATGGTTGCGGCAGCCATTCTTGTCGCTTTTGTGATTCTACATCGCTGGCCTACTAAGCCAACCACCGATACGGTGTCCCTCACTAAAGCCTTGAGGGCTACGACTAGTGAGCCAATTCTTCATGTAATAAAGTTGGATAATGATTCCACTAGATTGATGGTGGTCACTCGTTCGGCTTCGGAGCAGCATCGTTATGTCTTGGCGTGGAGTGGTTCCCATTGGCAGATATCCGAAGCATTTGTCAAACCGTAACGACTAATGCCTAAAAAGATAGACTGCAAAATTTTCCTGCACATTCTTAATTCTTCGCCCGCTGCTTTTACAAAACAAAAAAGCGAGGCCAATTGACCTCGCTTTCGTTTGAAATTTAATTTCGCGTCACGCCTTCTTGGCTTCTTCTTTTTTCCAAGTGCGGCGCGGTGCCTTGCTCACATCGTCAATCGTCAAAATTTATTTCACTGTCGTCCGCCGATGATTTGATCGTATTCGCTGTGATGTCCAATCCAGAACCAGACAATGTCGTCTCCGTCTTCAACCGCCGCCGCGCGATAATGGATGCCCACGCGCACCGACCAGAAACGCCCGACTTTTTTGAAGTGCAACGAGGGATGTCGCGGTTCGCGCTTGAGGAGTTCAAAATTTTTGCCGGCAAGCCGCTGGACGGCTTCGGGAAGCTGGCCGCGGAAACGCCAGAATTTCCTGCTGGCGCGGTGTTTCACAATTCCCGGCAATGTCCTTCGCGCAGGTCGCGCAGTGCTTCATCGGCCAGCGCATCGAGCCGTCCGGCTTTCACGTCCTGCTCGAATTGTTTGTCCCAAGCCCCGGCGTCGAACTCCTGAAACCAGTGGCGAAAACTGTGAAGTTCATCGCGGGAAAGTCTGCTCACGGCGGATTCAATGTCCTTCACTGTGCTCATGGCGCTAAAATAAATTATTTTGGCAGGTCTTCAACTGGAAAATCTCCGGAGAAATGCGTCTCCGTTAATTCTGTATTTTCTCCGCGCCTTTGCTTCTCTGCGGTGAAAATTAAATCAAACCTTCGCCGTTTCCTTTTTCCAAGTGCGGCGCGGCGCCTTGGTGACGAGGCCTTTTTTGAGTGCGGCGGCGGAGACGCGGATGTAGCGAACCTCGCCGCTGGGCAGGAGCGCCTTCACGCGCTGGAGGTTCACAAAGAACTTGCGCTTGGTGATCGCGGTGATGTGCGTGCCGATGCCGCCGGACTTCTTCGCCTTGCCCGAGCGCCAGATGATGCTGCCCTTCATCGGGCGTTTGCCGGTCAATTCACAAATGCGTGCCATAAAATTTTCTTTCGCAATTTCTTGTTTCGAGCCGCAGAGACTATCAGTGAATCCGCGCGTGACAAGTTCTTTTTCGGGAAATTCTGCGTGCCTTTGCCGCGCGCCAAACGTATCTTCACGGCGCAATTTCTATGGCCACACTCAAACCTTTTGCCGCCCTGCGGCCGCAACCGGAACTCGCCGCGCAAATCTGCGAGCTGCCCTACGACGTGATGTCATCCGACGAGGCGCGCGCACTCGCCGCCGGAAATCTCTTGAGCTTTCTGCACGTCAGCAAACCGGAAATTGATCTGCCGACTGGCACGGACATCTATTCGCCGGAAGTTTATGCCAAGGGCAAAGAAAATTTTCAGAAATTGATTTCGCAGGGCTTGCTCAAACAGGATTCGCAGCCGGCTTTTTATTTGTATCGGCAAGTCATGGGAAAACACTCGCAAACCGGCCTTGTCGCGACGGCCAGTGGCGCGGAATATCTGGCGAACATCATCAAGAAACACGAACTTACGCGCCCGGACAAGGAAGACGACCGCGTCCGCCACATCGAAATGCTGAATTCGCAAACCGGCCCGGTATTTCTGACATATCGTGCCGTCGCCGCTTTTGACAACTTTGTCGCAAAGACAATTTCCGGGACGCCCGCCGTGGATTTCACGGCCAAAGACGGCGTGCGCCATACGTCGTGGACGATTGCCAGCGCGGATGAAATCAAATTCATCGAAGCGCAGTTTGCGCAGATTCCATTTCTTTACATTGCCGACGGCCATCATCGCAGCGCGGCGGCGGCGCGCGTGTTTCAATCGCGCCACGGCGCCGGCCATAGCGGACAATTTCTCGCCGTGATTTTCCCGCACAACCAGATGCAGATTCTGCCCTATAACCGCGTGTTGAAAGATTTGAACGGTCATTCGCCGGAACAGTTGCGGAAAAACCTGGAAGCCGTTTTTGAAATCAAATCCGGCGGCAACGCGAAGCCGTCCCGCAAACACGAACTCGGTTTTTATTTCCAAGGCCAATGGCGCATGCTGACGTTCAAGCCACAATTCACCGCGACGAGCGATCCGATTGAACGCCTCGATGTGACGATCTTGCAGAAGCAAATTCTGGCACCCATCTTCGGCATTGACGATCCGCGGACCAGCAAGCGGATCAACTTCGTCGGCGGCATCCGCGGCACGGCGGAACTGGAAAAGCTAGTGAACAGCGGCGAAAACGCCTGCGCGTTCTCGATGTTCCCGACGAGCATCGAGGATTTGATGACCATCGCCGACGCCGACGAAATCATGCCGCCGAAAAGCACCTGGTTTGAGCCAAAGCTCCGTGACGGGATGTTCTGCCACCTGATTTGAGTTGTAGCGACGTCTCGGCAGAGCGCCGCATTTAGGAAGAAAATGTTGCGGCACTCTGCCGAGGTGCCGCTACAATTTCCAGCGTGCCAGCCGACCGCCTGCAACGCAGTCTCCGCGCCACGTTCCTCGGCCTCGCCGCAAACGTCGCGCTGACCGTCGCGAAATTTCTCGCGGGCATCCTCGGCCATTCGCAGGCGCTCATCGCCGACGCGGTGGAATCGCTCGCGGACATCTTTAGTTCCATCATCGTTTGGCGCGGACTCGTCGTCGCCGAGACGCCGCCGGACGAGGATCATCCCTACGGCCACGGCAAGGCCGAGCCGCTCGCCGCCGCGATGGTTTCCGCGATGCTGCTGCTGGCGGCGGGCATGATCGCGTTTCATTCGCTCAAGGGAATCATCGCGCCGCGCGTCGCGCCCTCGCCGTGGACTTTGATTATTTTGATCGTCGTCATCGCCGTGAAAGAAACCTTGTTCCGCTTCGTGCTGCACGAGTCGGAGACGGTGTCCAGTTCCGCCGTGGAAACGGATGCCTGGCATCATCGCAGCGACGCCATCACCTCGGCGGCGGCGTTTCTCGGCATCAGCATCTCGCTGGTTGGCGGCAAAGGCTATGAAACGGCGGACAACTGGGCGGCGCTGGCAGCGGCGTGCATCATCGCTTTCAACGGCTGGCGGCTGCTGCGTCCGGCGTTCAATGAACTGATGGACCGCTCGCCTGACCGCGAACTCATTCAGAAAATCAGCGCCGTCGCGGGAACGATTCCCGGCGTGGACAGCGTGGAAAAATGTTTCGTCCGCAAGATGGGCTACCAGTTTTTCGTGGACATGCACATTGAGGTGGATCCGCAGATGACGGTGGAAAATTCCCATCGCATCAGTCACGAGGTGAAAGACCGGGTGCGCGCGGAAATCCCTTCCGTCCGCGACGTGCTCGTCCACATCGAGCCGCTCGGCATCGCGGCAAAGAAATTTGCACCGTGAAATCGGAAACGCATTTCAAGGGCTGGGCCAAACCCGGCCCCGTGCCGCCGGGACTGGCATCGGGCGTAACTGTTGAACCGCACGAAACACTCGACGCCATCAGCGGACATTTTCGTTTGTTTCAATTGCGCGACGGCCACCGTTTTTCCACCGACGACATTTTGACGGCGTGGTATGGCACGACTTGGTGTCCGGCCGCGCGCACGGCGCTTGATCTTGGCAGCGGCATTGGAACCGTCGGCATGATTTGCGCGTGGCGGTTGCCCGGCACAAAATTTGTCACGGTTGAAGCGCAAAGCGAAAGCGTGGCGCTCGCCAGAAAATCCGCGCGCTACAACGGAATTGAAAATCGCTACGAGATCCGTGAAGGCGATTTCCGGGCGCCGGAAATTTTACGCGCCGGGGAAAAATTTGATCTCATCACCGGCAGCCCGCCGTATTTTCCGCCGGACGCCGGCGTGAAGAGCGAACATCCGCAAAAGCTCGCCTGTCGTTTTGAACTGCGCGGAACCATTGCAGATTATTGCACGACGGCCGCGAAGCATCTCGCGCCCGGCGGCTTTTTCGCCTGCGTGTTTCCGCACGAGCCCGCGCAACTGGCGCGCGTCGAAGACGGCGCAAAAAATTCCAGCCTCGCCATCGTCCGCAAACGTCCGGTGGTGTTTCGCGAGGGCGAGCCGGCGCTGGTTGCGCTCTTCGGAATGATGCGCGCGGACGATTTGCCCGAATGGTTTCGCGGGCAGACATGGACGGAACCGGATTTGATCATCCGCGCGCGCGATGGAAAAATTCATCCCGAATACTCCGCCGTGAAACTTGCCATCGGTTTTCCACCGTGAAATTTTAACCACGGATGGACACCGATGAACACAGATGAAAACCGACACGGATTACACAAATTTACACGGATTCAAAGCGGACAAAACAAATCCGTGATAATCCGTGAAATCCGTGTAAAAATTTTCTGTTCCCTTTTCCTTTCAGCGGACATTACTTGATGAATGTCAGAACTGGATGACCACGATTTGCTGACGCGGTATGCGCGGGAAAATTCCGAGGCCGCGTTTGCCGCGCTCGCGGAACGGCATGTGAACTTGGTTTATTCCGTTGCGCTGCGCAGCGTCGGCAACCCGCACGCGGCGGAAGAAATCGCGCAGGCGGTTTTCATCATTCTGGCGAACAAGGCGGAAAAATTGTCGCGGCGCGTCGTCTTGTCCGGCTGGTTGTATCAAACGACGCGGCTGACGGCGGCGAATTTTCTGCGGACGGAAATCCGTCGGCAAAAACGCGAACAGGAGGCTTACATGCAATCCACTTTGAACGAACCGGAAGCCGAAGCATGGCGGCAAATCGCGCCGCTGCTGGACGATGCGCTGGCCAAGCTCGGCGAGCGCGACCGCAACGCGATTGTGCTGCGATTTTTCGAGAATAAAAGTCTGCGCGACGTCGGCGCGGCGATTGGCGCGAGCGAGGACGCGGCGAAAATGCGCGTGAACCGTGCGCTGGAAAAATTGCGGAAATTTTTCACGAAACGCGGCGTGGCGCTTTCGGCGATGATCATTGGCGGAGCGGTTTCGGCCAATTCAGTTCGTGCCGCGCCGGTTGGATTGGCGGCGACCATTTCTGCGACGGCCGTGAAGAGTTCGGCGGTCGCGGCGTCAACCCTAACTCTGGTCAAAGGAGCATTGAAAATTATGGCATGGACAAAAGTAAAAACTGCAATTGTGGTCGGCATAGTCATCATTCTGGCCACCGGAACAACAACTACGGTTATCCAATACCATCGTTCGCACTTTCTCGACGAATCATTCTGGAGGCTTGATTATCAAACTTTGATTAAAGCGCCGCCGGTTGTTGCCTTGCGACCCAGTCGCAACAAACGTCAGTCAGGCACTGTAAGCACAGATACCAGAATGTTGGCCCGCAGTGTGTCCTTGGGTTCGCTCTTATACTATGCCTATGCTCCTAACAACATTTACTACCAATTTCATCATGAGTATCGCGCCGTCCTTACTCCAGACGTTGATGATAGGGAATTCGACCTTCTGCTGACACTTACTGATCACCCGCAGGAAGCTTTGCAAGCCAAGATAAAAAAGCAACTTGGACTGGTAGCCCATTTCGAACCCCGTGAGGCCGATGTTATTCTCCTAAAGCCATCAAATACGACGGCAACTCGTTTGATGCCCTCTAGCGGCAATGGCTCTACTCATAGTAGCCGCGGCCGATTCGATTTCACCAACCAACCTATTTTTGCCTTGACCGATTTTGTGGAAAGTCATTTTGGCAAGCTGGTGATTGATGAGACGGGATTAACCGAGCACTATAGCGGCAGCTTGAAGTGGAATCCTCAATCCGACAAAACCGCTGAACAGAATGAAATCCAAAACGCCTTTTCAAACCAACTTGGTCTCGAACTTGTGCCAAGCCACGAAACGGTGGAAATGCTCGTCATTGAAAAAACAAATTAAGCTGGACAAATTTCGCCGGGCGGCGCGTCATTGTCCTTGAAAGAAGCCATGAATTTTCCGGGCGCAAAAAAATGTGATAGTGCGTTCACCTTGCTGGAACTGCTCGTGGTCATCGCCATCATTGCCATTCTTGCGGCACTGCTGCTGCCGGCGTTGTCGGCGGCCAGGCAGAAGGCGCAGCGCATCGGCTGCATGAACAATCTGCGGCAGTTGAGTCTGGCCTGCAAAATGTATGCGGACGACAGCCGGGGACAACTGGCTTCAAGCTGGCCGATTGGTTTTGGCAGTTATCCGGTGAATCCGTATTCGTGGTGTCCGGGCTGGGTGTCGTTTGACAAACCTCAAGACCCGATTGATGGCGATTATGGTCCCGATCCTCAATTCAACTGCACCAATGTTTATGCCTTGCAGCAAGGGGCGGTCTGGCCATACGTCAAGTCGGCAGGCGTCTATCGTTGTCCGGCGGATGACCGGAGCCTGGGCGGCGTGCCGGTGGTCCGCAGCTACTCGATGAATGCGTGGATGAACGGCAGAAGTTACGGCGACCCGTCCGGCTCGTCCACGTTTGTCACGCCGGATGATGACGGGACATTGACCTACACGCTGTTCCGCCGGGAAAGCCAGATCGCGTCGCCCGCGCAAATGTGGACGTTGATTGACGAGGACGCGAGCAGCATCAACGATTCCTTGTTTATCGTGGACGTGAGTGAGGCGAATCGCATCGTGGATATGCCGTCCAGCCGGCACGGCAAGTCCTACGAACTGGGCTTTGCCGACGGACACATGGACAACATCAAGCTGCTCGCTTCGCTGGGAGACTGGATGGACGATGCCAACGGGCCGGATCCGGACTGGGTGAAGTTGAAAGGCTGGACGACGGTTAAAAAATAACTTGAATAGAAAAAAAATTTCACCCGGCAAACAAAAATGAAACCTCGGCGGCGGAAGTCCGTCTAAAGTTTTTCATGGCTGCCTTGTCTGAAAATAAAAAATCCGCGCGGGCGTTCACGTTGATCGAACTGCTCGTGGTCATCGCCATCATCGCCATTCTGGCGGCGATGCTGCTGCCGGCGCTGGCCTCGGCCAAGCAGCGCGCGTGGGCGATTGCCTGCAATTCAAATCTCCACCAGATGAGCATCGGCCTGACGATGTATGCGGACGAGGCGCGCGGGTTTTATCCCGAATCCGGCGGCGATATTCCGTGGGGACAGACCGATCCCCACACACACAGCGCGAGCTGGATGGAGCAGATTTTTTCCTACGTCCAGAACACGAATGTTTATCATTGCCCGGCGAACAAACTGCTGCCGCTGGCGGCCCAGTCCGCCTTCAATTATTTCAATAGCGCGCGCGCGGCGTATGTCGTCGTGAACGATGACGCGGCGGTGGACAGCAAACGCATTTTGTTCCCGTCGTGTTATGTGCTGTCCGGCGACACGCTGGATTTCAAGCCGGAAGACGCGGACAAGGATGATTACACACAAAACTGCGTCGGCGGCCCCGCCAATGGCACGCCGTGGGAAGAATGGCAGGCGCACAATAAGGGTCAGAACGTTCTTTTCGCCGACGGCCACGCGAAATGGTATAAGGGCTATGACACGAACGACATGACTTTCCGGTATGATTCAATGTCCGGCTGGGAGTGATTTTGTTTTGGCGTCGGAAAAATTCTTCAGGACTCACCAACGGCGGCGCGAACACGAACCAGTTTTTCCGCCTGAAAAAACCGTGACCGGCCCGGTTGGAAACCACCGGAGTCATTAGCCATTTCATTTTCCTTTTGCCCGCATCTGCGTTTGACGGTTTAATGGGCGGATATGAAAATTGTTTTAGCTTACTCCGGCGGCCTCGACACCTCGGTGCTGCTTTCGTGGATCAAGGAAAAATACGACGCCGAAATGATCGCGTTCTGCGCGGACATCGGACAGGACGATGAATTGAAAGGCCTCGAAGCGAAGGCAAAAAAAACCGGCGCTTCGAAAATTTACATTGACGATTTGCAGGAGGAATTCGCGCGCGATTTTATTTATCCAATCATCCAAGCTGGTGCGATTTATGAAGGCCAATACTTTCTCGGCACCAGCATCGCGCGGCCGCTCATCGCCAAGCGCATGGTCGAGATCGCGAAGAAGGAAAAAGCCGACGCCATCGCGCACGGCGCAACTGGAAAAGGCAATGACCAAGTCCGTTTCGAGCTGACTGCCGCCGCGCTCGCGCCGGATTTGCAAGTCATCGCGCCGTGGCGCGACGAGCGCTATCGCGCGGAATTTCCCGGCCGGCAGGAGATGATTGATTACTGCGCCAAGCACAAGATTCCCGTGCAGGCCAGCGCGAAGAAACCGTTCTCGATGGACCGGAATCTTCTGCACATCTCCTACGAAGCCGGAATTCTCGAAGACCCGTGGTTCGATTCGTTCAACCCGAAGAATAAAAATTATTTCACGACGCTCTCCGTCTTCCCCGAAGACGCGCCGAATAAAGCGGAGTTCGTCACGCTCGATTTCGTCAAAGGCAATTGCGTCGCCGTGAACGGAAAAAAACTTTCCCCGCTCGGCGTGATGAAGGCGTTGAACAAACTCGGCGGCAAACACGGCGTCGGGCGCGTGGACATGGTGGAGAACCGGTTCGTCGGCATGAAATCGCGCGGCGTATATGAGACCCCCGGCGGCGCGATCCTGCATTTCGCGCACCGGCAGATGGAATCGCTGACGATGGATCGCGAAGTCATGCACCAGCGCGACGCGCTCATCCCGAAATATGCCGAACTCGTCTACAACGGCTTCTGGTATGCGCCGGAACGGCTGGCGTTGCAGGCCTACGTCACCGAGAGCCAGAAGAATGTGACCGGCACGGTGCGCGTGAAACTCTACAAGGGCAACCTCATGGTCAGCGGCCGCAAATCCCCGGTGAGCCTCTACAATCCGCACATCGCCACGATGGAAGCCGACCCGACCAAGGCCTACAACCAGGACGACGCCACCGGCTTCATCCGGCTTAACGCGCTGCGCTTGAAAGTCGCGGCGAAGGTGCAGAGGAAAAAGTGAATTGAAACTTGAGGTGCCAATTTGGCACCTCAAGTTGAGCGGTGAAAATCTTTAAGGGCGCAAATTGCGACCTTGAATGACGGCAAAACTTGATATCGCAATTTGCGATGTCAAAACGTATGCGGTCACAAATTGTGACCGGTTGGGAAATTTATGAGCAATCAGATTGCAACCATTGCTTTGGTCATCCGCACAATTCGCGGGCAGAAAGTCATTCTCGATTTTGACTTGGCGCGCATCTTTGGGGTTCCAACATTTCGATTCAACGAAGCAGTTAAACGCAATCGCGAGCGGTTTCCGGATGATTTTCTGTTCAAACTGACTGCTGAAGAAGCAAAATCTTTAGCATCGCAAATTGCGATCTTAAAGCAGTCCGACAACCCATCGCAAATTGCGATGGGTTCACAGAAACACCGTAATCCACGCCATTTGCCTTACGCCTTCACCGAGAACGGCGCGATCATGGCGGCCAATGTTCTCAACAGTCCCGAAGCCGTGCGGATGAGCGTGTTTGTGGTGCGCGCGTTCGTGCAGATGCGCGAACTGCTCGGCAGCACCAAGGAACTGGCGAAGCAACTGGCCGCGCTGGAAAAGAAACTCACCGCGCGGCTCGACGGGCATGAAGTCGCCATCATCGAAGTGCTGCGGCGCGTCATGGACATTCTCGATCCGCCGCCACCGCCGCCTGATCCGCCGAGGCGCGAAATCGGTTTTCACGTCGGCATGGCGGAACAAAAATCCAAAGCCAGACGGAAGAAATAAATTAAAATGAATTTACGGCGCGCAACGGCAAATGATTGTGCTCTGCTGGCGGAGTTGAATCATCAATTGATCCGCGACGAGGGGCACCGGAATAAAATGACCGTCCCCGAACTGGAGCAGCGCATGAACGGCTGGCTGGCGTCGGAATACGCGGCGGTGATTTTTGAAAATGGCGGAGAAGTCGCCGCCTACGCCTTGTATCGCGAGCAGCCGGAAGAAATTCATTTGCGGCAACTTTGTGTCGCGCGAAACCGGCGTCGAAAAGGCTTTGGACGCAAAGCCGTTGAAATTCTCCGCACAAAAATCTGGCCGGCCAACAAACGGCTGACGGAGGTTTTGGTTCAAAATACCGCCGCCATCGCGTTCTGGCGGGCGGCTGGCTACCAGGATTATTGTCTCGCGCTGGAAATTTTGCCGGTCACAAATTGCGCATGAGCCGCGGCCACCCGCGCATCGCCACGATGGTCTAAATTTCTTTTTCCGGCGCGCGTTTCGTGGTTAAATTTTCTCCCGATGATTCAATACCTCGATCTGCTGCGGCACGTCCGCGAACACGGAAAGTGCAAGGCCGACCGCACCGGCACGGGCACGTTTTCCGTTTTCGGCGCACAGACGCGCTACCGGCTTGCCGACGGCTTTCCACTCGTCACAACCAAGAAGGTTCATCTCCGATCCATTATCCACGAGTTGCTGTGGTTTCTCAAAGGGTGCAGCGAAGCAAGCGACACCAGCTATCTCCGAAAAAACAAGGTGACGATATGGGACGAATGGGCCGATGAAAAATACCAGAACAATCTGGGGCCGGTCTACGGAAAGCAATGGCGCAATTGGACGGGACACAGTTATCGTCCGATTGATCTTGATGCGAATCAAACCTTCCTCAATTTGGGGGAGTTTGCCACGGATCCAAATGAGAATCGCGAGAGACGGAGCGGCCATGGCATTGACCAAATCGCAAACGTCATCGCCGAAATCAAACAGAATCCTGACAGCCGCCGCCTGATCGTTACTGCGTGGAATGTCGCCGACATCGAGAAGATGGCTTTGGCACCGTGTCATTGTCTGTTCCAATTTTACGTCAGCGACGGCGAGTTGAGCTGCCAGCTTTACCAGCGCAGCGCGGATATTTTTCTCGGCGTGCCGTTCAACATCGCCAGCTATGCGCTGCTGACGCTGATGGTCGCGCAGGTCTGCGGGCTGAAGCCGGGCGATTTCATCCACACCTTCGGCGATTTGCACCTTTACGCGAACCACATTGAGCAGGCGAAATTGCAATTGTCGCGCGAGCCGCGTCCGCTGCCGCAGATGAAATTGAATCCGGCGGTGAAAAACATTGATCACTTCAGGTTCGAGGATTTTAAACTGGTGAATTACGACCCGCATCCGGGCATCAAAGCGCCGATTGCGGTTTGAAAATTTATGATCCGCAGGATCAAAACACGGGTAGCCGCAGGCGCAACCTGCGGTTGATGACGAAAAAACCACGACCCTGAAAGGGTCGAACAAAACGCGCAAGAACATTTTGGCCACCTACACACAAATCATTTATCACATCGTTTTCGCGACGAAAAATCGCGAACGTGTTTTGGACAAACCGCGCCGCGAGGATTTGTTCCGTTACATCTGGGGCATCGTCAAGAATCATGATTGTCATTTGTTCCGGCTGAATGGCGTGGAAGACCATGTTCACATTTTAACTTCGATTCATCCCACGGCTGCGCTGGCGGATTTGGTCAAGGCCATCAAAACCGGCAGTGCGAAATGGATCAAGGAGAACAGCGTGTTCCCGCAATTTAGTCATTGGCAGGAGGGTTATGGCGCGTTCACGCATTCCGTGCGTGAAAAGGATGTGTTGATTGAATACGTCAAAAATCAGGAGGATCATCACCGGCGCGTGGATTTTCTGGATGAATACCGCAAGCTGCTGCGCGAGGCGGATGTTGAATTCGATGAAAAATATTTATTGTGAATATTTGTCGGGTGGCGGCGGTTTTGTGCGACCCCGTTGGGGTCGTGCCATTTTAATAACCGTTACCGTAGGTTTCACCTACGGCTATTCACGTTATTGTCCTTCGGACAACGAAGGTAGAAAATTTGCCGCATGAAACACTTCAAAGCCATTGCTGCGATGTCGCCGAACCGCGTGATTGGCGCGGGTGGCAAAATCCCGTGGCATTTGCCGGAGGATTTCAAGTGGTTCAAGAAAGCCACGATGGGCAACGTCGTCGTGATGGGGCGCGAAACGTTCGAGAGCCTCGGAAGACCGCTGCCGAACCGGAAAAACCTCGTCCTGACGCGGCATCCGCAGCGGCTCATCAAACTGCACCCGGAAATTTTCGGGCAATACCACGAATGGCGCGGCGGGCGCCATCTCAAGCGCGCCTACCAGTTCCGTTTCTCCAAGCTCGGCGAAAAACAAGAGACAGAGATTTATATTTTCAATTCATTGGACAGGCTGAACCCGGAGGAATTCCCGAATGATATTTTCATCTGCGGCGGCGCGCAGGTTTATGAACAGGCGCTCCCGCTGTGTTCCGACCTTTATCTGACGCTGGTGAAACGCGAGGCGGACGGTGGCGATGCTTTTTTTCCGCCATTTGAGGACAAATTTGATTTGGTTGAAACGATTCGCGATGAACCGGAGTTCACAATTTTGCATTACCGGCATCGGTCGCTGGTTTTGTTGGAGCAGTGAATCATCCTTATCGTCATCCTCAATTTTTGAGCATGAGAATGACGATGAGGATGAGAAGGATTTTGAGAAACAAAAAACGGCGGACCGTTCCCAGTCCGCCGTTTTGAATTAGGTAAAAGGAATCGAGACCTCTGCAAAAGCCCTGTAGCGGCGCTCTGTGAGCGCCGAAGCATGATGGTTTCGAGCAAATCACGGCGGTCATAGACCGCCGCTACAACCAAAGGCGGCTTTTTGCAGAGGTCTCGAATTATTCCTTGTCCGCAGTCTTGACGTCGTCGAGCGCGTCGAAGGCGTGTTGCAACGCAACGAGGTCTTCGCCGGGCTTGAGCGCGTCGAGAATCTTTTGCTCTTCCTTGAGCTGTTCGTCGCTGTAGGCGGCGGCTTTGATGGACAGGCCGATGCGACGTTCGTTGCGGTCAATTTTCACCACGCGGGCGCTGACCTCCTGGCCGGCCTTGAGCACGTTCTTGATTTTCTCCACGCGTTCCTCGCTGATCTGCGAGATGTGGACGAGGCCGTCAATTTCATGTTGCAAACCGACGAACGCGCCGAAGCTGGCGAGCTTGGTGACTTTGCCCTGCACGAGGTCGCCAACTTTGTAAAGCGTCTCGATTTTCTCCCACGGGTCAATTTCGAGCTGTTTCATGCCGAGCGCGATGCGCTGGTTGCCCTTGTCCACTTCCAGCACGGTGGCTTCCACTTCGTCGCCTTTCTTGAGCATTTCGGAAGGATGATTGATCTTGCGTGTCCACGACATGTCGGAGACGTGCACCATGCCGTCAATGCCTTCTTCCAGTTCGACAAACGCGCCATAGCTGGTGAGGTTGCGGACGTTGCCTTTGACCTTGGCGCCGATGGTGTATTTCTGATCGGCGGTGTCCCACGGATTGCTTTCCAACTGGCGGATGCCGAGGGAGATTTTCTGCTCGTCGCGGTTGATGCCGAGGACGATGGCTTCGATTTCCTGATCCTGCTTGAGAACGTCGCTGGGCTTGGCCACGCGCTTGGTCCAAGAAAGTTCCGTGACGTGAACGAGACCTTCCACGCCGGGTTCGAGCTGCACAAACGCGCCATAAGGAACGAGGCTGACGACTTTGCCTTTGACCTTGGTGCCGATGGGAAACTTCGCTTCGATGTTGTCCCACGGATTGGCCATCTTCTGCTTGAGGCCGAGGCTGACGCGTTCCTTTTCCTTGTTCACGTCGAGCACCACCACATCGAGTTCCTGGCCGACTTTCAAAACTTCGCTCGGATGATTCAACCGGCCCCAACTCATGTCGGTGATGTGGAGCAAACCGTCCAGGCCGTTCAAATCAATGAACGCGCCGAAATCCGTGATGTTCTTGACCGTGCCCTTGCGGATGTCGCCGGGCACCATTTCACTTAGGAGCTTCGCGCGTTTCTCGTTGCGTTCGGACTCGATGAGTTCGCGGCGCGAGAGCACAATGTTCTGCCGGTCCTGGTTGATTTTGACGACCTTGAATTCGTAGCTGTTGCCGACGAACGACTGGAGGTTCTTCGGCGTGATCATGTCAATCTGCGACGACGGCAAAAACGCCTCGACGCCGACGTTGACGATCAAACCGCCTTTGACCACGGCCTTGACCTTGCCCATGACGCGGCCGCCTTCGTTGCAAATCGTGAGGATGCGTTCCCAGTTTTTCTTGAACTCCGCCTTCTCATGCGAGAGGACGACGGTGCCTTCCTTGTTTTCGAGCTTCTCGACGAGCACGTCAATTTCCCCACCGACCGCGAGGGCGGCGAAGTCAATGAATTCATTGTTGGGGATCACGCCCTCGCTTTTATAGCCGATGTCCACGAGGACTTCCTTGGGACGGATTTCGATGATGATGCCTTTGACGATCTCGCCTTGCGTGACGAGCTTGCTGCCCAGTTTCAGGGCCTCTTCCATGGTGAGCATAACTTTTGGGACGAACTGCGGGAGGCTTTAAGTCTCCGCGAAACGCGGGAGATTTGAAGACTCCATTGCCTAACTAACAAGCGCTGCCGGGGCAACGGAGGTTAAAGGTTAGGTTGTTGGTTGACTGTTTTTTTTCTCAGCCTCAATGAACATCCGCACACGCGGCGTTCTGGCAGGATGGAAAATACGGGAAACGCGAAGAATGGCAAGCGGAAATAATGTTAATAATACAATCCTTTCTAAAGTCGCGCGTTATCAATCAACCGCGTCTGGCCCACAAACACCGCCAGCCCCATCCGCGTGCCGCGCGTCACTTTTGAAACCGGCGACAACGTGTCCGGCTCAAAAAATTCCACATAATCCAGCCGCACGTCCGGCTCGCTTTCGATCAGTTTTTTCAAATCCGCCTTCAGTTCCGCCGCCGGAACCGTTCCCGCTTTTCTCAAGGCTGCTTTTGCCATTTGGATCGCGCGCCAAAGCACCGTCGCCTGCCGCCGCAAATTGCCGGCGAGATACTGGTTCCGCGAACTCATCGCCAGCCCGTCCGCTTCGCGCAATGTTGGCGCGACGATGATTTTCACCGAAAAGTTCAAATCACACACCATGCGCTGGATGACGGCCGCCTGCTGAAAATCTTTCTGGCCAAACACTGCCACGTCCGGCAAAACGAGGTTGAAAAGTTTTGCGACAATGGTCGTTACTCCGCGAAAATGCGTAGGCCGCGCCGCGCCTTCCATGTGTTGCGACAATTTTTCTTCGACGACGTAAGTGCTATATAGTAGTGGCACAGGCGTCTCGCCTGTGAGTTTCTGCCGGGAACGAACGGGCGAGGCGCCCATGTCACTATTGCCCGGATACATTTCGGCGTCGTCCGGCGTGAACACCACGTCCACACCGGCGGCGCGGCACAGCTTCAAATCGCGCTTCAAGTCGCGCGGATATTTGGCGAGATCCTCCGTCGGCGCAAACTGCGTCGGGTTGACATAAATGCTCACGACGACTTTGCCGCCTTTGCCGATCCGCTTGCGCGCCGCGCGCACGAGGCTCAAATGGCCGGCGTGCAAACAACCCATCGTCGGCACAAAGCCGATGCGCGTGCCTGCACGCCGCCATTTTTTGGCCAGCCGTTGCATCGCGGCAATGGAAGAGACGATTTGCATGACCGAATAGTTAGCGGTGAACCGCGCCGAATCTCAAACCAATTGTAGCAGATCGGAGGTGTTTGCGAATGACGAACCCGGTGGAAATTCCGGCCGGTCAGGTCAAACTTCCCAGCCGCCGCAGGCGCAAGGCCGGTTCGCCCAGCTTCCGGGAGGCGTCCAAGTCCACCTCGAATTCCGCCACCCAGTCGTTGTCCGCCTGCGGATCCACGAGCATCTGCTGCACGCGCCAGAATTTTTTGTCCGCGGAAGGCGTGACGTAGGTATGGCGCGCGTTGCGGGCGTTGGGATCAAGGCAGAGCCGCTCGTGGTCAGACTCGTAGGCTTCCATGATTTTATCCAAACGGTCGGGCATCCAGGTTGCACCATCGCCATCCAGCGGTGAATTCAGATTCGCGATGGCCGTTTCATAATCGGCCACCACCAGTCCGCGCAAACAAATAAAAATCCGGTTGCGGATGGCGGCGGTGAACGCGTTCGTATCGCTGGTGATGTCGGCGGCAATAGTGGCACAGGCATCTGGCCGGTGAGTTTCGTCCGGTGCCTTGGTTGAGGAACTCACAGGCAAGATGCCTGTGCCACTGCGCATTTTTTCCCATTCATCGAGCAGACTGGAGTCCACCTGCCGGATCATCGTGCCGAGATAGATTTTCATTTCGCGAAGCTGATCGTTCTTGGCAGTGTCAGGCACGGTTTGCGCGAGAACTTTAAAGACGCTGTTCAGATGCCGCAGCAACACGCCCTCGGCGCGCTGCAATTCGTAAAGCTTGATGTAGTCGGCAAAGGAACGGAATTCCTCGAACATCTCCCGCGCGATGGATTTCAAGTGAATGTTCTCTTCGCCAACCCACGGATGGCGCGCGGCGAAATTGTTGAACGTGGAATACACGAACTCGCGGTTTGGCTTGGGATGTTCGAGCTTTTCCAGCTCCTCCATGCGCTGCTCGTATTCGATGCCTTCCGCCTTCATCTCGGCCATCTTCTGATCCTTCACCTTGTCGAGCTGCTTGCGCAGGATGATGTCCGGGTCTTCGAGAATGGACTCGACGAGCGTGAGCAGCACGAGCGCATAGTCCGGGGCGTGCGGATCGAGCAGCGGAATCGTTTCGAGCAAATACAATGACAAAGCCTGGTCCATCGAGAAATCGTCCTGCAACTCGACGTTGACACGGAGCTTGCGACCGCTGCTGGTAGGGCCGCGCTGCTGCGCGGCCTGGGCGGCCTGGATGTTGATTTGTTCGTCGCCTTGGCCGACCGGCAGGTCGGCCCTACCGGCGGCACGCGGATTGATAAACTCCACAATCTTCCGCTCCACCAGCGGGCGGAACAACTGCCACGCGCGTTGCGTGTGCGCTTTTTTCTGCTTGGGCGTTTCGTGACAATCGCGAATCAGCTTTTGCATCGCATCGCAGCCGTCGCCATCGCGGCTCAAAACATTCAGCAGCATCGCGTGCGTGACCTTGAAACGGGAGGCCAGTTTTTCCGGTGGCGCGGCGATCAGGCGCATATAGGTGTTCTTGTCCCAGTTGACAAAATTTTTCTCTGGCGGCTGGCGCTTGACAGTTTTCTTGCCGTCGCGCGCGGATTTTTCGGCGAGCTTGAGATTTTCGACGACATGTTCCGGCGCTTGCGCGACCACCCAGCCTTTGTCGTCAAAACCCTTTCGCCCGGCGCGACCGCTGATCTGGTGAAAATCGCGCGCCGTCAGAATGCCCGTCTTCTGCCCGTCGAATTTGCACAGCCGCGTGAACAGCACGGTGCGGATCGGCACGTTGATGCCCACGCCGAGCGTGTCGGTGCCGCAAATGACCTTGAGCAATCCCTTTTGTGCGAGCTGCTCGACGAGCACGCGATATTTCGGCAGCAAGCCGGCATGATGCAAGCCGATGCCGTGTCGCAGCCACTTTTTGATTTCCGGTCCGTAGGGACTGGTGAACTTGAAATTCTCCAGCGTGTTCGCGATGGCAGATTTTTCATCGCGTGAACAAACGTTGATGCTCGTGAAATCCTGTGCGCTCTGCGCCGCTTCCAGTTGCGTGAAGTGGACGACGTAAACCGGCGCGCGACCGCCGGCGACGAGGCTTTCCAACGTTTTCGCCAGCGGCAATTCGGAATATTCAAACGCCAGCGGCACCGGCCGCTCCGTGGACGAGACCGTCACTGTCTGGCGTTTGGTGAGCTTCGTCAGCTCTTCCTCGAAAAACGCCGTGTCGCCGAGCGTCGCCGACATCAGCAGAAATCTCGCTTGCGGCAGCGTCAGCAGCGGCACCTGCCAAGCCACGCCACGCTCGCGGTCGGCGTAGTAATGGAATTCGTCCATCACCACGTCGCGCACGTTGGCCGTCGCGCCTTCACGCAACGCGATGTTCGCGAGGATTTCCGCCGTGCAGCACAGGATGGGCGCGTCGCGATTGACCGAGGCATCGCCGGTGCTCAAACCAACATTGTCCGGTCCGAATTCGCGGCACAGCGCCAGGAACTTTTCATTCACCAGCGCCTTGATCGGACAGGTGTAAATCGAGCGCCGGCCTTTCGCGACGGCCTGAAAATGCAGCGCCGACGCCACCAGCGATTTGCCGGAGCCGGTCGGCGTGTTGAGAATGACATTCTTCTCGTCGAACAATTCCAGGATGGCGGATTCCTGCGCGGGATAAAGCTGCAGCCGCCGGCCCGCGACGTAATCGAGAAATTTTCCCAGCAGCACGTCGTTGCTGATCTTCTCATCGCGCGGAATCAAATCGTAAAGTGTCGCCGCCACAGAATGTGAATTCTAATGCTTATGGGCGCAACGGAGAAGCAAGACGACTCCGGGCCAAAACCGGCTTCGGAGCGTGGGCCGAATGAAGCGAAGCGCTTTCACTTCGTTGAACTGGCCGGGTTGGTCAGGGAGTCCATCGTTTCCGTGGCAGGAACGGTCACGGGCGCGCCGCCTTGCCGGTGGTCCGGCAGCCGGCCAATCCAGATGCCGCTGACGCCGTAATTCCATTCCAGTTGCGGAATGCTGGGCGGGCTGCCGCGTCCACCGCGGATGACCAGGCGGTCCGCCAGATTCATTTTCAAAAGCCACGGCGTGTAGGCTTTGCTGTCGCCGAAATTCCAAAGGACTTTATGATAGACCTCGAAATCGTCACGCGGCATCAAAGTGGCTTCAAAGCCCAGGATGTAACGCCAGTCGGCCTTGGGGTTTTTGTAGAAGGTCTGGTAGAAAATCGTCATGTCGGCGGAATAAAGGATGCCGCCTTTTTCCGGCAGCCAGCCGGCGAGGTCGGGATTGTCCGCCGTGAGATATTGCTGGGTGAGATTGTTGGTCCAGCGGCTGCCGGTATCGCTGGTGATGGCGAGAAAAGTGATCAAAGCTGCGCCGCCCGCCAGCGCCAGCCGCCGGAACGAGTCCGGCGCCAGCCGCGCAGCCAGCAGCAGTTGCAAGTCACCAGCCACGAGCACCAACAGCGCCGGCCATCCCCAGTCGTCCCAGAAACGGCCGACTTTCAAGCCCAGCGTCCAGCCCAAGCCGACCAGCCAGAAAACCGGGTCGCGCAAAAACGCCGGCGCATTCAGTCCGGCCATCCGGCGCAGCACCAGCAGTCCGCCCAGAAAAAACAGCGTGTTCAAGTCGCCGCCATTGGGCTGCAATTCCGAGGCCAGCGTGCGCTCGGTCAGGTGCAGGCCGGTGGCCAGCAGCGCCACCTTTATCGCCTGCAGCGGATAGGCAATCAGATGCCCCGTGAACAGGCTGCCCAGAAAAACCCC
>Ga0075522_10001017_pt1 | contig 21218 bp, 14 predicted proteins | sample NGEPerA_FD_74796 | JGI IMG/M metagenome (GOLD analysis project Ga0075522, IMG submission 74796) | Arctic peat soil microbial communities from the Barrow Environmental Observatory site, Barrow, Alaska, USA - NGEE PermafrostL2-A | ecosystem: Environmental > Terrestrial > Soil > Wetlands > Peat ...
AGGCAGGCCAATGAGGTTTTCAAACGCACTCTCGAAGGTTGAAAGGTTAGGGCCAACCGTAGACAACCAGTTCGACTCGAACGCCTCATTGACGTAACGTTGCTCGGTCCCGCCCATGTGAGGTAGTGAAAGGAGAATGCGTTTCATATTTTTGCTCCGGCTACGCGCGCGAAAGGATCTTGGCAGGGACACCAGCCACGGTGCAGCCCGTCGGCACGTCTTTGACGACAACAGCACCGGCTCCCACCATGCATCCTTCACCAGCCTTGACGCCTGGAAGCAATGCGGCTCCGATGCCTATATGAGCGAAGGCCATCACAGTTACGGCCCCTCCCAATACAACGCGAGGTGAGAGATGGACATGATCGGCAATTCGGCAGTCGTGCTCCACAATTGCTCCGGTATTGAGGATGCAGTTTTCCCCGATCGTTGCGCCGGCATTGACGATCACGCCAGGCATAATCACAGTTCCACGTCCAATCTTTGCTGATGCAGCGATAACGGACGTCGAGTGCACTAGCGTTTCTGGTGCGAGACCCTCTTCGATCGCCAAGTTGAAACATCGTGCGCGGTTATAGTTCTGGCCCACTGCGACAATGAAACTGCTCTCACGGAAATGCTGCAGCTGCTCAGGTCCGCCAATCAAGGCGCAATCGCTGAATGTGAGGCGGGTCTCAGCGCAGTCGTCATCCAGAAATGCGATCCGCTCGAAGCGTTTAGTATCGCGGGCGATGTCAAGAACAACCCTTCCATGCCCCCCAGCGCCCCAGATTAGCAAGAGGTTATTCATTTTGTCGGTTCGTATCAAGTGTGGAGATTCGTTGAGGCATTGTCATTTGATTCTGCCGGCTCATGCCGTTCCGGCCTAGCTTGTTCAGCATGGTCAGCCAAAGAGTCTTAACCTCCAGTTGGGGGCTCTGCACGTGCTCGGCTGTGCTGGAGTCGTTAGACGCAACTGCGCCGGGACCAACATACATCCTGCGAGCAGGCTCGGGGGGCGACGTCCAATGCCGTCGGGTATACAGGCGTTGTTCGCTTCCAGGCGAGCAATTGAGCATCCTACGCAAAATGCTGATGAGCCAAGTTGTCTCCAATGAAGCAGAAAGATCCTTCATCATCGGTGATTATCTCAACAGCCTATTCAAAGGTAGCGTGAAGCGGATAAAAGACATCAATTCGGAACCGGCTACCTGTGCAACCGCAGCGCGAGCCAGCTTAACTCTCTCCGCCAAGGATGGTGCCGGAAAGGCGGGATGGGCTTGGCATTGCGCCGGAGCACGTTGTATTGAGGTCAATTGCGAGGCTGCCCGTAATGTTCCAAGGGGGCTCGAGTGATTGAGGCGACGTTATCGCCTGGATCGAGTGGCGCCACTACTTCAGTACCCATGAACTCCGGCATCGTTGCATGATCTTGATTCGAAATTCCGTCACGTCTAAGCACGCGCAAGACTGTCATGCTCAAGATCTTCGAATCCAGCCATAACGACCAGTGATCGACGTACCACGCGTCCATGGTAAATTTCTCTTCCCAGTTCAGCGCGTTGCGGCCGTTGACCTGGGCCCAGCCAGTAATCCCCGGCATCACCTCATGACGCCGCCCCTGCTCCGGTGAGTAGCGGGGCAGATACTCCATCAAAAGTGGTCTTGGACCTACCATGCTGATATCCCCACGAAGCACGTTCCATATCTGCGGTAGCTCGTCGAGGCTTGTAGAACGCAGCAAGCGTCCGACACGAGTCAGTCGCTCCGCATCCGGCAACAGGTTGCCGCTCGCATCGCATCGCTCCGACATGGTACGAAATTTGAGTAGGATGAAGGGCTTTGCAAACCGCCCGGGCCGTTGCTGGCGGAAAAGGATCGGACGTCCTATTGACAACCTGACCCATACGCTTACGGCTATGAATACAGGCGACAGAACGATTAGTCCGCAGAGCGCAACGCCGCGGTCGAATATGCTCTTGATCACGAACCGCCATCCACTCTGCCGTCTATATAGACAGGAGGTCTCTTCAGGCGGGTGCTTTGGATCGTCACTTTGATAAGGCACTTTCAGTTTCCTATTCGAGCGTTGTCGGACATATCAGAAGCCCTTGATATAGCTCATCATGATGAGAGAGAATCAATTTGATGTCGTAGTTCTGAATCGCTTTCAGACCCGCGCTTCCGAAATCTCTGCATGCTTTCGGGTCTTCTGCCAAACTCGTCATTGCCGCAGTCAAAGCGCCGACATTACCAACAGGAAACAACACGCCACGGCCATCCTTCAACAAATCGCGCACACCGCGAATATCTGACCCAATTACCGGTTTCCCCATAGCCATAGCTTCCATTACGGAGCGCGGTAGTCCTTCCTGCTGGGACGGTAATACGACAACATTAGCAAGCCGAATTAGTGCCGCAATGTCTTTTCGTAGGCCCAAGAATCTAACCCTACTTGCGATTCCAAGCCTCTCTGCGAGTTTTTGCATATCCGTTTGTAATGGACCAGGGCCTGCCAGGAGTAATGCAGCTGGGCACTTCAATTGGCTGAATGCGCGTAAGAGATCACAATGCCGCTTACGAGGTATGAACTCCGCCACTTGCAAGAAGATGCAACCTGAATCTTTAAGGTTTAGGTCTTGACGTAATTGGCTAAGCTGCCGGTCGCTGATTGCTTCCTTTGAATAATGATTGACGTCGATTCCAATTCCAGGCATAAAGGATAACCGGTCAAGGGGGACAATCTGAAGTCTCTTCGCCGCTTCGTAGTCCTCGTCGTTAATCGTTACCAATGCGTCTGTCCACTTCCCCGCTAGCTTTTCAAGCGCAATGAATATTCTGTTCTTCCATACAGAACCAGATGGATGGAAGTGGAATCCGTGGGCTGTGTACACCACCTTCGGGCGTGGGCCTCGCTTGCGAAGAGCTGCCCGCACGATGAAAGCGGCGACAGGAGTATGCACATGGACTACATCATAGTCTCCATCGGTGACAATCTCTCTAACTCGCCGCAACCCCGACAGAGCGCCGGAAAGATTTGCGGGGTTTCGCGACCATTGAATATCCCAAACACGATCAAAGGTGGACACACATTCCTCACAGCTCGACAATCCTGATGCTAGTGCATCCACTTGCCAACCCTTCTCGCGATAGTGACGTGCAAACGGTAATAAAAAAGCCTGAACCGTAGATCCAACTGTTGTGGCAATCAAGAGTCGAGGCATCGTTTAGTATACCTTTCGCAAACCACTCAATTATTCTCCCAAATTAATCATGTCATTACACTTGCAGTCGAAGGCGTACCCATTACCAATGATGTCAAATCTACTGCGAATACTTACTTACACTGCGAGTGAGGATGCATAAATGCCATTCACTAAATCATTAATCATGTTCGTAGCGATAGCCTTCCATCCATAACTTGTTTGACCCAGCTTTAACGAGCCGACGGCAAAATCGCGAGCGATAGTCTCCTGTGAAGCAATTTTCACCATTGCGTCCCGTAATGCAATTACATCAGCAACAGAAACCACCAATCCATTAATGCCATCAAGCACCTGCTCCGGCAAGGCTCCTACATTAGTTGCAATAATGGGCAGCGCCTTTGCCATTGCAATCGCTGCAACACCCGACTGAGTTGCAGTCAAATACGGCAATACGACGACTCCCACTTTTGCAAATATCATGTCGATCTCATCTTCTGAAAGCCACTCATTGCGAAGTTCGATACCCAATCGCTCGATCTTTCTCCGTTGCTGCATTGAGACGACTCCACTACCGCATATCGTCAGCCGAAGCTCCGAATCGGACGCGCTAGCCAATTCAAATGCGTCCAGAAGGACTGATATACCTTTATATGGTTCAATCCGACCGAAAAAAATGAAATGTTTGCGACGGGCGACAATGCCTTCTATATCCGGCGTTGTCGAATTGCAAATTATTCCGTGCCGACTCGCGATCACGGGCATCGCGGGGTACTGTAAACGAAGCGCTGCTGCAGTAAACTCCGATACTCCAATTAGCGCATTACAGCGCACAGGAAACAAGGCGCGTTGTATCGCGAATAGCATTTTCCATCTGCCCTGATGAAGCACAGCATCATGCACGATACGAACCCATGGGACTCGTCCTGTCATGCGGCACAAAAGATCTCCCCATGGACCGCTTCCTGTATCTAAGATAAAGTCGGCACTCTCATTCTTAAGTGATCGAGCAATTCGACGCGGCTCACTCATCGCCACCGTACTTGTAACAAATGAACGCAAACCCGTATATGTCGGATAGAAATATATCGGACAGTCAAGACGATCTATTTCCTCACGCAGAACGTTATGCGCGGAAAAGTGACACGATAATTGGCACTCCGACTGAAGCGCATGTGCCAGCTCCAGAGTGTAACGTGCAATGCCGCCTCTTCGTCCTAAATATACAAGTGCAACTCGATGCAAGCTACTCATTCAACAATCTCCAATTAAGCAGCTACTGCTGCATGCTTAACCTAAGGTATCGAAACATCAGTTCGTCGATGTAGCTATATTTCGGCCCCAAGGAAATATACCTTTCCCATAAGTACATGCTGAAAGCATCATAATGATCATTGGCAAAACCATAACGCGTTGTCGCGCGAGTAACCCAAAATTGCTGCTTCCAATACCCAATAAGAGTACGTTAAGCGAGACAAACCATAGCATAAACACCAAGAAGCCGCTCACCTTCGCTGTCTTCAGAACAATTCCTAATCTCTTGCGCTGATAGAAGACTAATGCTAAAAGAAGAATTCCTTCTGCAGATGTGAGAGCAGCCGCAATCCCATTTATTTCCCAGGGGAATGGCCGAACCAGCAAAAGAGGCGCAAGAAAGATTCTAGACGCTAGATTTTTCCCAGGATCGAATCCAGATCCGTCGAGTTGATTCGATTGCACAGATGCCTCCATGTGGGCCCTGGCTTCAACAATATTGCTCAATTGCAAGAACTGGGCACATAGATAGACCATAAGTATCGAGAAAAAAGACAGCAGTGTTATGGTAATGACTTTTCGATAGGCGCTTGACGTCCCCGCAATCGGTCGTTTCAAGCAGAGTGAAGCCACAATGCTAATGATCAGGAGAGTTGCGATGTGGGGCCTGATGAGGAAGGATCCAAGCACCCCAACGGCCAGAAGAATGAACATAGTCGGCGTCTTGCGCCAGGTTAGTTTGGCCATGCAATAGGAGCTTAGACCAAGCAAGAAGAGCATCAGTGCATCCTTGCCAAGCTCAGACGGCCAGAAGATCATCGAGGGCCACATGAAGAGACCGAGGGCAGCGAATCTGAGGTTTGCTCGTGGAAACATTATCCGGAAGGTCAAATAGTATAAATACTGCCCCCAGAATGAGATTATTGAGAACACGATCATTGCGGCAATGAATGATGGACCTATCAGCTTAAAGAGGCACGCAGTAACACTAACGATTAACTGCGTGCCCCACATATTCTCTAAGTCGAAAACACCAAAGAACGTATTTGAAGTTGCGGCCAGTTGGCTTCCGTCATAGAAGTACATTAATTGGTCCGATACACCCCAGCGGGCCATGCCTACCTGCAGCCATGCGGACGCAACCTTTGCTAAGAGGCTGACTTGCATTACGGAAAACAAGAAAGTGTTTCTCGATTCGAGGCAGGTAACTAAAACAATTTGGCCCAGCAGGAGGACCAAGACAATGAACACCTCGGCAATAGTTGTTGACGGGGCGCAAGCATGAGCGGCGAGACAGGTAAACGCAATTACCGGGAGAGACGCTACTGCGAGGAGCGACCTAAATGGATCTAGATACCTGTCTGATATGACGGAATTATGGATCATGAGGTGAGGCCTCACCGGTCCTTGGTTTTGCCGCAGTACTAATTGGAACGAAGTTCATGCGCGATGCTTTCTCAGGTTTGTTGAGCTTCTCTCGCGGTCATTGCTAGCGCTGCTCCACTGTAAGAACCTCATGTAAAACCCACACGCCGCCGAGTATTTGAGTCATCGCAGAGAGGAGCAATGCAATCCCCGCGCCGAACAAGCCATATCGCGGAACCAGCAGCGCCGACGCCACCACGCCGATGAGCATGACTGCGAAGAAGGCCGGAACCTGGGGCCGAAAGGTGCGCGCGGCCGTCAGACCACAGAAGAGAAACGTTCCAATTGTGCCAACGCCGGCGATTCCCACGAAGAGCGCCAACAGACCGACATGATCCGCATACTCGCGGCGGTAAAGCAAGGTGAGCAGCTGACGGCCCACGAGGAACGTCAAGGGCACTCCAACCGTCGCGATCAGAGCGCCGAGCATGGACAGCTTTGTCAGCAGGCGCACAAACTGCCTGTGGTCGCCATCCGCAAACAGGCGGGCGAGGCGCGTGGTGACCGAAACGCTCAGCGCGGCCACTACCAGGTTGATGGCGACGACCAGGTACGCAAGGGATGCGTAGATGCCCTGGTCCGCCAGTCCCAGGTAGTGCTGGAGGAAGTAGCGGGGGATATTCACGTTCAGCGATGCGAAAGTGGCGACCCATCCCAGCGGAAGGCCCAGCATCGTCAGTCGCCGGAGTTCGCGGGGGTCAAAGCTTAAGAATGGATCATGGCGACTGATCAATGCCTTGACATTCGGCACGTCGTAGAGGAGCAGCACCGCCAGCCAAACTCCACTCATGGCAGCAACCGAGAGCGCCAAATTGCGAAAGTAAGCAAAGGTGACGGAAAAGGCCAGGGTTGAAGCGACGCCGCGCAAAATCAAGCTGATGGCGACTCGCCTCAACTGTTCTTCTCGCTGCAGGAGGCCGGCTGTCACGTCGCTCATGCACTCGATGCATTTAGAAACCGAAACCAGGAGTATTACAACACGTACAGCGGACGAGGCCCCGGCGAATGGCAACAGGGCAATGATTGCCACCAGCCCGAGCAACGTTGCCAGCAGCCGCAACGTGAAGTAGTTCGCAAATCCGTGCTCCACGTTCACATCCGTTGCCTGCACGGCGCGAAGCTGCAGGTTGGTAAACATGAACACCGGCGCGGCAACGGCCAGTCCAAGAGTGAACTGGCCGACAATCGATGGACTTCCTAGCTTGGCAAGGACCGACAGCATGCCCCATTGGCAAGCGCCGTACAGGACATTGCCCGCTAATGTCCAGGCGAAGTTGGCGCGCAGTGAGGGAATTGCGCTTCGAGTTGCGGTCGATGGCTGTTCGATCTCGATTACCAAAGTTTTTGCGATTGTCTAAGCTCCGACCAGGTACGGAGAACCTGAAGCTGGCTCATGGGGTCAGGAGCTTGAGATCTTTCGGCCCATAAGCGCGTAGCTGAGTTCTTCAAACTGTTTGGCGGCAATCGGATCGGATTGCACGATATTTCTCCACCACTCAAGCAAGGCCAGAATGCATCCACTGAAAAAGCCCACAAACGCGAAAAGCATAACAATCAGGGCCCGACTCGGCGAAGATTTCCGGTCGGGCTCGATGGCGGACTCCACTACCTGAATAATGGCTGCATCTTTTGCCTCGTCCAGTCTGGCAGCGTCGTATTGCTTCATCAGCATATCGAACAGGGCCTGCCGGTAGGCCAGTTCGTGTGCAGCACGAAGATATTCCAGCCCTGCGGCAGGAACATTCCCAAGCCCAAGCCCGGCGATTCCCGGCGAGTGATTGGTCTGTTCCAGGCGGCTTTCCTCGGCCTGTAGAGAGGTCAGCTCTTTCTCTGCCAATTGCACGTCGGGGTTTTGCTCCGTCGAATAGGACCGCAACGCCTGTACCTCTACCTGTTTTGCTGCGACCTGCGCGCGAAGGGCGGCAATGCCTTCGATGATCGCCTTGGCCTGCGCGTCCAACTGGACCAGGCCCTTCTGCTGTTGAACCTGTTGGAAGGCAAGTTCGGCTGCGACCAGCGCATCCTTGGCCTGCTTCAACTGCTCTTCGTAGAAAAGCCGCCGCTGGGAGGCTTCTGTCACTGCGAGAGTCTTGGTAAGGACACGAAGCTGGTCAGCGTATGCGTTGGCCATCTCCGCCGCGCGTTTCTTATCCGTGTCAGTAACCGAAACGGCGATGAACCCGTTCTTTTCAGACGTCACCTCAGTATAGTCCGCGAGTTTCTTCCGGGCTTGCGTCATGTTCTTGGAATGGTACACGTTTGCCAGGCCGTACTTTTGAATGATCGCGTCGGCTACAGGCCGTGACGTCAACATGCCAACATAGAGGTCGTTCGGATTCTTCAAGCCCAGACCGCCCCCCGCGATCGCGGCCAACGAACCTGCGCCAGAGCCCGCCAGTTGCGTCATCAACATCGAGGCCGTCGACTGCGTTTGCTGTGGCGGCATGATTTTGGTGGTTGCTGTGTAGCGCACAGGCAATGCAAAGCAAAGAACCAGGCCGATCAACATGGCGGTACATGTCACTTTGGCAATCAACCATTTTCGATAAGCAAGCTGTGTGAGCACTTCGATCAGGGAGGCGTCGTGTTCATAGGGAAGCACCTGTGGATGATGAACACCACAGGTTGCCGCTTCCGCGTGTTCGGTTGGCAAGGTCTGCACGGTCATAAGGAGTGCCTTTACTTGACCACGCTGAGTGCGGCTGCGGTCAGGGCTAACTGAGACATGAACTGAGTCGTCTGCAGGAATTCGCTCATCTTGGATGAGACTCTGAGCTTCTCCAGAACAACAATGGCGTCTCCCGGCAACAACTTCAGGTTTTCATAACTTCCATGAGAGTGCATGTTGCGAGACTGGCGGCTGACGACTGTTCCATCTGCCCGAATCACAAAGATGCGCTTTTCATCGGCATCACGAGTGGCACCGCCGGCCGCGTTCAGATATTTGATCAGCCTTCCTCCGGATTGGTAGCGGAAGGCGTTGGCGTTGTAAACCGCGCCCGCTACCTGGACCGTGCTCAACCGTGGCGGGATGTAGAAAGCATCTCCGTCTTCAAGCGGGAACTCCGGAATGTCCTCAGCGGTTGCTGCTTCGGGTTTCATGTCCAGAACCACACGGCCTGTGGGCCTGATAGACGTAAGCCTGGCTAATACGGCTTGTTGCATGCCGAGTTGTGCCTGCTGATCCGTTGCGGATTGACCGGCCTGCGGTGTGGCGTTCGCATACTTGGTGATCAGCTCCCTCTGCATCTGCTCCGAGGACTGCCGAAGTTCCGCTTCCTGGGCCACTCGCGTGGAAGCGCGGCTGAATATTGAAGCGTAGAGGTAAGAGTGGTGTGTAAGGCCCCCGGCCTTCTCAACAACCTCTCTCAACGTGTCGCCGGGATTCACTCGGTAAACGCCCGGCGCGTTCACCTCTCCACCCACCCTGACAAAAGAAGCGTGCTTTTCCATCGGCAGTTCAAGGTCCGCGCGCGAGAAGATGGTGACCACGTCTCCCGGCTTCAATGACTGGTTGTCCGCAGCGTCGTGATTGTCGAGTGCGTTGCCCAGGTTGAATGGGATCAGGTGCGAGCTCAGATCGCGCTCGTCGAGACGTTCGATCAATGCATATTCCCAGTTGATCTCCGCACTGTTTCGGCCAATAGTGGCAATTACCCTTGAGGCATCGCTTCCGGGCTGATCTGTACGCCGGCTTCCAAATGGGTCCATGTTCTGGTTATCAGGTGAATTCATGCCCGCGTCTCCGAATACTTCCGGCCTCTGACGCCCAGGTACTTCAGTGCCTGGATTCCCCGACGGATCCATGCGAAGGTTGCCATTTGTATCCAAGCGCTGACTTCCAGATGCATCCGTGAGCTGGACGGCGAAGGGATGAGTCGGTTCTGGCCGAACCAGGTGATTCTGCTCGTTCCAATAGTTACGCGTAATTAGATCGGCGCGAGAAGGGATCAAGTCCGTCACACGCATTCCGTTCTTCCAGGGATAAAGGCCGGGCTCGGAAATATTGCCTCGCAAGGTCACGGCATTCGCAAACTTCGGCGAAAGTGGAAAGATGCGCAGCACGTCTCCGTCTCTGACTAACCGGGCTTTACCCGGCGCGTCGAGCGCGAATTCGTCAACCTGCCGGCTGCTATGGTTTTCAATTCGTTCCAGCACCGCCCGCTCGATGTCAGCCAGAGTGGTGATTCCTCCCGCGTTCTCAAGAGCTGCTTCAACTGTGGATTCCCCTTTGAGCTCGTAGATGCCGGGTTGGTTCACATCGCCGGTGATGGCCATCTGGGGTCCAATGTGAGGGATAAAGATCACATCGCCCGGCAGCAGTCGGATATCGTGCGACTTGTCGCCCTTTTCGATCAGATCGTAAATATCGAATTCGGCTGATGTCCGTCCCTCGCGCCGCAGCTGGATATGGCGCATTGTGCCGGTCGCTGATGGACCTCCAGAGGCGAAGAGTGCATCCACCAAGGTGCTTAGCGAACTGACGGTGTAGGCGCCTGGCTGCCGGGCGTTGCCCAGGACAAATATCTGGATGGAGCGAAGCTGGCCCAAAGCAACATTCAGTTCAAAGTCCTTGAAGAGAGCGTTGATGGCCGAATGCAGATACCCTTCGACTTGCTCATAGCGCAAGCCTGCCACGGTTAGGGTCCCAACTCTGGGCAGATTGATCTGTCCATTTCTGTCCACGGTTACGCGAGAATCGAGTTCGATCTTTCCCCATACACGGATCAGCAGTTGATCTCCCGGTCCGATTACATAGTCGGCCGGAACAGGCACATTCTCGACCGGCGCGAACGTCGTTGGGACCTGGTCGAAGAGCTGTCGGCCATACACCGGAAGCCGGCGCCCCGTCGCATCCTCTGCATATTGTTCAAATTCTGACCGTGCTGTGACCGGCCCGGTGATATGCGTCGGGCTGGGCACTGCGGTGAGTTCCTCAGCATCGCGAAGATTTCGCGTCAATGGGGCTCTTGCACCAGGATGGCGATCGTCGGAGAACTGGTCCGGCCCCTGAAGGGGAGCTTGCCCAGTGCCGGGCGCCGCCGCTTGTGCGTTTGTTGGATCTGGCGGGGCTCCGACGGACGGCGTGGTCAATACAGATTGGCCCGCGCAAAGCGCGCCGGAGAGAAAGAGCGAGATAGAAATTCTCTTGATCATAAGGCGAAAGCAGTTCTTCATTTCAAAATGGAGGGTGCCGGAAAGGATCCCGTGAGTATTGCTTATCAATGGCCGCGCCGGCCAGCCGGTGCCGGAGCTTGATGGTTCAGCGTACTGACCTACCAGCCTCTGAACCGGACTGCCGCTCATATATTGCAGGCCTCGGTGCCAGGACATCGAGCCAAAACGTTGTGTAGGCGCGCGCTGCTGCTCGGGAATCGGTATAGACGGTCTTTTCAGACGAAGAATGCCTGGAGAGCCACGGATGTACCAGCACCATAGTCGTCAATGCCGCTGTGACCATGGTCGGATCCAGACTGCGGACCCTCCCGTTTTGAACATTCAAAGTCAAGTATTTGCTGATCGCAGAGAAAGCCGGTGAGAGACACTCGTCGCAAAAAACATCGGCCTTCCATTGCATTTCAAGCAGCGCCACCGCGATCAAGCGAAGCAGCTCCGGCGAATAGTTGAGAATATCGACAATAAACTCGATGATCTTCGGCAAGATGATTTCCGGAGGTTCGGCTTCTGCCATACCCTCTAGCAAGTCCCGGCGAAACTTCATCACCGAACTGCGCGTGCGCAGGGCGGACCAGAACAGGTCATCCTTGCGCGCGAAATGGCGGAAGATGGTGTTTTCGTTCACGTCGGCGAGGCGGGCGATTTCGCGTGTGCTGGTCCCGTGATATCCCTGGCGCGCAAACAGCTGCGATGCAGCGGTAACGATTTTTTCTTTTTGGGTCGAGCTCTTGGCTTGTAATGGCATCTTCGCTCCTTGCGCGTCAAGGCCGGGACATTGACAGCAAGCCGCTACGTTCGCTCTCAATGGGCTGTTGATCTTTGATAGTGCCCGTTGGCGGGGACTCACGGAGCACAGTTGGAATGGATTTGGTCTTGTGTCTACAAAGGCCGCTTGGCAACATCAGCGTGTTACACGCTGCCACGATCGTCGGCACCGTCATGCGGTTCGCAGGCTATCCGGAGCGATTGCCTCAAGGATGGCGGCGTGCAGGTAGCGCCGCAGAATGGCACGTGTACTGCTGGTCTGGATGTTTTTGTCGGGGCGCGCTAGCTTTGCTCCGCTACATATTCCAGATCTTCGGCGCCAACTTCGATTGCGGCAAATTGGTTAATCATCTCGAGGGCGAGAACGAATCGCAGCCCGTTGCCTTTTCGAACCAAAATACCCTGCAGGCCCTGCATCGAGCCGCTCTTGATGCGGACCTTCTTGCCTACCACAAGCTCTCGGTACGGCTCCATGTTCCGACCCCGAACGCCGGAGCGCAGCATTTCGATCTCTGCATCCGGAACCGGCACCTGTTCCCGGGCGTTGCCGACAATATTGATGACCCCGGGAGATTGCAGGACCCTGCTGCGCTGACGGCAGTCAATATGTACGAACAGGTACGATGGGAACAAAGGAAGTACAGTGCGAACGCGCTGCCGGTTCTTCCAAACTCTGACCGTTTCGTAAGTCGGGAGAAATGACTCAACCTCTCGCAACGCAAGTTGCTTTACGGCAGACTTCTCGTTTTGCGGAAGCGTGAAGACGGCATACCACCTGCGCTCCGCTGACCCATCCATGGCAGCCGGGATGAGGCATGCATCGGAGCCCATTCTGCTTTCCTGAACTTGCGGGCTCACTGGCTGTCTCGTTTCTCGCCTTGGCACCCTGCAAACGCCTCAGTGGTCAACTTCCGGGCTCTTTCGGTTGGCTGCATGCACGGATCTCCTGAAGACTGTCTTGCGCAAGGCTTCGCCATGCTGACTTAGCAAGTCGGCGCCAAACAGAACCGTATCTTCGACATTCCCTTGAAAAACGTGTCTGGGATAACAAAAAGCAAGCAGTCCTGGAGCCAGGTTCAGATACCCTTAAATCATGTTTTTCTAATCCGTTCAGCATCAATGCTCCTAGTGCCGTGAGAATACTGGCTCAGAGTGATACTGAATGCGGATGTGTTTCTTATAACTGAGAGTAAGCCGCCGCTTTTCTCTTGGGTAGCGTCAAGAAGTGTGGAAACCTGCCAATTCGCGTCACGGATTCATTATCACTGAGGAAATTGGCATTCTGCACGATCCGAAGGTGCATTGGATTGCGCCCACCAATGTGTGGGAGCACATGCTCTCACTTGCCAGCGCGCCGCCACCTTGCCAGACTTGTTTCTCCTGTGAATAAGAGGTTATTAAGAAGATCGCCGCATTTGGCGAACTGGTGCGTCAGTCCCGTATACACGGCAAAACAGAAGCTCCTCGCTGAAGAGCTCATCGATTCTCTACAAGCAGAGCATCTTCCTTCAAGGAAGGAGATGCCTGCCATTCGAGATTTGTCTCGGTCCGGTACTGGGTTGTGACCCCAATTCTGCTTACAAGCCGCTCGAAACGTGGGTCGCCCATGAGAGGCTTGAGGATCGGATCGGATCGAAATCCGAGACTCCACAACGTACCTTCGGCGTAGGCCGTTTCGAGCCACGTAATTGCTTCCTGGCGGTTGCCCAGTCCCATGCTTACGATTGCAAGTGCGTACCCATTGCTCTTTCTGTTTGTTTCACAGCAATTTGCCAGCTGTGCATGCTTCTTCCGGGCGTTATTCTTCTCACCGGAGATTGCGTACGCGTAGCCCAGAATTCCCTGCAATGTGTAATTCTGCGGAAAGTCAAACACAGCCTTCTCCAGGCGACCGATATTCGAATCAACGTGGCCATTCTGGACCAAAACAAGCGCCTCTGCCGCAGTAACGATGCCCCCATCTCCACCCCCGGCTCTCATTTGTGCAGCTAGATCCAGGACCTGTCGAAAGTCCCCGTCCAGGTACACAATCCAGCACAGAAGACCGCCCAGTGAGCAAACCAGCGGATTGAGCCTCCAAGCCTCCCAAGCGTATTGCAGGGCCTGAAGATTCCTGCCTTCGGCAATGTGCATCGTTGCCATGCCGGCTAGGGCGAACGAGGAGGGCCGCTTGCGTATAACTTCTTCGAAACCGGCTCGCGCCTGGCGCCAGTTGCGGTTGTAGAGCATATCGATCCAGGCAGCGGGACATTTGGCGTCAAAGTACTCGGAATCCAATTGCGGCATCCGCCTCAATGCCTCCACGGCGCTGGGATACGCCATGGCTCCGTCCATAAGGTCGTTCAGGGTGCAGAAAACCATGGCATTGGCAAGGCCAGTAAAGGCTGCAGCGTTACATGAATCCTTGTCGATGGCCTTGCGATAGAGGTCCGCAATGGTCTGGATGTTTCTCTCCGAACGCGTTTCCCACATGCCATCAGCAGCCATGGTCAGCTCGATCGAACTTCGCTTTCCAGACTCAAGCGTTTCGCCTAATCGCACGTGCGCCGCTCCGGGTCCTTCGGCAAGGCCCGCAAGCCAGCGATCGATCTCTTCCTCGTAAGCGAAAACAGAACCCTTGTGCCCGCCAAAGTGATGCACAGGCAACCCATTGCAGTCATGCCACCGTTGCACGGTCCGCAGGCTCCGGCCTAGGAACTCGGCAATGGCCTTCCACGAATCTAGACGCTTCTTAGTCACAGTAGTACCCACTCCCGTGAAAGAACGATCCCAAAGTAGACTTTGCTGGCAAGTGCGAAGAGAATTCCTTACCCGACTGTTCTGAATGAAGTGGAAGTGATGTCACTCCAACGACATTATTCGATGCCAGACCGGGCATTCTTTATACTTTGAACCGCGAAGCAGACTGGAGTTGAGTACGTAACAACATAGTACAACTAACGGCTCACTATATTGGCAGATATTTCCTTCACCTGAGGTTCGGCTGCGTATGTTGGCGTCAGTTGACATAGGAAATATGTAAGTACTTACTTACCAGTCGTTCGTCTTGTAACGATCCCGTATAATGTCGCGCCAGCTTTGCAAGCATGGTAGCCCGACTCTTGATTGAGGTTTGTGATAGAGGTCACGCGTCTTCCCCCGCGCAGCCTTTTCCGACGAGGACGCTCTTCGCACATCCTTAAAAATCTCGCGAATAACTGGAGCGACCAACTTTCCTTCTCCTCGTCCAGTGCGTGATAGGCGGCTCCTGGGCGAATCTATAATTCCCGCCGGGTTGGATCCCGCTGAGGCTGCCGTCGGCCCCTCGGGAACGAAGAGAGGACGTTCGAGAATCTAGCTTGAGCCATTGATTTTAAGAAGGCATGAAGGAGTTGGAAGTGGCCAAGGGGGATTGAACCGCGAAGGCGTGTCCTCCCCTATGCTCTGGAGCCCGAGGAAATATCGTCAGGAGATGCACAAAGAACAGACTCGCCACCATTGCGTTCCGCGGGCCGGAGCAAATTTAGTCTACTCGCCTCTTGGAATTCAGCTGGATTTCAATAAACTGGCCTTGCATCCTGATCGTAAGGTTGGCCGAATTTGTTTGGATGGCTTGCGGGACGTTGCGTAATCGGGGGGATGGCAAGCTTGCCAAGATCGCCCGAATCGGGCGCCAAATGGACACGGCGAGTGAACTTTTCGAGGACCGATTCAGGTACTCCCTCCATCCACATATGCAATTCATAGTCTCCAGAAGAGACCTCGCGAAGATGGAATGCGCCGTTGCCATCTGCGAGCACATAGAGAGGTGTGGAGAGAGCAAGGACGACAGCGCTCATCTCCGGATGAATGTTACAGAAGATGTACGCTACACCCTCGCGGGAGAATATTACTTCTTTGGTGGAACCAGCTTCGTAAAGGCCGAGGTCGAATCGCTTGCCATCGAAGAGCGAAAAGACATTATGAAAGGAAAGATCGGCGTTTGGGAATTGCACCACGCTACCGACCGGAACAACCAGTAGGTGGGGTTACTTATCGGAGTATTGGTTACCTTCCTTCAGACGGGTCTCCAGCAAATGAAGCAAGACTCAGAAACTGCGCTGAAGCTCAGTCATCTCAGAAGAGCCCTCTCTCTTAGAGGATGAAGAATCTTCATCACCAGATTGACGAATAATTACTCTCCTGACTCCAGGGTTGATTTGGTGCGTTGGCGCCATTGAGAGGGTGATCCAGAATCCCTGAAGTTGGCCGCTCTGCCCATCCCGCCCAAGAACGCCAAAATGAAGCTATTGTGTCCAAGGGTCGAAATGGACGTGAAAGCAAGCAGTATCCTGGGTTTCGGGTCGGCAATTGATCGAAGGGCCTATCCGCTTTAGGATGCGATTCAATTGATCGTTCTCATATAATGAACGGTTACTCAGGCTTTTTGGGTTGATGTGATCCGTCGCCGCAGGGAAAGGGACTTATGCGAATGGGTGGGCGAGTTGCCCTTGTTCTTTTGATGACAGTCGCAACTACGGCGCGTGCGCAGGCGGATCTTCATGCTGAAGCGGTCAGGCTCAATAATCGCGGTGTCGCACAGATGGGCCAGCAGTTCACCGAAAGAGCGGCGGATAGTTTTGCCGATGCGCTTAAGAAGGACCCAAAGCTGGCGCAGGCAGCAATCAATGAAGGCATTGCGCTGCTCACACTCCAAAGGCTGGACCACGCCAAGAATGCTCTTCAGCAGGCGATTGCGCTTGATCCGAGCAACGCGCAGGCGTGGTACAACCTGGGGCTTGCCCAGCGCTCGGGCAACGAACTGGAGCCGGCTCTTGCCAGCTTTCAGCAGGCAGTGAAGTTCGATCCGAGAGATGCGGATTCCTATTATTTCGAAGGTGTCTGCTACCAGGAGATGAAGCAGTACGATAAGGCCATTCAGATTCTACGGAAGGCGCTGGAGATCGAACCGCTGCACGCATCAGCGGAGTTTGCGACAGCGCGGACGCTGCAGCGCTCTGGACAGACGGCGGAGGCCAAGATACATTTTCAGCGCTTCCAACACCTGACCAGCACCAAGATTGGAGCGCCGATCGGATTGTCTTACGGAGAGCAGGGGCACTACTCGACAGTGACGCCAGCGCAGGAGTTGGAGAAATCCAAGAAGGGCATGATTCCTGTGCGGCTCGTGGCTCAATCGCTGCTTCTCCAACCCTCGAAATCGAAGTCCGGCACGCCTGCGTTCACCACTACCGGCGGAGCCTGCATGATGGATGTGACCGGCGAAGGCCACATGGACCTGGTTCTGATGCAAACCGGTGCTCAAGCAATTCGAGTGCTTCATAACGAGGGGAACGGGAAGTTCATCGATCTCGATACCGCTGGAGCGGGCCTGAAGGCGCAGGGCCGCGCGGTAGCTTGCACGGTGGGCGACTATGATGGCGACGGACTGAACGATCTGGCTGTGGCCCTGGACGATGCTGTGCTCCTCTTCCACAATCTGGGCAAGGGAAAGTTTGAGGATGTGACAGCAGCCGCTGGTCTGGCGCCGCGCAATCGGCCTTCCGGAATTACGTTCGTTGACTACGATCACGACGGCGACCTGGACTTGCTTTTGACAGGAGAGCCGTTGAGGCCCGGCGGCGCGCCGAATGTGTTGTGGCGCAACAACGGGAACAAGACATTTACAGAGTGGACCGACCCAACAGGGCTGGGCGGAAGCGGGACCACAGCGGCGGCGATTCTGACTGATTTCAATAACGACCGTGCGGTTGACCTGGCTGTGACCGGCGACGGCGCTGCACCGCTCATCTATGTAAATCCGCGGGAAGGGAAGTATCCGGCGCAGCCGCTTTTTGAAGACAAGAAGCTGCCGGCGACTAGAGGAATCGCTGTATTGGATTTCAACAAGGACGGCTGGATGGACATCGCTGTTACCCACGTGGATGCTCCTGGGCTCACCTTGTGGCGCAATGTCGCGTGCTCCAACCCCAATTGCCGGAGATTTGAGCGCGTGGAGTTGCCATTGGAGGGCGCGCTGAAAGGATGGGGCGTGACACCTGTCGATATCGACAACGACGGGTGGATCGACTTGGCCGCGATTGTCGAAACCAAGGCCGGTCCCAGGGTGCGGGTGCTTCGCAACAAAGGCGACGGAAGTTTTGAGGACGTCAGCCATGCGCTGGGTTTGGACAGCATTGCATTGAATGCTCCACGCGGACTTATTGCAGCCGATGTGGAGGGTGATGGCGCCCCTGATTTGATCGTGACGCAGTTGAATGCGCCCCCGGTGTTGCTTCGCAACGTAGGCGGGAACAAGAATCATTTTGTCCGCCTGGACTTGGCCGGTCTCGCCGATAACAAGACAGCGCTGGGCGTGAAAGTAGAGGTCTTCGCAGGCGGGCAGTGGCAAAAGTGGGAACTGGCGGGAGCCTCAGGTTTCCAGACTCAGGCTCCGCCCCAGATTCTCGTTGGCCTTGGCGATGCGGAGGGCATCGATCTTCTGCGCATACTTTGGCCAACTGGCGTGTTGCAAGACGAAATCGATCTGCCCCGCACCCTGGCGATTGAGATGAAAGAGGCCGACCGCCGTGGAAGTTCATGCCCTGTGCTGTTCGCCTGGGACGGGCACAAGTACCAGCTTGTGACCGATGTGATCGGCGCGGCGGTTGTGGGACACTGGTTCACGCCGACGCGGCGCAATATCCCCAATCCCGGCGAGTGGATCAAGGTTGACGGGGCGAGGATTGCGCCCGTGAATGGCAGGCTCAGCCTGCGTTTCATGGAGCCAATGGAGGAAGTCAACTACATCGACCAGTTAAGACTGATTGCGGTCGATCATCCCGAGAATGTCGAAGTCAATCCGGATGAGCGCTTCCTCGACGATCCACCGTTTGCCACGGGGCGCGTCGTGGCAACAGCGGGAGCCCGGTTGCCCGTGGGCGCCTGGGACGGTGAGGGCCACGATGCGCTGGATCAGTTGAGCAGGCGCGACCACAAGTTTGCCAGTGGTTTCACACCGCTCGCGTACGATGGTTTTGCCAACACACATATGCTCACACTCGATCTGGGCGAAATCAAACCGAACGCTCCGCTGCGCCTGCTGATGACCGGCTATGTGAACTATTTCAGCGCGACCTCGCTATATGCCGCATGGCAGGCTGGCGTGAAACCGATCTCGCCGTACGTCGAAGCGCAGTTGGCTGATGGTTCATGGCAGCGCATCGCGGACGATGTGGGCTTTCCTGCCGGCCTGGAGCGAACAATCGTGGTAGACCTGACTGGCAAACTGCCTGCGCGCGCTCGGCGTATTCGGCTCGTCACCAATCTGGAAATCTACTGGGATCAGGTACTGATCGACAATAATGGCGCGGCAGAGGAGCACACAGAGGAAGTTCCGCTCGCTTTAGCCACGCTTCATTTCCGCGGGTACCCGACCCAGATTGAAGGCGCAAGCCCAGGAGATCTGGACTACGATTACGATCGCGTGAGCCTGACCGGACCCTTTCAACATCAGAGAGGCAACTATACGCGCTTCGGCGACGTGACCGCTCTGGTAAAGGGCATCGACGATCGCTTCGCCATTTTCGGAACCGGCGAAGAGATTGCTGCGGAGTTTGACGTGACGCATCTGCCCCGGCAGCAGGAACATTGGAAGCGTGACTACTTCTTTTACGCCAACGGGTTCGTGAAAGATATGGACTGGTGGGACGCATCGCCGTTTACGGTATCGCAATTGCCGTTCCATGCAATGAGCAAGTATCCTTACCCTGCGAACGAAAAGTTTCCCGACGACTCCGGCGCGCTGGACTATCAGATGAACTGGAACACCCGCTTCGACTCCGGCGAACAAGTACATTCTTACCGTTTCGAATATCGGCAGTTGCCGTCGTCCCCGGCAGACGACCAGGTGCCTGCCCCCGCTCTTAATGATGTCGGGCAGGCGCGACCTTGATCGATCTGGTGTTTGACGTGGCGATGCATCAATGAGCGTTCCCGCGCATCGATAAGTTGATTTCTAAGAGTTGGCCGAGCTGCTCATCATTCAGATTGATAGCTAAATCCAGCCCCAAATGCATTTGCTGATTTCGATGTCATACATGTACGGGTTCAGGCTCGGCAGCAAAGGTTTCAAGCATCCGCTCTGTCTTTGGGGAACCCTGCAATTCTGTTGGTCCAGGAACGCCAAACTGGAACTGAGCCGGGCCGGTGGAAGGAGCGCTTACCTTCTTTCGAACATCTGGAAGGTGGCCCAGTAGAACGGCAGACTGAATCTGCTTTGCGAATGAAGCAAGGCGAGTTTGGCTTTGCGCAACGAGGCAGCAGGTGAATTTCCTTCTTCAAGGCTCTGATAGAGCGTGTCCATCAAGCCCGGCGTCGAAGCGTCGCTCACTTCCCACAAAGCGCCAATGACTCGCTGCGCGCCTGCCCGAAGAAACGCCCAGGACAGACCTACTAAACCTTCTCCTGCGTAGGAACGCATGCCGCTGCCGTAGCAGGCTGAGATGGTCACAAGCCTGGCATCGATGGGTTGCTTGATGATGTCGCGGGCATAAAGTTTGAAAGAGTTCTCATCCGTGGTGGATTTTGAAAGGACGATGGCTGAATCCAGTGGGTCGGTCCGACTGGCGATGGCGTGGGAGACAAAATGAATATAGGAGTAGCGGGATGGATTCGAGGATAGGTACGTTGCGGGCGTAGCTTGTTGCCCGCCGAAGACAGACATCTGTTCCTTGCCGAAATGGCTTTCGATCCTGGTCATTTCAAAGCCAAAAAGCGGAAGACTCGGAAAGTTATCGTTGGGTGAGACAGGATTTCCAAGCAAAAGCAAGCTTGGCCCGCGATCACGAATGGGCTTTTGAGCAGCGAGCATGGCGAGAGAGGGCGCCGATACCAGGGTCATGTCGTCGATCAAGTAATGGACCTGGGAGCCGCTGCGGGAACCCTCTTGCGAATCCGGGGCGGGCCCGGGCGCGAGCAGAGTCTCGAAGTTCAATTGACTAAGTTCGCCATCGGCAAGGATGATGACCGGCGCCGCCGGGCGGATGAGTCTGGCTGCGGGAGCCACAAGCAACTTATACAGTGACTGACCGTCTACATTGCGAGTTTCCAGGGGATCCCGCAGATCGAGGATCGCTTTGCGATAGCTTTCAACGCTCGCGGCAATCTGTTGCCGGGCCGGCAGAGTGAACGCTGCAATTCCTGCCGGCGTGATCGCCCAGAGGTAGGACTGCTTTTCTCCGAGCCAATAGAAGAGGAGATTCGCATTTGCCTGCCGAGCAATTTGCCCTGGGTTCAGAGCGGCGGTGCCCGAAAAGCTAGCGCCGGTGGCAACCTCCAGTCCTTGCTCGAGAGTTCGAGCGCGACTCTGGTCGGCCGTTGCGAGAGCAGTTTCAGTTCTCCCCTGCTCCATCAGCAGGTGAATATAGCTGTCGTAGATTCGCGTGGCATTAGCGC